>Ga0181517_10003603_pt1 | contig 14642 bp, 14 predicted proteins | sample PEATcosm2014_Bin_31_FD_119748 | JGI IMG/M metagenome (GOLD analysis project Ga0181517, IMG submission 119748) | Peatland microbial communities from MTU Mesocosm Facility, Houghton, MI, USA - PEATcosm2014_Bin01_30_metaG | ecosystem: Environmental > Terrestrial > Soil > Wetlands > Peat | place... | reverse complement strand
GCATTTTCGGCAGTCAGGGCTAAAGCCCTGACCTACCAGTCATGCCCTGACGCAAAGCTGCCTCTTGAGACACGCTCTATGGGTTCTTCCGCAGCCTGTAAAGCCCGTACGCATCAAACAGAGCCACCACTGAGCCAGAGAGCGCAAAAACCGCCCGAAAGTGTCATAATCCGGCGCGCATGGAGCAAAGGAGCACAGCTTTCCATGCACAAGCGGGAATATTTCTATATTCTGTAGACTGCGCCCGGATGGTGTCCGACGCGGAAGCTGCGCAATTCCACATTCGGGTGGAGTCCCCGCCGAGGAGCGGGAGCCAGGGAGTAATACCCATTTTCAGCGGCGTCTGACCAAACGGAAAGGCGCCTTACAGAGACAAGCAGCCCGCAAGACGGGCCGCGAAGGAAAGGCAAAGACATGAGCGAATTTGAGGAAACCCCCCGAAGCTACTCGGGCGCATTGTTGGCAACCCTTGCCGTGGCCTTGTTGGCCGCGATTGGCGGCCTGATCTGGAGCTACACGCTGGGCAGCCGCCTGGGCGTGCAGGAAGCCGGGCTGACCGAAGCCAAGGAACAGAACAAGAAGCTGGCCTCTGATCTGCGCGAAACCGACGCCCGGCTGAGAGTTGCGACTGAAGAGCTGGGCAACTCCCTGGGATTAACGCAGAAGCAGTTGGATGCCCGCGCGCAGGAACTGATCAAGCGCGAGGATGCTGACGAAGCCAATGCGCGCCGGCTGGCAAGCGCCCAGAAGGAGACCGCGCAAGCCGTAACCGGACTTGCCACGGATGTCTCAGGCGTTAAGACAGATGTGGGCGGCGTGCGGACGGATCTGGGCAAGACGCAGACCGATTTGGCGACGGCCATCAGTCAACTGACCTCGATAAAAGGGGATTTGAGCGACCACACCAGCCTTATTGCCCGCAATCACGATGAGCTGGAAGTGCTGAAGCACAAGGGCGACCGTGCCTACTACGAGTTCACGCTGAACAAGGGCCAGAAGAAGCCTGTGGGCACAATCAGCCTGGAACTGAGGAAGGCCGACGCGAAGAAGAACCGCTTTACGCTGGTGGTGGACTCCGACGACAAGCAGTACGAAAAGAGGGACCGGAGCGTGAACGAGCCGCTGCAATTTTATAGCGGCAAGGATCCGATGCTCTTCGAGATCGTAGTGAACTCGGTGGGAGGAAAGAATCAGTCGGTCACCGGCTATCTTTCCGCGCCCAAGAACGCGCCGGCTCCGCCTACTACAGCTCAATAACAGGCGTGTGGGGCGTGAGCACGAGGCTGTGCTGGTACTGGAACGAGAAAGTGAAATTCAGGCCGAATTTCGACCCTGGGTCGCGGTGGCTTGAGTCCGGTTTCCAGTCAGTGCGCGCGTCCCATTGCTGTTTGTTCCCGCGGAAAACCCAGAAGACGATGCCGTCGAGGCTTTGGCCGGGTGAGAGCATAGTGCGCGGTGAGAGCGGGTTGCCGCGCACCGCGGACAGTTCAGGATAGGCGAGCAAAGCCTGCTGGTATTGCGCCACGTCCCCCTGGGAGACGGAGAGCTCACCGTCCGGCAGCCGGACATTGGCCAGCACATCCTCAAGAAATATCGGAAAATTGCTCTGGTTGCGCACTTTCACGTGAGCAAAGAGGAGCACCTGTGCGTAACTTTCCTTCGCCATGGCTTCGCCGTTGGCGTCGAATCCCGAGGTCACAACACTGCTCGGATGAGCCCACACCTGGACGATTTCTCCGCTGGCCACGGGCGGTTTTTCACCCACCACCACAAAAACGGTCACGACGATGGCGACGACCACAGTGGCAATTATGCCGGCCACGACCACATGGCTGGTCCCCTTGGTGAGTTCTTCACCGCGGGCGGCATCGTCAATTTCTTCTGTTGAGTCCTGATGGAGTAAGCTCATGGCGCCCTTATCTTATTCCTCCGGGCGCGTGTCAGGCCACGAATTCATGCGTGGCGAGCTAAAAACCTTCTGGGACCCACACCTGTGCCGCTGCCGCTGTGATGCGGAGGGGTGGACATTGCAAACTGTGACAAGGAGAAAATAACAGGCACACAACCAGCGCACCGCTTGGCAGCAGTCTTGCGCTTACGCCCGTTCCACTTCGCCTTCAGGCCGCGTTATCGGTGTGGGCAGCCGCAACTCGCAGCCTGACTACCGCATCTGCCTGCGCGCCTTTTTGGCCCTGGACGATGTCAAACTCGACGTCATCGCCCTCTTTCAGCGTTTTGTATCCGTCCAACTGAATCGATGAGTAGTGAACAAATACATCCGGTCCATCATCACGTCCGATGAACCCATAGCCTTTGGCGTTGTTGAACCACTTGACCTTCCCTTTGTACTGAGCCACAGGTAATTCCTACCTTCCTAACAGCCTGTGAAGTGCGGCGGGCAAAAGCCTTGGGGAATGCCCACCAGTAAGCATTATGACTCTGAAATGTCCAAAAAGGTTCAAAAAATCTACTCAGAGTTAACAAAATGGGCCAGGGCCGGATTGAGGAGACGGCCCTGGCTGGAGATGAAGATTCGGATAAGTCGAAGCTATGGCTTTACTTGCCGTGCTTTCCGGCCAATTTGCGCGCGTACAAGAGGACTGCGGACAGGGTTTTGCCGTCCAGAATCGCTCCATTTTCAATCATCTTGAGGATTTCAGAGAGTTTGACCAGGCGAAATGCAATCTGTTCGTCCTCGTCCATATTGGTGTCGCCGGCTGTGAGGCCCTCGGCCACAAAGACCTTCATCGATTCGCTCACAAAGCCGGGGCTGGCGTAGTACTCGACCAGCGGTTTCCACTTCTTCGCGCGGTAGCCGGTCTCTTCGGCAAGCTCGCGCTGGGCGCCAAGCAGGGGGTCTTCTCCCGGCTCGAGCTTGCCTGCGGGCAGCTCCCAGAGGAAGCGTCCGGCGGCATGGCGATATTGGCGCTCGACGACGATCCAAGGGTCACGCTTGCTTTTTGTGTTGTCGATAGCAAGGATAACCGCGCTGCCGTTGTGGCGGACGACATCGCGCGTGGCCAGCTTGCCACCCGGCTCGACGAGCCGGTCGCGCACCACCTGGAAAAGCGTCCCTTCGAAGACCGTCTCGGAGCTGAGCATTTCAGCCGTCTCCTCGACCGGGGGTAGGAGCGCCTCGGGAGCCTTTTTCGCTTTGGCCTTTGCGGCTTTCTTCGTCTTGACCTTTGCGGCCTTTTTCGCGCTGGGCTTGAGAGCTTTCGCCGCCTTGAGCGCCTTCTTCATTTTGGGCTTCAAGACTTTTGCCGCTTTCAGTGCTTTGAGCGCCTTGGGCTTCAGAGCCTTTGCCGCTTTGAGCGCCTTTTTCACTTTTGGCTTGAGGGCTTTTGCCGCCTTCTTTGCCTTGGGCTTTGCGGACTTCTTCACTTTGGATTTGGCCGCCTTTGCTTTCTTCGGCGCGGCGGCCTTCACGGCTTTCTTCTTTTTGGGCATCTCTTCACTCTCCTTGAGGCGCGAGTGCTGCGCAATCAAACCAGCTGCGCAATCAAATAAAGAATATACACACTCCAGCGGCAAGAATGTTACAGCCGAGCCATACTCGTGCATCAAATCGGCCCGACGTGGCATCCTTAACAGAAGCAATATCCCATTTTCGCGCGCCTACATTGGGTTCGCCCTGAGATTTCAGACGCCATGAGAACGAGTTGTTGACCGCAGAGCGCCATCCCATCACTTTCGTGCCGGGACTACACCGGCTGTTTATGGACTACTGCTCCGGCGTGGCGGCGGCGCAGGCGTTTTTTGCCAGCGCGCCCTGGGACGAAAGCTGGCTGGAGGGCGAGCACCTTTTTTCTGAGCGGCCCGCGCACTGGCCAGATCTGATTCGTCTGCTGACAGAGCAGAACGTTTCTCCTTCGCAGGCAGCCGCTGCAGCCCTCAAGGATTTGATGAGCGGAGCCGGGACGGTGGTGACCGGCCAGCAGGTGGGTTTGCTGGGCGGGCCGTTGTTCACACCCTTTAAGGCGGCTACCGCGCTGGCCCGCGCGCGGCAAGCGACGGCTGCCGGCCGGCCCCACGTTGCCATCTTCTGGCTGGCCACGGAAGACCACGATTTTGCCGAGATCAACCACGTTGCTTTTCCCTCGCGCCGCGAGTTGCGGACGTTGACCTGGCAGGGTGCTCCAGAGGCTGCGCGGCCCGTGGGCGGCATCGTGCTGGACGAATCGATCAATCCGCTCGTCGATGAGGCGAGAGAGCTGCTTGGGGCTTCAGACGCGATGGATGCGCTGGCCGAGGCCTATCGGCCAGGGCGCACATTGGCCCAGGCCTTTGCGGAGTTTTATTCCAGGGCCTTTGCCGCGCAAGGGCTGCTGGTGGTGGACGCAAGCGGGCGCGAGGCGCACCGCATGGGAGTGCCGGTGTTGCGCGCGGCGCTGGAACGCGCCGATGAGCTGCACTCCGCGTTGGTGGAGCGCAACCGGGAACTGGAAGAGGCCGGCTATCACGCGCAGGTGACGGTTGGGCCGCAGTCCAGCTTGCTATTCCTCATCGACGAGGAAACCGGCGAGCGCGTGGCCCTGAAGCGGATTGCGCCCAGCGCAGCGGAGCCGGATGGACAGTGGCAGGCAGGCAGGCAAAGTTACTCGACCGCGGACTTGATAGCTATCCTCGAATCTGCCCCGGAGCGCATCTCACCCTCGGCGCTGCTGCGGCCCGTTTTTCAGGATTTTCTGCTGTCGACCTCGGCCATCATCGGCGGACCGGCGGAGATTGCCTATTTCGCACAATCGGCCGTGCTCTACGAGCGAATTCTGGGCCGGGTGACTCCGGCGCTGCCGCGTTTTTCCGGCACGCTGGTGGAGCCTGCCATTGGCGCACTGCTCAGCCAACACGGGTTGAAGCTGGACGAGGTTTTTGCCGAGACGCCAACGTCGCTCGGGCAGCGGCTGGCCGAGCGGGCCATGCCAGGCGAAGAGAAACGGAAGCTGGAGTCGGCGGGCACGGCGCTGGAAACAGAGCTGACGCCGCTGGTGGACTGGATGCGCGCGCTCGATGCGGGGCTTGGCCAGTCGGCGGAGACCGCGGCGGGTAAAATCCGTTACCAGATGGGCCGCCTGAGGAGCCTGGCGGCAAACTTTGAGTTGCAGCGCGAGGCTTCGATTACGCGCCACGCCGAGGCCATCTGCCAGGCGCTCTATCCCGGCGGGGGGCTTCAGGAGCGGCTGCACGGTGCGGCGTACTATTTTGCCCGTCACGGCTTTGAGCTGGCGGAAGAGCTCACGGCGCAGGCCGCAAACCCCTGCCCTGGGCATACGGTGATGTGGCTGTAGAAGGCATGAAACAGGGAATAGGGAATAGGGAATAGAAGTTCAAGCTGGACCGACTTGACCGTTTAGGAGGGTATTGACACATGAAGACAACACCGTTGACTGGAGTACTCACGCTGATTGCCCTGGCTTCGTTCTTCCTTTCGCCTGCCGTGCGGGCGCAGGAAGTACATAACCCCGCTCAGCCGCCCGCGGCGGGCGCGGAGCAGCAAAAGGACAAGGACGCAGAGAAGGAAGCGACGAAAGAAGCAACGCCGATTCCAGCGGAAAAGTTGGTGGCCACGCATCATGAACTGGCCCTGGGCGGCAAGACGCTGAAGTACACCGCGACCGCCGGCACGCTGCTGATCCGCGACGAGGAAGACAAGCCGTACGGCAGCATCTTCTACGTAGCTTATACGCTGGACGGCGCGGACCCGCAGACCCGGCCGGTGAGCTTTCTTTATAACGGCGGGCCAGGGTCGGCTTCGCTGTGGCTGCATCTGGGCTCGTTCTCGCCGGTGCGCATCACGACCGACAGCCCCAACCCGACCGCCGGACCGCCGTTCAAGCTGATTCCGAATCAATACTCGCTGCTGGACAAGAGTGACCTTGTCTTCATCGATGCGCCGCTGACCGGCTACTCGCGCGCCGTGGGCAAGGCAACGCCCAAGGATTTCATGGGCGTTGACCAGGACCTGCGCGCGTTCGACCGCTTCATTCAGCGCTACCTGAACCTGAACCAGAGGTGGAATTCGCCCAAGTTTCTTATCGGCGAATCTTACGGCACTACGCGCTCGGCCGCGCTGGCGGACATGCTGGGCATCGACGGCGTGCAGCTGAATGGCGTGGTCCTGATCTCCTCGATCTTGAATTACGGGGTGCGCGACGGCGGCTACGACACCGTGTACATTTCGAACCTGCCGAGCTACGCGGCGGCGGCGTGGTACTTTGACAAGATTCCCAACAAGCCGGCCGATCTGGCGGCATGGGTGGAGCAGGCGCGCGTATTTGCCGCCGGACCGTACGCGCAGGCGTTATTTATGGGCGACAACTTGCCTGCGGCACAACTGGACTCGGTAGCCAAAGAAGTGAGCCGGCTGACGGGCCTGACCGTGGATTACGTGAAGGAAACCAACCTGCGCATTTCGCCCACAAGATTCAGGAAGGAAGTGCTGCGCGGGGACCGCAAGACCCTGGGCCGCTATGACATGCGCTTCGAGGGAGTGGATGTGGACGCGGCCGGCGAATCGCCCAGCTACGACGCCTCCGACACGGGGATCAGCGGCGCATTTGTCGGCGCGCTGCACGACTATCTCGAGCGGGAACTGAAGTATGAGAGCACCGATACCTACCGGCCCAGCGCGGATGTGATCATGCAGTGGGACTGGAAGCACAAGCCTCCTTCGAGCTCTCCCTTCACGCCCGGCCGCGATCAGGTCCAGCCATACGTGGCCGCGGATCTGGCCAACGCCATACGCAAGAATCCACACCTGAAGGTCTTCTCGGCCAACGGCTACTTCGATCTGGCCACGCCGTTTTTCGCGACCGAATTCGACCTGGATCACATGGGGTTGGAGCCGGCTTTGCGCGGCAATGTGCAGTTCGGATATTACCCGTCAGGGCACATGATCTATCTCAACGTGGATGCGCTGCACCAGTTGAAGGACGATCTGGCGGCTTTCATCGTCAAGGCCGGGAGCTGAGGGGGCGCGAGTTTAAGGGAGTATTCAGGCGGCCTTTATAATTGCCGCTATCCGTGATGAGGTTGCTGATGAGATCGTTTTTTGCAACGCTGGCTTTTGCTTTGATGGCTGGCTGGACGGCGCAGGCGCAAGTACAGCCCTGTGCCGTGGCCGGCAACAACAATGATTTCCTGGGCATCCAGACCATCCGCCTGTGGCCGGGAGACGCCCCGGAAGCCAAGGGGAAGGCATGCGAGGACACACCGACGCTGACCATCTTCGAGCCGGTGAAAGGCTCGGAAAACGGCTCGGCGGTGGTGATTCTTCCGGGCGGCGGGTATATCCACCTGGCGGGCAACCATGAGGGCCGGCAGGTGGCCGACTGGTTTACGGCGCGCGGCTTTCGTGCTTTCGTTTTGAGTTACAGGCTCGCTTCGCATGGCTACATGCTCCCTGTTCCCCTGCTGGACGCGCGGCGCGCCGTGCAACTGGTGCGGGCGCGGGCCACGGACTACCAGATTGATCCCGCGAGAATTGTGATCGTCGGCTTCTCGGCGGGCGGCCACCTGGCTGCGCTGGCCGCCACGCAGTTTGTTCCCGGCAAGCCGGACTCCGAGGATCCGATAGAACGCGTCTCCAGCCGCCCGGATTATCTGGTGCTTGGCTATCCGTGGATCGGCGCTCTCTCTGTTTACGATCCGCGCTACCTGAATTTCTGCAAGACCATGAACATCATGGATCGCTGCGCTGAGCTTCGGGCCGCGTACTCACCGGACTTGTTTGTGACCAAAGAGACGCCGCCCGCCTTCATGTATCACACCTTCAACGATCAAACGGTTCCGGTGGAGCAGGGGCTGCGCTTTTATGAGGCGCTGGTCAAGGCCGGTGTTCCCGCCGAGATGCACATCTTCGCCAACGGGCCGCACGGAACAGGCCTGGGCAAGGGCGACGCGGCTCTGGACCAGTGGCCCAACCTGCTGGAGACATGGCTGCGCGGCCAGGGTCTGCTTACGCGGGCACAACCGGCGGCAAAACCGTAGGTAACCCTTGCGGTGATATTCCCTCAGGCGAGGGGTTTCCAGTCAAATGCGGCGAGTTGGCCCCCGCTTCGCGGGGTTGGCAGGTTGGCAAGTTGGCGGGCGGCATCAATTGAGTTGGCGAGCTGTATCGGTCGAATCGAGTTTCATCATTCCGCTTGTCGGCGAAGCTGGTGGATGCCTGACACATAGCATCAAAAAACGGCCTGAAAATATAGAAGCGGATGTCCGGCTCCGGGAGTGGAAGGACTTCCCAAAGTCGGCCATCCGCTGGACCCTGGACCGGGTCTAGGTGGTAATCTCAGTCTAGGCTTGTTTTGGGCAAAATCAAGTTCTTTTTTGGGTATTTGTTCCCAAAAGTGACCCCCATCACGGGAATACTAAAATCGAGTCCACTTTCGTTGACTTGACGCTCCACTCCTGTTACAAAAAAGTGTTCCACCCCGCGCGGAAGAGACCAAACCGACCGTCCGAGCAAGCTAAAAAACGAACACAAAAAACAGGCTGAGTAAGCAGAACCTTCATGCAAGAAATCTTTCAACAACTCGGGACACTTTTTATAGGCGCGGTGCCCACGATGCTGCTTTTCATCGTGCTGGTTCTGGCTTACCAGTTCCTGGTGCAGGGACCGCTGACGGCGACGCTGAAAGAGCGGCGCGCGCGCACGGAAGGCGCCCAGGAAGACGCGCAAAAGGCCATTGCACTGGCCGAGGCGAGAGTGGCCGAATACGCCGACAAGCTGCGCACGGCTCGCGGCGAGGTATTCCGCGCGCGCGAGGCTCGCGTGAAGCAGTGGAACGCCGAGCGCGACGCGGCTCTGGACGCCGCCCGCAAGGCAGCCGGGCTCAAGGTAAACCAGGCCAAGGCAGAGTTGGAAACTGAGGCAGCTCAGGCAAGGCTGGCAATTCAGGCCTCCGCCGGAGATTTGGCCCGTCAGGTGGTGCGCGCCGTACTACCCCAGGCCGCCGGGAGTTCCTGTTGAGAGATTCGATGCCGCATCCGCGTAGTTCCTGTCAGTTTTTCTGTATTTCATTGCTGTTGGCGCTTGCCGCAGGGGTTGCCATCGCACCCATGAGGCTGGTAGCGCAAACTACAGAGGCTGCCGCGCAATCAGCCAGCCAGTCTTCCGCCCAGCCGGAGAAGAAGTCCCAGGAAGAGCAGGAGACCGTCTTCCGGCTCGAAGGCCCGGTGGTGAAGTGGACGGCAAAGACGCTCAATCTGACCCTGAATACAACGGCTAACATATTCGAGGGATTCAACTTCGCCATCATTGTCTTCGGCATCGGGATCCCGCTATTCCGCTTTCTGCCAAAGTTTCTTCGCACTCGCTCGGAAAAGGTACGCGGCGACATCGAATCCGCCCGCAAGGCGACCGCGGAGGCCAATGCGCGACTGAGCGCTATCGAGGCCAAGCTGGCTGGGCTGGACGGGGAGATTGCCGGGATTAGGGCGCAGGTGGAGGCGGAAAGCCTCGAAGACGAGGCGCGCATCAAGGCAACCATTGGCGAGGAGAGCGCGCGCATACTGGCCGCAGCGGAGCAGGAGATGGACGCTTCCGCCGCGCAGGCACGCCGTTCGCTGCGCCACTTTGCCGCCGATCTGGCCATCAGCCAGGCCGTCCAGCAACTGGCGATTACGCCCGAGACCGATCAGGCCCTGATTGCCGAGTTTCTAGGCGATGTGGCCCCAAAAGGCGAGCCCGGCAACGGCGCGCACAAGGGAGGGCAGAAATAGATGGCAGCCTTTGTAGCGCGTTACGCTCGAGCCTTTGCCGACGTGGTGACCCAGGAGAAGCTGGACACGGCGGCGCTGGACCGGCAAATGGACGATTTTCTATTGACCTGGGATGCGAGCGCCGAGTTGCGCGATCTGTTTGTCAATCCGGCCGTCGCCGCCCTGCAAAAGGTCGCGGTCCTGGACAAGATGAATGCGAAGCTGGGGCTTCGCAAAGAGCTGCGCAACCTGATGGCGGTGCTCATCAACAACGACCGCATCGGCGATGTGCATGAGGTGGTGCTGGCTTATCGTGCAGAGATGCAGGAGCGGCGAGGGATTCGTTCGGTAGAGATTTTGACCGCGCGCGAGTTGAGCGAAAAGGACCGCAAGGGGCTGGTTGCCGGAGTAGGAAAACTGGCTGGCGGCGCGATTCAGGCAAGTTTCAAGTTGGACAAATCCATCCTCGGCGGAACGGTGGTGCGCATCGGCTCCACGGTTTATGACGGCTCGGTTCGCGGACGGCTGGAACGGTTGAAGGCAGTGATTAGTGGTCAGTGATCAGTGGTCAGTGATCAGTGAACGGTGAAAAGGAAGCAAATGGCTCAGATCAAGGCAGACGAGATTACGCAACTTCTTCGCGAGCAGATCGCGAACTACGACGCGAAGGTTCAGGTTGATGAAGTCGGCACCATTACGTCGCTCGGCGATGGCATTGCGCGCCTCCATGGACTCGACAAAGTGATGGCCGGCGAGCTGCTCAGCTTTCCGCACGGCATCGCCGGATTGGCCCTGAGCCTCGAAGAGGATTCAGTGGGCTCGGTGATTCTGGGCGAGTACACCGAGCTGAGCGAAGGCGACGAGGTGAAGCGCACCGGCAAAATCTTGAGCGTGCCGGTGGGCGAGGGCATGATTGGCCGCGTGGTGAACGCACTTGGACAGCCTATCGACGACAAGGGGCCTATCGCGTCTACCAGTTCCCTTCCCATTGAGCGGCTGGCTCCCGGCATCATTGACCGCCAAGGCGTCCGCGAGCCGATGGCCACGGGACTCAAGGCCATCGACGCGATGATTCCCATTGGCCGCGGCCAGCGCGAGCTGATTATCGGCGACCGGCAGACGGGCAAAACGGCCGTGCTGCTGGACACGATTATCAACAACGCCAAGAACGATCTGATTTGCATTTACTGCGCCATCGGGCAGAAGCGCTCGTCCATCGCGCAGGTTGTGCAGACGCTGACCGAAGCAGGCGCCATGGGGCACACCATCATCGTCGCCGCATCGGCCTCGGAACCGGCGCCGATGCTCTACATTGCGCCTTATGCGGCCACGGCCATGGGCGAATTTTTCCGCGACTCGGGGCGGCACGCGCTGGTGATGTACGACGATTTGTCAAAGCACGCCATGGCCTACCGCGAGATTTCTCTGCTGCTTCGCCGTCCGCCAGGCCGCGAAGCTTATCCAGGCGATGTCTTCTATCTGCACTCGCGGCTTTTGGAGCGCTCTTCGAAAATGTCCAAAGAAAAGGGCGGTGGTTCGCTCACGGCGCTGCCGGTCATCGAGACGCAGGCGGGCGACGTTTCGGCGTACATTCCGACCAATGTCATTTCGATTACCGACGGACAGATTTTCCTGGAAACCGATCTGTTCAACTCCGGCGTGCGTCCTGCGGTGAACGTGGGCCTCTCGGTTTCGCGCGTAGGCTTCTCGGCGGCCATCAAGGCAGTGAAGCAGGTGGGCGCGACTTTGAAGCTTGATCTCGCGCAGTATCGCGAGTTGGCGGCATTTGCGCAGTTCGGCTCCGATCTTGATCCGCTGACACAGAAGCAGTTGAATCGCGGACAGCGCTTGACGGAATTGTTGAAGCAGCCGCAGTTCCAGCCGTTGACGTGGCAGCAGCAGACGGTGATTTTGTTTGCCGGCACGCAAGGCTACCTGGACCAATTTCAGGTCAGCGACATTCGCGCTTTCGAGGATGGGCTTTACAAGTACTTCGAGAGCGCTCAGACCGCGCTCGTTGAAGACCTGACCAAGAAGAAGGCGCTCGATGACGACCTGCGCGCCAAGCTGCACGCGGCGCTCAAGGAGTATGCGGCGAACTTCAAAGCGGAAAGAGCAGTCGTTAGCTCTTAGCTATTAGCTCGAAACTGAAGGCTGGAATCTCGATTTGGAAGCCGAACAAGAAAAGCTGAGAGCTAAAAGCTAACGGCTAAAAGTTCGGTAACGGAAAGCGTCATGGCAAATGTCTTAGACTTACGGCGGCGGATTCGCAGCGTGAAGAACACGCGGCAGATCACCAAGGCCATGAAGATGGTCTCGGCGGCGAAGTTGCGTCGCGCGCAGGAACGGGCGCTCTCGGCACGTCCCTACGCCAAGATGATTACCAGTGTGCTCGAATCTCTGACCCGCCGCGTGGACCTTTTTGATGAGAGGACCGGCAACCTGCGCCATCCGCTGTTTATCACGCGGCCGGAGAAGCGGGTGCTGCTGATCGTTATCAGCGGCGACAAGGGATTTGCCGGCGCATTCAACGCGAACATCCTGAAGACTGCGTTCCAGTTCATCAACGGCAATACCGATAAAGAGATTGATGTCGAGGCAGTGGGCCGCAAGGGACGCGACATGATGCGGCGGCGCTATCCGGCAGCCGTTTACAACGAGCAGACAGATGCGAACGGCCACGTTATCCAGGTGAGAGACCGCAAGGCTCCCGTCGAGGTGACCGGCGACCATCCGGGAATGTTGTTGAAACTGGAACCGAGCCGCGTCTTAGAGATGGCCCAGAGCATCATCTCCCGCTATCTGCATGAGGAGATTGACGCCGCCTACATCGTCTACAACGAATTCAAATCGGTGATTTCGCAGCGGCTGGTGGTGGAAAAGCTGTTGCCGCTGATGAAGATCGGCATTCCGCAGATTGCGGGCGCAGTGGAGCCTACGGAAGAAGAGAAGGCGCGCGCAGCAGAGGCCGCACTCTCGGCGGGCATTGAGATTGAGCCGATGGACACGGCCGAGGCCGACGAGGAAGCGAAGAAGTTCGGCACGAGTCAGGTGGACTACATCTACGAGCAGCCGTCAGAGGAATTGTTTGCGGGGCTGATTCCGCAATACGTTTCTTCGATGCTCTATCACGCGATGACGGAGTCGGTTGCCGCCGAACATGCGGCGCGCATGACGGCGATGGATTCGGCAACCAACAACGCCTCGGATATGATCGACGCGCTCACGCTGCACATGAATCGCGTGCGCCAGGCGGCCATCACCAAGGAGATCATCGAGATTGTCAGTGGAGCGGCGGCGCAATGAAATGCAGCTTTTAGCTTTTAGCTTTTATCTTTTAGCTTTTAGCTTTTAGCTTTTAGCTTTTAGCTGGACCTCGGGCGGCACGGGCCGCGGCGGCGCAGTAAGGATTTGAGATGAAAGTCCGTGAGCTTTTGCAGATCGAGATTTGGAGCAAAGAGACTTCGCGGAAGATTTTGGATCCAATACGAAAGATTCTTTTTTGGTTTCTTCCATCAAGAAAGACTCTTAAACGCATCGGAATTGTTTTTGGGGTTCTTGTTGTTGTGCTCGGTGTCATCGTTGTGGTTGAAGTGAGTTGGCTGACGTCGGGAGAGCGCAAGGTTGCAAGTGCTGCACTGGCAGAAATTGATGCGATGCAGGGCCTTGTTTCCGCTAGTAGCAATGATTTCGAAGCAAGGGATCGGCAAGCGAAGGAAACGGTTAAGGCGGCGGAGCGCGTAGCCTGGACGAGTCGTGATAAGGTGGCAGCCTTTGGCTTGTGGTCTTATCTCAACGAGACCGAGAATGCGCGGGACGAAATTGAGATGCGGGCAGTCGCGCAGCAGAGAAACTTTCACCGCTCCGGCAATTCGCAGGAGTTGGATAGGAAGTCGGATGATCTGAGTACGCAAATAAAGCTTGAATATCGCTCCACGGTGCTTAAATTGCTGCGGTAGCGGAAAGTTCAGAATTCGAAAAGGCAGCAAGATCAAAGTTTCTTGATTTCTACGGTGGCAAGGTGATGGGCAAGATGGAGAGACTCGTCTTCGATATAGGACTCAATAATGGCGACGATGCTGCGTACTATCTCCACCTCGGCTATCGAGTGGTTGGAATAGAGGCTAATCCTTTGCTTGCCGCTCAATGCGCGCAGCGGTTCGAGCGCGAGATCCGCGTCGGCCAAATGAAAGTGGTGAACGCAGGGATATTGCGGGAGCCGGGAGAGTTTACCTTTTATCGCAGCCTGCAGAATGATGGATGGTCGACGTTCAAGCCGGATTTCAATGAGGAGCCTGGGAACTGGGAAGAACTGAGGGTCTCCTGCACTACCACAAAACAGTTGATTGAGGACCATGGACAGCCCTACTTCATCAAGGTTGATATTCAGGGGGCCGACTTCCAGGTTCTAGAGACGCTCACCCCGGCAACCGCTCCCGCGTACATCAGCCTCGAAATCAACTCGACCGACCCGTTCATCGACAGTTTGGTCCGCCTGGGTTACTCTGCCTTCAAGTTCGTCGATGGCGAGACCTTCCGCCCCACGCCGCCGATCTTCGATCATCAGATCGGCTGGCGCCTTCTCCGGAAGGTTGGAAGAGCTGTCCCGATTTTCCGCGGTGTGATGTGCAAGCTTCCGCAACCGCTGCGCTTCAAGCAGGAATGGAATCCCCCAGGGAAGTACAGTCCAGACGGCTACGCGTTTAGTGAACACAGTTCAGGACCGTTTGGGGAACGGGCTAGCGGCTCATGGATGGCGGCCGATGTCGCCGGTCGGTGGCTGAACCAATTGAAAAGCGATTATGGGAGGGCGGGCGCGACGAAGAACTTATGGTGGGATGTACACGCGCGTCACTCAAGGGTTCAAAAAGAGGAAATCGCTGCATGATCTGAAGCGATTTGTGTGCAAAGAGAAACATTTTTCAATGACCTCGTAGGGACTT
>Ga0181517_10003602_pt1 | contig 14643 bp, 13 predicted proteins | sample PEATcosm2014_Bin_31_FD_119748 | JGI IMG/M metagenome (GOLD analysis project Ga0181517, IMG submission 119748) | Peatland microbial communities from MTU Mesocosm Facility, Houghton, MI, USA - PEATcosm2014_Bin01_30_metaG | ecosystem: Environmental > Terrestrial > Soil > Wetlands > Peat | place... | reverse complement strand
GATCGCGTTCGACACCAGGTAGCTGGTCAGCACCCAGGTCGACTCGTCGGTCGAGGCCGAAAGGTTCCCCGCGATATGCGGCAGCGCCACATTGGCCACCGAGGAATCGAGCACCACCATGAAGGTGGAAATCATCACCGACGCGGCCACCATCCACGGATTCACCGACGGCTTCCAGTCGTGGTGTCCGGTCGCCCCGTTATCTCGAATCTCTGTCCGCGCCTGTACAGCGCCGCCCGATCCGCTCATTCCGCGCTCGCTGCATGTGGCAGATGGACGATGACCATAGGGTCATTTTAATCTCCCCTTGGGTTGGGGCCGGATCAGCAGCCGGGTGCCTCGCACTTGGGCGCCCGGGAAAGCACTCCCCTCAACCGCCGTTCGCCCGCCCTGCGCGCAGCAGCGCCCTGCGCGGAGCAGCGCCCTGCGCGGAGCAGCGGCCTGTGCGCAGCAGCGGCCTATGCGCAGCAGAGGCCGCCACGCAGCAGCGCGTACCATAATTCCCATGAGCTGGATCGCCTGGGCACTGCTTTCTGCCGTCTTCGCCGCCGCCACCGCCCTGCTTGCCAAGGTCGGCGTCGCGCATGTGGATTCCAACCTCGCCATGGCTCTGCGCACCACCGTGGTGGTCCTCTTCGCCTGGGGCATGGCGCTGGTTCTCGCCCGCCCCGAAGCGGGAATGGTGGCCGAACTCCGCGCCCTCGACCGCCGCACGGTTCTGTTTCTCGTCCTCAGCGGCCTCGCCACCGGCCTCAGCTGGATCTGCTACTTCCGCGCCCTGCAGCTCGGCCCCGCCTCCCGCGTCGCTCCAATCGACAAGCTCAGCGTGCCGCTGGTGATCGTCTTCGCGTGGCTCCTGCTCGGCGAAAAGCTCACCGCCCCCGCCCTCGTCGGCGGACTGCTCATCACCGCCGGCGCAGTGGTCATCGCGCTCGCCTGAGGCTTTCCCCTTCTACGCAGGCCAGCGTCCAGGAGACGGGATATTCCGCCCGTATACTGGTCAGGACGCGCCCTCCCATGACCACCGAAACCCAACCCGGCTCTGTATCGATCTCGCCGAACGCGGATCCCCGCCGCATCGTCCTCACCGGCTTCATGGGCTCCGGCAAAAGCACCGTCGGGCCCAGGCTCGCCGACCGCCTTGGCTGGCGCTTCCTCGACGTCGATGCGGTCATCGAAGCCGAAGCCGGCATCTCCATCGCCCAATTCTTCGCTCTCCACGGCGAAGCGGCCTTTCGCGATCTTGAGCACGCCACTGTCGTCCATCTGGTCGCCGAAGACGCCCTGGTGCTAGCCCTCGGCGGCGGCGCAATCGAGCGCGAAGAGACCCGCTCGCTGCTGCTCGCCACCCCCGGAACTCTGCTGGTCCATCTTCAGGTCGAGCTGGCCACCACGCTCCGTCGCTGCAGCGGCTCGGAGGGATCCCGCCCCGTTCTTGCCGACCAGGCTAACCTGGCCGTCCGCTACGAACGCCGCCTGCCCCTCTACTGCACCGCCCACGTTTCCATCCCGGTCGACTCCCTCACCCCGGACCAGGTGGTCGACGCCATCCTGCGTGTGAAAAATTTCTAATTCCGCATCCGCTCAGCCCGTTTGCGCATCTAAACGACAAAAGCATCCCTGCGTTTTTCAATGGGCCCACCTTGCGCTCTACCCACCCTCGTCCAAGCCAACGTCGTTCCAGGAGGACAGCCGGCATGATGTTTCCCGACCCAAGTGACGACAAACAAAGAGCTGCTCTTCGCCTTGCCGCTGAACGCGCCGCGGCGGCCCGTAATACCCAGAACGATATCGAGCAGCAAATTCACATCACCCCAGACCTGATCGGCAAGCGTTTCGGCTTCGGCAATCCCGCCTTCCCGGACGCGCAGCGCGTGCAGCAGCGATAACCCTGCCGTGCTTCCGTTTCTCTCCTGTCCACCCGTCTCCAGCTTGCTATCATCGATCAAAGCTTCCCCGAGCCCTTCAGCCGGGAGCTTTGATCGAGGATCGTTCTTGCCCTCATGACTTCTCCTGCGCAAATAGCCCCCTCGGCGGACGCAGCCGGCCTCGCCGTCGGAGGCGTCGCGCCTGACCATCGGCCTGCCGCCGGGCACGTTCATCTGCACGCCCCCCAGCCCGGCTCCACGGCCAGCCTCATCCACGACCTCCGCGAGCTCTTCAAGCTCAAGGTGATGGCCCTGGTGGTCGTTACGGGGTGGGGCGGCTTCTATCTCGGCTCCATGCTGTCTGGAATTACCAGCGTGCAGCGCGGCCTGCTCGACGCCCTGCTTGCAATCGGCCTGGTCTCGGCCGGCGCAGGCGCGCTCAACGAGGCGCTGGAGCGCAAGATCGACGCCCGCATGAAGCGCACCGCCGACCGTCCGCTGGCCGCCGGCCGCTTCTCGCTCGCCCAGGGAATCCTCGCCGGCCTTGGCGCTCTCGGCCTCGGCGCCTGGTGGCTGCTCGGCCACTCCAACCTGCTCACCGTGGCCCTGGCGCTGCTCACCGCCTTCACTTACGTGGCCATCTACACCCCGCTCAAGCGCGTCACGCCGTGGGCCACCTTCATCGGGGCCTTCCCCGGCGCAATGGGCCCGTTGCTCGGCTGGACGGCCGCCCGCGGCCAGATCGAGTGGCAGGGCTTCTCGCTCTTCGCCATCCTTTTTGTCTGGCAGTTCCCCCACTTCATGTCCATCGCCTGGCTTTATCGCGACGACTACGCCCGGGCCGGCATCCGCATGTTGCCGGTGGTCAAGCCCGACGGCTGGGCTACCGTCGTCGAGGCGCTGTTCTATGCGGTTCTCATGATTCCCGTCAGCCTGGCGCCCTGGTGGCTGGGCATGGTCGGCCCGGTCTACCCGTTTCTCGCCATTCCGCTGGGCCTCGTTTATCTTGCGTACACCATTCGCTTTGCCCGCATTCTCCGCGTCAGGGACGAGGACGAGAGCCGCAAACTGGCCCGCGACCTGCTCAAGATCAGCGTTCTCTACCTGCCTCTGCTCTTCACCTCGCTGATGCTGTGCGCCTCAACCCGGCATTGATCCGGCCGTTTCCGCGCCAGCGTTTACAGGCTGCGGAAGACTCAAATCCATTTGGCTTTGTAACAGTCCGGCACCGGTGTTTCCGACCCGCGATGGATGAAACACGCCTACGAGGTTCTGCCTTTGCGGAGTGAGCAGGGGCCTTTAGGCCCCTGAAATCGAGGCCCGGTTGGGGTGGCCTTCAGGCCCGGGCTTCTTTTTTCTCAAGCCGTGTTTTGTTGAACTTGCATTCTTGTTTCTTATTAGGGCACGACTTGAGTCGTGCCGATAAAGCCCCTAAAATGAACGGGCTTTAGCCCCTGCTAGGCCCGTTTCAGCGGCTCACTCGAATTCGGGCCCTTTGACGAAACATCTTTACCCCAAATGCTTTTTGCACAAAGAACAAAATCGAGGACCCCATGAACGCCGCCTCTCCCACCTCTGAAAATCAGAACATCCGCCTCGTCATTACCTCGCTCCTCCTTGTCAGCGCCCTGGCCACCGTCTTCCTCTTCTGGCTCATCTACATTCATCCCGCCGCCGATCAGGCCAGCGTCCGTTTCGCCTTTCTTCCCGCCCTCAACGCGATCCTGAACGGCCTCAGCGCCGTCGCGCTTCTCTGCGGCTACGTCTTCATTCGCGGCCATCGCATTGCAGCGCATCGCGCCTCCATGATCACGGCCTTCGTCTTCTCCACGCTCTTTCTGGTCAGCTACATCCTTCACCACGCCCTGCACGGCGATGTGCGCTACCCCATCCACGCGGACTTCCGCACCCTTTACCTGTCGCTTTTGGCCAGCCACATCCTGCTCGCCATCGTCGCTCTGCCGCTGATCCTCATCACCTTCTTCTTTTCGCTCAGCGGACGCATTCCCCAGCACCGCATGATCGCCCGCTGGACGTTCCCGCTGTGGCTCTACGTCTCCGTCACCGGCGTCATCACCTTCGTCATGCTCCGCCTGGCGCAAGGCTAGGAAATCCCTGCCCCCATGACCCCCACCCCACCCAAATCCGACGGTACCCGTCAAATCCTCCAGTGGGGCGGGACCATGTTTGTCCTGGGCCTCGTCTCCGCTTTGCTTCTGGTCGCCGTCCTGGGCGGATTCACCCCCACCGGCGCGCACACCAACACCGGCTGGTTCGCGCTCATTCTCGCCCTCATGTGTCTTCCCTTCGGAGCCCTCCTGCTGGCGCTCGGCCTCGCCAAATGGGCGCGCAACCGCCGACTTTCCCGCCACTCGGGATAAAATAGCGCACATGCCAGCTTACCGTTCTCGAACCTCGACGCACGGACGCAACATGGCCGGTGCGCGCAGCCTCTGGCGCGCCACCGGAATGCAGGACGGCGATTTTGGAAAACCCATCATCGCGGTCGCCAACTCCTTCACGCAGTTCGTCCCCGGCCACGTCCATCTCAAAGACCTCGGCCAGCTGGTCGCCGCTGAAATAGCACGCGCCGGCGGTGTCGCCAAGGAGTTCAACACCATCGCCATCGACGATGGCATCGCCATGGGACACGACGGCATGCTCTACAGCCTGCCCTCCCGCGACATGATCGCCGACTCGGTCGAATACATGGTCAACGCCCATTGCGCGGATGCGCTGGTCTGCATCTCCAACTGCGACAAGATCACCCCCGGAATGTTGATGGCCGCCATGCGCCTCAACATCCCCGCCATCTTTGTCAGCGGCGGGCCCATGGAAGCCGGCAAGGTTCATCTGGCCAACAACATCGTCAAGGCCGTCGACCTGATCGACGCCATGATCGTGGCTGGCGACCCCAAAGTCTCCGACGCCGACGTCGAAGAGTACGAGCGCTCGGCCTGCCCCACCTGCGGGTCCTGCTCGGGAATGTTCACTGCCAACTCCATGAACTGCCTCGCCGAGGCGCTCGGTTTCGCCCTCCCCGGCAACGGTTCCATCGTTGCGACGCACAGCGGCCGCAAGGAACTCTTCCTGCAGGCCGGCCGCACCATCGTCGACCTCGCCAAGCGCTACTACGAGCAGGACGACGCCTCGGTGCTGCCGCGCGGCATTGCCACCTTCAAGGCATTCGAAAACGCGATGACCCTCGACATCGCCATGGGCGGATCCACCAACACGGTGCTGCACCTGCTCGCGATTGCCTACGAGGGCGAAGTGCCGTTCACCATGGCCGACATCGACCGCCTCAGCCGTCGTGTGCCCAACATCTGCAAGGTCGCGCCCAGCGCCCCCGATGTTCACCTGGAAGACGTGCATCGCGCCGGCGGCATCTTTGCCATCCTCGGCGAACTCGACCGCGCCGGGCTGCTGCACACCGATGTCTCGACCGTACACACCGCCACCATGGCCGAAGCCCTCCAGAAGCTCGACGTCAAGCGCGACCCGGCTCCCGAGGTCGCCGCGTTCTATCGCGCCGCTCCCGGCGGTGTCCGCACCACGGAGGCATTCAGCCAAAGCAAGACCTTTGCCGAACTCGATCTCGATCGCCAGCACGGCGTGATTCGCGACCTCGATCATGCTTTCAGCAAGGAAGGCGGACTCGCCGTCCTTTACGGCAACATCGCCCTCGACGGTTGCATTGTCAAGACCGCCGGCGTCGATCCCGCCCATCTCACCTTTGAGGGACCGGCGCGCATCTTCGAAAGCCAGGACGCGGCCGTCGAGGCCATCCTCGGCGACAAGGTCGTGCCCGGCGACGTGGTGCTGATCCGCTATGAAGGCCCGCGCGGCGGTCCCGGCATGCAGGAGATGCTCTACCCCACCAGCTATCTCAAGTCCAAGGGACTGGGCAAGGTCTGCGCCCTCATCACCGACGGACGCTTCTCCGGCGGATCTTCCGGATTATCAATCGGCCACATCTCGCCCGAAGCCGCCGAAGGCGGTGCGATTGCCCTCGTCGAAGAAGGCGACCGCATCGAGATCGACATCCCCAAGCGCGTCTTGAGAGTCGATCTCAGCGACGAAGAACTCTCCAGCCGCCGCCGTCTGGCCGAGGCCAAAGGCGCTGCCGCATTCAAGCCCGCTCCTCGCCAGCGCAAGGTCTCGCCGGCCCTGCAGGCCTACGCCGCCATGGCCACCAGCGCCGCCAAGGGCGCCGTGCGCGACGTCTCGCTGATCCAGAAGTAAGACAAATGGGTGCCCCATCCTTTCCACAGTCTCATCGTGGAAAGGATGGGGCACCCACGAACCTCAATCACGCTTGTTGGGCAGGCCGCTCTACCAAACCTCCAGCTCAAACTCCCTAACCTCCCGGATCAACTCGAAATCTGCCCGATTCGAAGTGATCAGCTTGGCCCCATGCGCCCGCGCCGTCAGCGCGATCAGCACATCCATATGCAAATCCCGCAGCTTCTCCGCCTCAAATCCCTTTACCTCGCGAATCTTCGCCAGGATGTGCCCACTCTCCAGCCAGTTCCCGGTCGTCGGAGTCAGAATCGGAGCGTTCTTCTCCAGCGCAATGAGAAAATCCCGCTCAGCTTTCCGCGTAGCCCCACGCCAAAGTTCCGCCAGCACCACCGACGAATTCCGCACCAGTCCGCGCAAATTGCCCATCCGCTCGGCGTGCCGCCCCGTCCTCAGATGATCCACCAGTACGGAAGTGTCAAGCAGGATCAGTTCACTCATCGCTGCCCGCGAACTCCAGCTTGCCACCGTACTTCTTCATCAAAGCTTTAAATTTCTCGAGCGCCACAATCTCGCGCAGCGCCACATGCACCGCCTCGGTCCGCGACTTCACTCCAAGCACCCGCGCAGCTTCATCCGCCAATTTCGTGTCCAACCGAATGGAAGTCAGGGGAACAGCCATCGATTCACCTCTCGTATATACATATCAGGCTCTCAGGATATACAAATGTCAAGCTTCACCAAGGCTTCGGGGAGCCCCATCCTTTCCACAGTCTCATCATGGAAAGGATGGGAAATTACGAACACGCATTCGCTTTATCACAGTCCTTCTCCGGCGATGCCGCCAACCTGCTAACTCGCCACCCCGCGCCAGCGGGGCCAACTCGCCAAACCGAACCCAACACCACCCCCGCCAGCCATCACCACTCCACCCGCGCAAATCCACTGTCTTTCAACCATTTTTTGCCTTCATCGCGTTAGCACCGAACCCTTTCCGGGTTACACTGTTTCCCATATTCAGCTCCCCCCTGAATATGCCTCTTCTCTTCCCTGCAAGTCCCTCATGGGAAACCCCGGAGGTTTCAGATCATGGCTGCGTTATTTTCAAAGGTTTCCATTCTTCTCTGTTTTGCCACACTGCTTGCCGCCATCGTGCCGTCGGCTCTCCGCGCCGACACGGTTGTCATGAAGAACGGCGACCGTCTCACCGGGACGGCAGTCAAGCTGGAAGACGGTAAACTCACCTTCAAGACTGCCTATGCGGATGCCATCGCGCTTGCCTGGGATCAGGTGACCACTCTCTCCCTGACTCAGCCCATGGTGTTTCAAACTCCAAAGGAAACTCTCAGCGTCACGGAGGTTGAGCGTTCCGAGGCCGGCCTCGTGGTCACCACGCCTTCGGGTTTCACCAACTTTGACCCAGCCTTGGCGGTAGTTATGCGCTCACCCGCCGACCAGAAGGCGCACGAAGCCTCCCTGCATCCGAACTGGGCTCATGCATGGGCCGGTTCCGCCAGCCTCAGCCTTGCACTTGCACGCGGCAATTCCGATACCGCAACCTTCGGCGCTGGCTTCACGGCTGCGCGCGCCACTTCCACCGACAAGACCGCTCTCTATGCCAACACCCTCTACAGCGAGAATGCAAACGCCACTCCCTCCACCAGCGCCAACGCTACCGCCGGCGGCGTCCTTTACGATCACAATTTGAACCCCAGGCTCTTTGCATTTGGCAGCGGCGATTTCTCCTCCAATGCCCTTCAGAATCTCGACCTGCGCTCCATTCTTGCCGGCGGCTTTGGATGGCACCCGATCAAGGCTCCCCGCCAGACCTTCGATGTGATGGGTGGCGTTGCCTGGACCCATGAAACCTACTCGCCCAGCCCCACCAACAGCTTTGCCGCACTCGATCTCGGCGAGCAATACACCCGCAAGCTCGGTGCAGCCAGCCAGTTCAGCGAACAAGCCTATATCTATCCCGACCTCAATAATCTGGATCAGTTCCAGCTTTCCATCGATTCCAACTTCACCACTCGCCTGGGAAAGCTCTTCAACTGGCAAGCAACTTTCAGTGATCGGTACACGTCGTTCCCGCCAGCCGGAACCCTCAAGAACGATGTCATCCTGACCACCGGGCTCGGCATAACTCTGGCGCGTCACTAAGTCTTCCGTGACCAGAGAAGCGCCCCTTCGCATATGCTCACTAAAATGGCTCTGGCCCCGTGCCATTATCGACTCGTATTACCCGTTATCGCGGCTTTCATCGCTTGCGCGCGCTCGTTCTCAGGATCGAGCACAAGCGCGCGCGATACTTGTTCCAGCGCCTCGCGAGAACGTTGTTCCCTGTAAAGGCACTCTGCCAACATGAGATGAACATCCGGCGCAGTGTGCGGAATCTGCAGAGCACTCCTCAGAACTCGCTCCGCATCCACGTACCGGTGCTCTTGAATGAAACACGTAGCCAGCCCCAGCGGCGCGTCCATGAGCAGTGGGTCGATGCTCTGCGCGGCCGTGAATTGCTCCCGGGCGGCATCGATCTCTCCCTTCTTCAGCAAGACCTTGCCGAGCAGCACCAGGGCGGCGAGAGGGTTCTTGTTGGCCGCCACATAACTGCGCAATGCGGATTCGGCGGCGTCTAGCCGCTGCATTCTTGCGTCGCACCGAGCCAGTTGCAGGTAGGCTTCGCCCACGTCCGGATGATCGGCCAGCAGCTTCTCGTAAATCGAAATCGCATTTTCACATTTGTTCTGTTTCATCAAGTCGGCAGCGGCCTTCAATTGGCCCGTAATCTGGTTGCCGGATGTTTGTGATGCATCGTTCTCGGACGCCATCCGCTCCAGCCGCTGCGACAGTTCAGCAGCACGGTCCTGGTCTCCCAGCCTGCGATAGACCTTCACAAGCAGTGAGAGAGAGGCCACGGCGAAGCGCGGATCGCGCGAAATCTTGTCCAGGTCGCTTCGTGCGGCCTCCCATTGATCCAACGACATCGCAGCGTTTGCGCGCCCAAGATACGCGTCGGCAAAAGAGGGATCTTCGGCGACAACGCTGTCATAGAGAGGCAGACTCTCGCGGGCGTGCCCCGTCGTCCGCAGGAACTCTGCGTACAGGTACTTCACAACCGGGAGCGGATGAGCGGAATTGCGGGTGAGCGCCAGCGCGCGCTCGAAATCCTCCGTTGCGTTCTTGGTTTGTTCCAGCCGGGCCTCCGCATTGCCGCGCCCGGCAAGTGCGAGAGGCTCTTGGGGGTTTATGCTCAGTGCTCTGGAAAAGGCTGCGACAGCCTCCTCGGGCCGGGTGGCAAGATAGAAGTTCCCCAGTCTTTCCCACGCTTGCGCGTCGCCTGGTGCTTCCTTTGTGCATTGAACCAGGAGCCGCTCCGCAGCCTGCAGGTCGCTCAGGCGACTCGATAAATCCGCGTAGAGTGCGAGGGCAGGAACAGAATGCGGATGTATCTGAAGGATGCGGGCCACGATATCCGCTGCATCCATCACCTGGTTCGTTTTCATCAGCAACTGCGCCTCCGTCAACGCTCCATCCACCGAGGTGGGATAGGCGGCGCGGTAGTTACGAACATGGATCAAAGCCTGATCGATTCGACCTTTGCCATCGAAGCAGCGGGCCTCTTCCAGTTGCGCTTCCGGGCCTCCATTTGCAGTAACTTCGCAGTTTTCCGAATTGGCCGTTTGCGAGTACGAAACGGCGCTGGCGAGTCCCAATACAAAAGCGCAGCAGAGCAGGAGGGTGCGGCAACGCGGTATGCCGCCACTCGACGGTGTCTCGCTTTCAGCCGGACATGCGAGGACGAAAATCGTGTTGGCAGCAACGAGCGGAAGTCCCATGGCGATCCAGATCATTGGGCGAATGCGGCTGTTGCAAACAACAAGCCGAAGCCAGCGGGTCCGGCTTATTCCGATTCTATCCCTGCATTTTTGAGGCAACACTTTGCGGCCTGCGCGGCCGGCAAGGTTTACAGCGGTTTTGCAATTTTCGTATTTCCGTCTGGAGTTTGGGTGCCCCAGGTGCCTCGATTTTGGGCGCCTGGGAAAGCACAAATCTATCCGGTCACGGCACTAGTGTGGATTCTTTCTCAAAGGGGTGATAGCAAAAGCCATCTTTCGAATAACCTCATAACGCGCATGACTTGTTGAACATCTCCACGCGAATCTCCTCGTAATCACTTCTGGCCGGCTCTCTTCCCCTCCTGCTGCGTCAGCTTGTCGAAGGTCGCGCGGAACTGGTCCGACTCCTGCTGTTTTCCCTGGCGCTGCAGCAACCTGGCCAGGGTGTAGTAGGCGGGCGTGAATTGAGCATCCAGTTCGATGGCCCGCCGCAACTCTTTCTCGGCTTCTTCATCTCGCTTGAGACGCTCCAGGTTCATTCCCAGCTCGTAATGCGCCCGCGCCGAGTGATCGTCGAGCCGTACTGCCTCGCGGAAATGCTCTTCGGCGGCAGCTTGATCGCCGTCCTTCGCGATTGCCTGGCCGAGCAGAATCGGAAGGTCGGCAATAGGACGGGGCACTGTCCGGTTCACCGCCGTTCCAATCTCGATCATCTTGCGGGCCTCGTCGTCCTGCCCCATCATCTGCAAGCAGAAAGCGAGATCGACATAGGCGTACACATAGCGCGGATCTCTAGCGATAACGCGCATGAAAGTCTGACTCGCCTGCTTATAATCCCGTATGCGCTCCTCCAGACGCGCCAGCATATAAGGGTAATCGGAATTGGAAGGATTGCTCTCGATGAGCTTGGACAGTTGGGCTCGAGACGCCGGCAGTTTACCTGCGAAGTCTTGCGCAATCGCGAGCGTCAGCCGATCGGCGTCGGAGAGCGGCTTGATTGTGTCGGCATGTTCGAGTGCCGCGTCACAGTCCTTGAGCTGCTTTTCGAGATAGGCGATCCGTCCCCACATGACGAGCAGGGGGAACGAGTCGGGGTGCTCGGTCAGTGACCGATCGATCACCGCTTTTTCCGCTGCGTAACTATGCTTCCGAATGGCCGCATCAAGCGCTTGCCGTTGCGCATCGCTCAGCGGCGCGTCAGCAGCTCCGATGTCGACCTGCCGCTCGGGCGCCCGGACGGGCGCTGGCGAACTCACCGCCTGGCCCGCCAGCGTCACACGCAGAATCAAAAATGCCGCACCCGCCAAATACGCCGGCTTCCAGATCATCGCTTCTCCTCAATCGGCAGAAGGGCGTTCGCGTGGATGGGGCCGGGCACCACCTGCTTGATTCCGGATGGCCAGTCGATCTCGATCCTGTCTACCCGCGCCGCCTCTCCCAAGCCAAAGTAAAGCGGCAAGGAACTCTGCGACAGATACCCGGACTTTCCATCGTGGTATTTCATGTAAGTCTGGCCGCCCGCCGTCAAGCGCACGGTTGCACCCAGGCCGTCGCGATTCGACACCGTGCCGATCAGCTTTATCTTCAGCCAGTGGATCTGCCGGCGCTCCGAGAGATTGCTGATGAGAATCTGGGGCCGCGAATTGAAATCGTTCGTGACAATGTCGAGATCGCCGTCATTGTCCAGGTCGAAGATTACTGCTGACCGGCTTCCCAGCGCCGACATCACCGTGATCTTTCCGGTTTGTCCGGCGCAAGGCTTCGTGAGGTAGTCCGGCGCGTCCTTGGGAAGCTTCGAACAGTCCAGCTCAAACCAGGGCGTGTGGGTCTGCCCCCCTTTGCGCGGCTCGACGCCCAGGATGAATTCCGCGTCGAGGAACTTTTCGCCGCGATTGTTGAGCAGCAGAGAATTGATGCCGTAGCGATACGGGAAGTTCATACCGGCGGAGATAAAGATGTCGTCCCAGCCGTCGGCATTCAGATCGCCAACGCTGATCCCCCACGGCCAGTAAGTCTCCGCGCCCATCCGATCGGAGACTTCCTCGAACTTGCCCCCGCCGAGATTGTGGTAGAGCGCGTTGCCGAAGATGAAGCTGCTGCGCGGTCCCATCAGGAGCTCTTCGCTGGCCGGATGCTGCGCCTTCTTCTTCTCATCGGCAGGTTCCACATTCTCCCACATGTCGGAATGCATGTCGGTGACGAACAGGTCCATGCGGCCGTCGTTGTCGTAGTCGAAGAACTTGATGCCCATGGCGCCCCAGGGCGTCTGCGGGAAGTAGTGCTTCGTTGCTTCGGTGAACTTTCCTTCGTGGTTCTCGTAAAAGTGGCTCGCGCCCATCATGTTGAGCGTGAACACTTGCGGCCAGCCGTCGCCATTCAGGTCCGCGAAGGATGCATCGCCACACCAGCCGACCGGGCGGAAGCCAACTTCGGCCGACACGTCGCGGAACCGGTTGTGTCCCAGGTTCTTGTACAGCACCGGGTACTCGTAGCGCTCGGGAAACATGTGGCCAAAGAACGCATCGGCGTAGGCAACGTGCTGCCCCTGCGCGCCAATGCGCTCGCCGGTATACTGGCCGACGTTGCAGACCAGCAGGTCGAGAAGCCCATCGCGGTTGTAATCGAAGAAGAAAGCGCCCGAGGAATGCGCGTTGCCCTCGATGCCCGACTCGCGGGTGATGTCCGTGAAGTGGCCGTGCCCGTCGTTGTGGAAGAGAATATTGCTGCCGCGAACGGTGGTCACGAACAGGTCGGGCGCGCCGTCATTATCGAAATCGGCAAAGGCGGCGGAAACGCAAATCCGCCCAGGAACGCCTACGCCCGCCTCGGCCGTGATGTTCTTGAACTTGCCCCCGCCCAGGTTCTTCCAAAGCTCGTTTCCGCCGGTCGGGCTGACAAAGTAGATATCGTACAATCCGTTGCCATCGATGTCGGCCACGGCGATGCCGGTCCCATGATCGTAGTGGCAGGGTTTGTAGTCGCTGGTGACGTCATCGACGACGTGACTGACGAAGGTGATCCCGCTCTCGTCGATGCGATCCACAAACTGAAAATCGTGGAAGACCTTGAACTGATCCACCGTTTTCAACTGCTGTCGTTTGCGCTCGGCCAGCATCGCGGCAGCGTCGTGGTTCGGGTAGCGAATCTGTGGAATGGTCATTGGCGCAGATCCTTGGGCAAATGCCGCGCGCTTTGCGAGCATCGCCCAACCTGCCGCCGAAATCGAGGTTCCCAGAAAACTCCGCCTATTCATCGCAATCCACCTCAAGAGCGGTGGCCGCGATCGATACGACTTCGGCGAACCAGATTGGAATGGCGTTCATCTCAACGACCTCCTTGGTTTTTCATTTGCTCATAGGCGGCGCTTTCGTGCTCCGCCTCTTTCACCCTTCCCTGCTGGCGATAGAGCGCGGCCAGCCGTTCATGCGCGGTGGCCACCTCTTCGCTGTCCTTGCCGATGCGAATCAACATGGTCCAGGCGGCCTCGGCACGCGTTGAATCCTTCGCGGCGAACGCCGCCTGCCCCAAGGCGAGCAAGATCCGCGGCTGTTCCGGGCGCAGTTTGTCGGCTGCGGCAAATTGCTCCAGTGCGCCTGCTGCATCCCCCGTCTCGAGCAACGCGGAGCCCAGGCGATAGGCCGGCTCCGCGTTCTCCGGCTGCAGTTCGCACTCCACGCGATACTGCGCGATCGCCGCCGGCCAGTTGCCGTCCGCGCCGAACAAGCGTCCGAGCGCAAGATGAACGTCGGGCATATAGGGGTTGAGGCGCACCGCGGCGGCGTACTCTGCCCTGGCTTCGCGCAGGCGTCCTTCCGCGGCTTGCCTTTCGCCCAACACCTGATGTGCCCGCGCCGAGCCCGGATTCGATTGCAAAAGCTTCTCGAACGTGTGTTGTGACGCCAACTCCGAGGCGCGGCTGAAGGCGCGCTGCAACTCCGGGTCGTCCGGCTTGTCAGCCAGCGCCTTCTGCAGGCTGACAACATCGGCGGAAGGCGAGCTGCCCGGCGCCAATGGGCTGGGGTCCTGACTGGCTAACTCCGGCTTGATCCGGATCAATTGATCGTGCGTCCGTTTGGAAGCCAGCGCCGTCGCGCTCCCGAAGTAGTAAAGCAGGTCGGGATCGGTTGGCTTTGCCTCCAGAGCTGCCTGCAGCGCCATGATCGCGCTGCCGAGCCTCCCCGTCCGGTAATACGCGACCCCTAGCAGATCGGGCGCGCTAATCATTTCAAGATGAGGCAGCGCTCCAGCCGCGTCACCAATTACCAGCAGCTCGACGCCTAAAGTGCGCTGGGTGCCCAGAAGGTTGGGCTTGATCTTCAACGCCTCTTCCAGCTCAGGGATGGAGGCGCGGTAGTCGCCTTTCAGGAAGTAAACATTGCCGAGGTTCGCGTGACCGGACGCCGAAGCAGGCTGCAGCTCGGTTACTTTGCGAAACTCGCGAACGGCGTCGTCGAGCCGGCCCTGCTCCTGCGCCTCAGCGCCAGCTCGCGCATGGTCAATCATCTCGGAAGTTATAGCCTGCGAGAGGAGCAGGCAGGAGCACAATACCAACGTTGCCACGGCATAACCTCCCAACCTTTTCCGACTATTGAGCCGGCAACAGTCCGGCACAGGTGTTTCCGACCCGCGGAGGATGAAATTGTAGCGCCGGCCTCCCGGCCGGCTGTAGCGTGGACCTCCCGGTCCACGCTGTTTCT
>Ga0181517_10003601_pt1 | contig 14643 bp, 11 predicted proteins | sample PEATcosm2014_Bin_31_FD_119748 | JGI IMG/M metagenome (GOLD analysis project Ga0181517, IMG submission 119748) | Peatland microbial communities from MTU Mesocosm Facility, Houghton, MI, USA - PEATcosm2014_Bin01_30_metaG | ecosystem: Environmental > Terrestrial > Soil > Wetlands > Peat | place... | reverse complement strand
TCGCGACCCCTCCTCGCCGCACGCGGTCGAACGCGAGCGGCAGAGGCCGGCCACCATCCGGCAGCCTTCGGCGCCGCTCCGTTCCTAAATCCCCATAGCCACAGCGCTCGACCCCGCGGGTTCGTGCTTGGGCGGTTTCCGTACGGTTGCTGCATCTCCGAAGCGTACATTGAAGCGACAGGCCGGCTCGGCTGCTGTGGTCAACTGCCGCTCATCTCTCGCAGGCTCGCGCGCTGCGACGTCCGAGGGTCGGCTGGGAGAGTTTCAGCGCGGGCCCTCGGCGTCTTTCGCAGCGGAATCCGAACGCAGCGCTAAGACATGATCAGGCCGCCGTCGACGTTGACCGTCTGTCCGGTGATGTACGCAGCGTCATCGCTGGCGAGGAAAGTCACCAAGCCGGCGACGTCTTCGCCGGTGCCGGCGCGCCCCATTGGGATGCCACGCACCCATTCGGCCATCAGCTCGCCGGGCTTGTAAGTCCCGAGCAGCTTGCCCCACGTCGCGTCATTGTAGGCCCACATGTCGGTGTCGATGATGCCGGGGCAGAAGGCGTTGACCGTTATGCCCTCCTTCGCGACCTCCTTGGCGAGGCTCTGAGTGATTCCGATGACGCCGAACTTCGAGGCTGCGTAATGAGGCGTATAGATGAAGCCCTGGCGCGCCTGACCTGAGGCGGTATTGATCAGACGGCCGCCGCGCTTGTGCTTGCGCAGGCGGGCGATCGCCTCCTGGCAGCACAGGAACACGCCGGTGGTGTTGACCGCGAGCACTTGGTTCCATTCCTTCTCGGTCATGTCCTCTAAGCGGGCGATGGTGATGACGCCGGCGTTCTGCACCGAGATGTCGATCCCTCCGAAGGCGCGCTCGGCGGCGTCGTAGAGGGCCTCGACGTCGCTCTTGCGGGTCACGTCAACGAGCTGGGCGATCGCCTTGCCGCCCGCTGCGACGATGTCCGCGGCGACCTTCTGGCAGGCGGGCTCGTTGGCCGCCGCGACGACCGAGCCACCCTCCCGCGCGAAGCGACGCGCCAGCGCAGCGCCGATCCCGCGACTCGCTCCTGTGACGACGATAGTCTTTCCGGCGAAACGCGACATATCTTTCCTCCATTTTTCCCGGCTGCGTTCACAGCAGCTTCTCCGCGGTGAACTTGTCGGTGACAAGAACGTTGACGAGGCCGCCGATCAGACAGGCGCGAATGGCCTCGACTTTGCGGTCCCCTCCGGCGACGCCGACGACGCGCGGGGTTTGCTTCAGCTCTTCGAGCGTCACGCCGATCACCCGATCGTCGAGCGGCCCGTGCACCGGTGCGCCGTTGCGATCAAAGAACCTGAGCGACGTATCGCCGACGGCGCCGCGCTGGGCGAGATCCTGCAATTCCTCGTCGGTGAAGGCGTTGCCAGAGTTGGAGAGCATCAGCGAAGGTTGCAGCGCGCCGATCCCGATTAGAGCGATGGTCATGCGGCGGAACTGGTTCATGGCGGCGCGGACGTAGGGGTCGCCGAGCATGATCAGCCGCGCCGCCGATGAACTGACGACGCCCTGCGCCGGGAGAAGCTGCGCCTCCGCGCCGGTCAGGATCGCCAATCGCATCGTCAGTTGCGTGGCGTGACTTTGCACCGAGGGATTGCCGATGCCGCCGAGGATCTGAACGACCCGTTCGGCGTGCGGTCGTTTCATCGGGTGGATCGCGTCAACCATCCGTAGCAGCGAAGTGCTCCATGATGAGATGCCAATGACGTCTCCCTGGGTGAGCGTCACCTCGAGGTAATTCGCCGCCGCGGCCCCGATCGCCGACAAGATCGCCTCTTCGCGGTCCTCGAAGCACTCGGCGACGACCGCTTCGCTCAGGCCGTAGCGTTGGCGCAGCCCGCTCTCGATTTGCGGATAAGTGCCGCGCGGCGCGGTGATGGTTACGCGCACGACGCCCTCTTCTTCCGCGCGTTTCAGCAGGCGAGAGACCGTCGCTTGCGAGACGTGCAAGCTCTGCGAGATCTCCGCCTGCTTGAGCTTCTCTTCGTAATAGAGCTGGGCGACGCGCAGCATCATCCGAAGTTCGTCGGTTCGACTCATGGCTCCGGTCCAGGCTCAATCGCGCGGCGCAAATTTGCACGCCTATTAGAATAAATATTCAGTCTTCACCTAAACGTCCATCGTTCCTTCAATAAATCTGCCGAGCGCCGCCTTGACCGAAGTCAAATCGATTTCATTTGTATGTTTTTTGCCGAGCAAATCCGGGGCCTGCCCGATTTGCCGATTGACACGATCCTTATCTCTGCTTAGCATGCAAGTCAATGCATGGATGAATATTTATTCAATCGGAGGAGCAATTGGGCGGGGCGCTGACGGGCAACGAGAGTCAAGGCGATCTGCGATCGACGTTGTCGGCGACGATTGACGCCGACGAACGGGCCGCCAGCCTGCGGCAAACGGCCACCCAAATTCGCCGCAGCGTCATGCAGATGATCGGCCGCGCCCGCCTCGGCCATGTCGGTGGCGATTTTTCGGTGACTGACATCCTGACGACACTGTTCTTCGCCGTGCTGCGGGTCGATCCGCGCCAGCCGGCCGCGCCGGGCCGCGACCGCCTCATCCTCAGCAAGGGCCACTGCTCTGCGGCGCTCTATTCGACGCTGGCGTTGCGCGGCTTCTTCCCCGTCGAGAACCTGGCGACATTCATGCAGCCGCTGTCGGCGTTGAACGGCCATCCCAACCGGCGCAAGGTTCCCGGCGTCGAAGCCAACACCGGACCGCTCGGGCATGGGTTGCCAATCGGCGTCGGCTGCGCCGCCGCCGCCAAGCTGGCGAAGGCACCTTGGCGCACGTTCGTCGTTCTCGGCGACGGCGAGCTGCAGGAAGGCTCGAACTGGGAGGCGGCGATGTGCGCCGGCCATCGCCAGCTCGACAATCTCATCGCCGTCGTGGATCGCAATCGCCTCCAGCAAGGCGCGCGCACCGAGGACACCAATCGCCTCGAGCCGCTGGCCGATCGCTGGCGCGCGTTTGGCTGGGAGACCGTAGAATGCGACGGCCACGACCACGCCGCGCTTTACCAGGCGTTCGTCGCGCCGATGAATGGCCGCCCGCGCTGCATCATCGCCAAGACGATCAAGGGCAAAGGCGTTTCGTTCATCGAGGATCGCGTCGAGTGGCATCACAAGGTGCCGTCACCCGAGCAGGTCGAACTCGCGCTGAAGGAGCTGGTGTGATGGGCGCCTCTGTTAGTGCCCCGGCGGCGACCTTCGATTGCCGCGTCGCCTTCGCCGAGACGCTGATCGACTTGGCCCAGAGCAACGAACGCATCGTCGCGGTGTGCAACGACAGCGTCGGCTCGAGCAACCTCGTCGGATTTCAGAAGACGTTTCCGGATCGCCTGATCAATGTCGGCATCGCCGAGCAGAACATGGTTGGCGTTGCGGCGGGACTGGTCAACGGCGGCTTCATTCCGTTCGTCTGCGCCGCCGCCCCGTTCCTCACCGGCCGCGCGCTCGAGCAAATCAAGGTTGACGTGGCCTACAACGGCTACCCGGTCGTCCTGTGCGGCATGAGCCCGGGCATGGCTTACGGCGAGCTGGGGCCGACCCATCATTCCATCGAGGACTTAAGCTGGCTCAGGGCGATCGATGGGTTGTCCATCGTGGTCCCCGCCGATCCGGCGCAGACCCGTGCCGCCGTTCGCTGGGCGGCGACCGCCGGCCTGCCGGCGTATCTGCGCATCAGCCGCACCAAAACGCCGTCGGTCAGCGCCGACGACGCGCGCGCCTTTGCTTTCGGCCGAGCCGACGTCCTGCGTCACGGCGACGGTCTTACGATTGTCGCCACGGGTCTGATGGTGTCGCGGGCGCTGGCGGCCGCCGACGCGCTCGCCGAGCGCGGAATTCGGGCGCGGGTGCTCAACGTCTCGACGATCAAGCCGCTCGACGAGGCGGCGATCATCGCCGCAGCGCGCGAAACAAAGGCGATCGTAACCGTCGAAGAAGCGGTGATCGAGGGCGGGCTCGGAGCAGCGGTTGCCGAAGTCGTCGTACGACACGCGCCCGTGCCGATGCGCATGCTCGGCGTGAAGGGTTTCGCGCCGACCGGCAGCGTGGAGTTCCTGTTCGGCCACTTCGGCCTGACGCGCGACGGAATCGTCGCCGCGGCGCTCGAACTGAAGGGGCAGTGAGATGGCTGGTCCGCTGGTCCTCGCCATCGATCAGGGCACGGGCTCGACCAAGTGCCTACTGGTCAACGATGCCGGCGTTGTGGTCGGGCGCGGCCAGGCGCCGGTGTCGCTGGCGACGCCGGAACCCGGCTGGGTGCAGCAGGACGCTGACGAAATCTGGGCGAGCGCGCGTCGCGCTGTGGCCGAGGCGCTCGACGCCGACGCCGCGGAGCGCGTCGTTTCGGTCGGCCTCAGCGTTCAGCGCGAGTCGTGCGTAATTTGGGACCGCCGAACCGGCGAGGCGTTGACCCCGGTTCTGTCATGGCAGGACCAGCGGACGGAGAGCGTCTGCGCCGCCGTACGCGCCGCCGGACACGGCCCCATCATTCGCCGCAAGAGCGGCCTACCGCTCGACCCGATGTTCTCCGCGGCCAAGGCGAGATGGCTGCTCGATCGCCAGCCGGCTCTCCAGGCGCGCGCCAAGGCGGGAGAGGTCTGCATCGGCACGATCGACGCTTTCCTGCTGTCGCGCTTCGGCGGCGAAGCGGTGGTCGAAGCCGGCAACGCTTCGCGCACCCAGCTCTTCGACGTCGTGGCGGCGCGTTGGGACGAAGAGCTGCTGTCAATCTTTGGCGTGCCTCCCGCCGCCATGCCGCGCGTCGTACCCTCCACGGGACCATTCCCGACGACGCGCGGCCTTTCTCCTCTTCCCGACGGCGTTCCTGTCGGCGCTGTGATGGCGGATTCGCATTCCGCATTGTTCGCCCACGGCGCGTTCGCGCCCGGGCCGGTCAAGGCGACCCACGGCACTGGCTCGTCGGTGATGGGCCTTGTCGACCGGGCGAACGTGCGCGACGGCGACGCCGGCGCGCCCGGGGTCTGCCTGACGCTCGCCTGGCAAATTGACGCGCCCGTCCTCGCCTTTGAGGGCAACATTCGCAGCGCCGGCTCAACTTTGGTCTGGGCTGCGGAACTGCTCGGGGTGACGACGCAGGAACTCGCCGATCTCGCCGCGACCATGCCCGACTCGCGCGGCGTGCATCTGGTCCCGGCGTTCGGCGGCCTCGGCGCGCCATGGTGGGACGCGTCGGCGGCGGCGACCGTCACCGGCTTCGCCTTCGGCGTCACCCGCGCGCCGCTCGCGCGCGCGGCGCTCGACTCGATCGCCCATCAGATCGCCGACGTGCTCGACGCCGTGCGCGCCAGCGGCGCGAAGGTGGATCGGCTGCTGGTCGACGGCGGCCCGACTCGCAACGACCAACTGATGCAATTCGAAGCCGACATGGTCGGCGTGCCGGTCAAACGCACGACGGTCTCGGAACTGTCGGCGATGGGCGTCGCGCATCTCGCCGGCGTCAGCGCCGGGCTGTTCACCCTCGACCGGCTGAGCAAGCTCGATCGCGGCGGCCAGACCTTCGAACCGCGCGTCGCCGAGGCGGCCCGGCGACGCGAAAGGGCGGCGTGGGCGCGCGCCGTGAACCGCGCCCGCGGGCGGCCGATCAATTGAGCGACTTGGCAAGCGTGACGCCACGGCGCGCCGGCGCAATCGGGGACAGGACAATGACGATGGGAGGACTAGCAGAGCGAGCAAGCGCCAGAGGCTTGTTCAGGTTCGCGCGCGGGTTGACCGGACCGCTCGTCGGTCTCGTCGTGCTCTGCGTCTTCCTCTCGTTCTCGACTGACACATTTCTGACCCTGCGCAACATTCTCAACGTGATGGATCAGATCACGGTGCTCGGGGTGATGGCGGTCGGCATGACGCTCGTCATTCTCATCGGCGGCATCGATCTTTCGGTGGGCTCTGTGCTCGCGCTGTCGGGCATGGTGCTGGGCTACCTCGGCGACAATCTGCACTGGCCTTTCGGCATAAGCATCGTCATCGCGCTGGTGGTTTCCGCGCTATGCGGCCTGGTGTCCGGCCTGATGGTGACGCGCCTGCGTATGCCGGCGTTCATCGCCACCCTGGCGATGATGTCGATTGCGCGCGGCGTCGCCAGCATCATCACCAACGGCGAACAGATCGTCGGCTTCCCCGAATGGTTCTCATATCTAGCTATCACTCGCCACTTCGGCTTTCTCACTGTGACCGTCGGCCTCATGTTGGCGATCGCCGCGGTGGCGTGGATTGTCCTGCAGTACCGGCCAGCCGGCCGCGCGCTTTACGCGATCGGCGGCAGCGCTGAAGTCGCGCGTCTCGCAGGCATCAACGTCCGCAGAGCGACGCTGTGGGTCTACGCGCTGTGCGCAGCGCTCGCTGGGCTCGCCGGCGTCATCCTTTCGGCCCGGCTTGATTCGGCTCAGCCGAGCTCCGGTATCGGCTATGAGCTCGACACGATCGCTGCGGTGGTCATCGGCGGCGCCAGCCTTTCTGGCGGCCTCGGCAGCATCGGCGGCACCGCCGCAGGCGTGCTGATCATTGGATTCCTGCGCAACGGCCTCAACCTGATGGGGGTGTCGCCGTTCGTTCAGCAGGTCGTCATCGGCCTCGTCATCGCGATCGCGGTCGCGGCCGACACGATGCGCAATCGCCGCGCCTGATCAGGGCGCTGGCGAAGGAAGAACGCCGCGGCGCCAACCAGCGCCGCCACAAAGACGACGCCGCTCTGGGAAGAGGGCGTTTCGAGGTCCGGTTGGACCAAACAAGAGCCCGGCAGCGGTTTATTCGCCGGAGACGAGCAGAGGAGGAAATGGGTATGGGTATTCGCAAACTGTCGCTTCTCGCCGCCGTAGCGGCGATCGCACTTGCGTCGGCGACCGGCGCCGACGCCAAAGAGTTGAAGAAGCTGGGCCTCGCGGTCGCCAATCTTCAGGCGAACTTCTTCAACCAGATCAAGGAGTCCGTCGAAGCCTACGCCGGCGAGAAGGGCGTCAAGGTCGTCACCGTCGACGCCAAGGGCGACGCGGCGACGCAAGTCAACCAGATCCAGGATCTGATGGCCCAGAACATCGACGCGCTGATCTACATCCCCGCCGGCGCGACCGCAGCTGCGGTTCCCGTCAAGGCGGCGAAGGCTGCCGGCATTCCGGTCGTCAACATCGACCGCAACGCCGACGGCGCGCCGGGCGATACCTTCATCGCCACCGACAGCGTCGAGTCCGCGCGGCAGGTCTGCGACTACATCTTTAAGCAGGCGGGCGGCAAAGGCGAGATGCTGATCGTCCACGGCCAGAAGGGCACGACGCCGGAAGTCGACCGAACGAAAGGCTGCGGCATCACGCTTGCCAAGTTTCCTGACATCAAGGTCGTCGGCGAGCTGTGGAGCGAGGGCTGGCATCAGGACGAAGGCTTCAAGCTGACCCAGGACATGCTGCAGGCGCATCCGAAGACAACCATCGTTTGGGGTCAGGCTGACGCGCTAGCGCTCGGCGCAGCTCAGGCGGTCAAGGTCGCCAATCCCGACCACCGCATCTGGGTCGCCGGCTTCGACGGTGACACGGCGGCGCTTGTGGCCCTTAAGGATGGCGTCTTCGACGTGACGATGACGCAGCAGACGCAGAAGATGGGTCGCATGGGCGTCGACTCGGCGATCGCGCTGGTCGCCGGCGAGAAGGTGCCGGCCGAGCAGCTTCTTCCTGCGACGCTGACGACCAAGGAGAACGTCGAAGGCTTCATCGCCAAGCATCCGTGACTGATTGACCACACAACCGGGCGGCGCGGCGACGCGCCGCCCACGACCGTAAGGCATTCGGCGATGACGCTTTCGACCCAGTCGACGACAGCAAGCGAGCTTGGGTTGTCGCTGCGCGGCGTCGGCAAGCGCTACGGTCCAATCACTGTCCTCCAGGACGTCAATCTTGACGTCGGGCCCGGCGAAGTCTTGGCCTTGATCGGTGAGAATGGCGCCGGCAAGTCGACCGTCGCATCGATTGTGTCCGGCCTGGTCGAGCCGTCCGTCGGCGCCATGACCTGGCGCGGCGAACCTTACGCACCGAAGGCGCCAGCCGACGCGCTATCAGCCGGCATCGGCCTCATCCACCAGGAAATGCGACTGCTGCTCGAATTGTCGATCGCTGAGAACGTCTTTGTCGGTCGCATGCCGATGCGCGGCGGCCGGGTCGACCGCCAAATCATGAACGCTCGCGCCGCTGAGCAGCTCCATCGCCTCGGTCTCGACGTGTCGCCGACGACTCTCGTGCGCAGCCTGCGCGTCGCCGCGCAGCAGCAGGTCGAGATCGCCAAGGCGCTGACCCTCAATGCGCGGCTGCTGATCTTCGACGAGCCGACGGCGGCGCTGGGCTCGGACGAGACTGAGAGGCTGTTCGAGCAGATCGGTCGCCTCAAGTCCGAGGGCGTCAGCTTCATCTACATCAGCCATCGTCTCGACGAAATCGCCCAGATTGCCGACCGCATCGCGGTGCTGCGCGACGGGAAACTGGTGGCGCACCACGAAACGGCGAAAGTTCCCGTCAAGGTCCTGGTCGAGGAGATGGTCGGCCGGCCGCTCGACCGCATGTTTCCGCCGATCTCTTCACCACCGCCTAGCGAGCCGCTGATCGAGGTCGAAGGACTAACCAGCGCCGAAGGAACGTTCACCGATATCAGCTTCTCGGTGCGGCCGGGAGAAGTGTTCGGCGTCGCCGGCATCGTCGGCGCCGGGCGGACCGAACTTATGCGCGCGATCGCCGGCGCCGACCCAATTGTGGCCGGTTCGGTCAAGGTCAAAGGACAAACGATTCGTCTCGACGGGCCGCGTGACGCGCTCGACCACGGCGTTGTGCTCGTACCCGAGGACCGCAAGGCGCAGGGCCTCATTCTGCCGCAGACGATCGGCGAGAATCTGGCGTTGGGAAACTACGCCCGCGTCGCGCCATCCGGGTGGGTGACCAGCGCGCGGACGCACGCATTTGCGGGACGCGGCATCGCGCGCTTCATGATCAAGGGAACGGCCGAACAACGCATCAACGAGCTGTCGGGCGGCAATCAGCAGAAAGTCGTCATCGCCAAGAGCGTTCTGCGCGAGCCGAAAGTGGTCATTCTCGACGAACCGACGCGCGGCATCGATGTCGGCGCGCGCGCTGCCATCTATGAGATCGTCGCCGACTTGGCGCGTCAAGGCATGGCCGTCATCGTCGTCAGTTCCGATCTCGACGAGGTGCTCGGCCTTTCCCATCGCGTGATGGTGCTGAGCCGTGGACGAAACCGCGGCATTCTCAATCGCGAGGCGGCTGGACGCGTTGCGGTGATGGAACTGGCGACCACGTGATCGAATGCAAAGGAGCTCATGACATGCGTAGGTTTAGTCTCGAGAAGGAAATCGCGTTCGTCACCGGCGCAGGAAGTGGCATCGGACAGGGTATCGCGATCGGCCTCGCCGAGGCTGGTGCCGACGTGGCCCTGTTTGACCTTCCGTCAAGCACGGGACTCGACGACACCGTTCGCGCGATCGCCGAAGAGGGCCGCCGTGCGCTCAAGTTGACCGGCGACGTCCGTGACACCGACGCGCTCGCCGCCGCAGTCAAGAAGACCGAGGATTCGCTCGGCGCGCTGTCGCTCGCCGTCAACAGCGCCGGCATCGCCAACGCCCGGCCGGCCGAGGACATGCCGCTTGAGCAGTGGAAGCACGTGCTCGACGTCAACCTGACCGGCGTCTTCGTGTCGTGCCAGGCCGAGGGCCGGGCGATGCTCGCGCACGGACGTGGGGCGATCGTCAACATCGCCTCGATGTCGGGTTCGATCGTCAACCACGGTCTGACTCAGGCCCACTACAATTCGTCGAAGGCGGGTGTCGTCCATTTGACCAAGAGCCTGGCGATGGAATGGGTCGAGCGTGGCGTCCGCGTCAACGCGATCAGTCCCGGCTACACGTTGACGCCGATGAATCTGCGTCCGGAGGTCGCCGAACAGCGCAAGATCTTCGAGCGCGAGACGCCGCTGGGGCGGATGGCGGTCGTCGACGAAATGGTCGGACCAGCCATCTTCCTGCTCAGCTCCGCCTCTTCGTTCGTCACTGGCGTCGACCTGTTAGTCGACGGCGGCTTCGAGTGCTGGTGAGGGGGCCAGCAATGCAGGCTTCGGCGGCCGGACGCGAGAAGGCCGTGAGCTAGGGCTTTCGAACCGAACAGGGACTTTCCTGCGGAGGATGGAGAGGCGCTCCACGCGATCCCGCGGCAAACGCCGACGCACCCGCCGTTGTTTGCGCGACGCGCTGGCCGAAAGGAGCCTTCGACGAAATTCTTCAAGCCGCGGTGGGCGGCCGACGACTCTTCTCTCCATTAAGTTTAGAATGATATCAACGACATAAGTGTTCGCGCTTTTGTCCCGAGTGGCGCGCCAAAGTCGACACCACTCAGAACAAGACTGCGAACTCTGGGCAGGAGAGCAATTTCTGCTCATTGGCCCAAATCGGTCATCGCTCAAGGCATGACGGAAGGGCGCAGAAGGGTCGGGCCATGTCGGCCAGCACTATTTTCAGCGAATGCCTGCTTATCTGAGTCGCTTTCTACAAAGCGGACGGGCTGTTCTCGGCAATCGAAATGTCCAAGCGGTCATTCGCTCCTGCATGGTGCCGTGGCTGGAATTCGGCGTGTGGTTGGGACACGGATCGGTTCGCTGAACCTCCACCAATATTGGACCGAGCCGGGGAATAACGCGGCGCCGCGTCCGTGTCTTGGGGGCCTACCGCTCGCATTCGTTCGTCACGCCGCGGCCAATTCCGGCGAAGGCATGAGGTTGGCGAAATCGATGACGCCGATCAGACGACCGTCCATGGGGATAACGCCACGCACGTAGAGCTTTGCGGTCTCCGCGGCAATGTCGGGCGTCGGCTGGATCTGCTCCTCTCCGGCGGTAAAGATATCGGAGACGCCGTCGACCAGCAGGCCCGCGACCTGGCGGCCGAACTCGACGACGATGATGGCGTGACGCGCCGTCGGTTCGGTCGGCGGGAAGCCGAGCCGCACCGCCAGATCGACGATCGGCAGGACGACGCCGCGCAGATTGACGACGCCGAGCACGAACGCCGGTGCATGCGGAAGCGGCGTCGCCGGCGTCCAGCCTCTAATCTCCCGGACGGAGGTGGTGCCGATACAGAACTCCTGCGCCCCGATATTGAAGGCGATCAGCTCGGCGCCTTTGCCGGTTCCGACTTTTGCGCTCTCGCTCATTGGCTCACCCTTACGCCATTGCATTCAACAAGATCGAGGCGCGCAGCGAACCGCTTAGACCCGCATCGCTCCGCCTTCGACGTCAAAACTCCTGCCAGTTCTCTTCCGCGCCGCCGGCCGCGGCTGCTTCTCGCGCCGCGCCATTGACGACGGTCTTGGCCGCCGGCCGCCGCACCGGCTCAGGCCTATGCAGCGCCGCACCCGAAGGTCGAGCGACTGCCACTTTTGAGGGGGCCTGAGCCCAGGCCACAGTCTTCGGCGCCGGGAACGCGTGTGGTGCGGCCTCTTTCAATTCCCGGTGCAGCGCCTCCTCGCGCGCCGGCCGCCCAACCTGGAACTGACCGACCAATTGAGCCAGCTTCGAGGATTCTTGCGACAGAGAATGGCCAGCCGCGGTCGATTCCTCGACCATCGCGGCATTCTGCTGCGTCACCAGGTTCATCTGCTCGATCGCGCCATTGATTTCCTGTAGCGCGGTCGATTGTTCGTGCGCCCCAGCCGCGATGTCTCCCACCACGGCGTTGATGTCCGTCACTTGCGCCATGATGCGCTCGAGCGAGCGGCCAGTCTCCCCCACCAGCTTGACGCCCTCGTCGACTTGGCCCTTGGAGTCGGAAATCAGAGCCTTGATCTCCTTGGCCGCTTCCGCCGAACGTTGGGCGAGCGCACGCACCTCTGAGGCAACGACAGCGAAGCCGCGGCCGGCCTCGCCGGCGCGCGCCGCCTCGACCCCCGCGTTGAGGGCAAGCAGGTTCGTCTGGAAGGCGATCTCGTCGATTACGCCGATGATCTGGCTGATCTGCTGCGAAGACTTGGCGATCGCGCTCATGGCGTCGACCGCCTGACGCACCACGACGGCGCTCTGCTTGGCGTCCGCGTCGGCGGCGGTCACGACCTGCCGCGCGTGGCTGGTGCCTTCGGCGGACTTCTTCACCGCCTCGGTGATTTCGGTGAGCGTCGCGGCCGTCTGCTCGAGACTCGCGGCCTGCTGCTCTGTGCGGCGGGAAAGATCGTCGGAAGCGGCGGAGATTTCCTTCGCACCCGTCTCGATCGCGCCAGTACTTTCGATGACCGTTAGAATGGTGGTCTTCAGCTTGTCGATCGCTTCGTTGAAGTCATCGCGGATCTGCGCGTAGATCGGCGAGAAGCCCTCGCCCAGGCGAACCACCAGGTCGCCGCCTGCAAGATCCTTGAGACCGCCGCCCAGACGGCGCACGACTTCGGCCTGCTCCTCGGCGGCCTTGGCCCGCTCCGCGGCGGCGCGTTCACGCTCGATTTCGCTCTGGCTGCGATTGGCCAGCGCCTCCGCCTCCAGCCGTGCACGCTCGACCGCGTTGTCCTTGAAGACTTGAACCGCCCGAGCCATGTCGGCGACTTCGTCCTTGCCCGAGATCGCGGGCAGCGCAACGTCACTTTCGCCGGACGCCAGCGATGTCATCGCAGTGCTCAAGCCGTCAAGGCGATTTGACAGGCGGAACATGACAATGCCCGCAAAGCCGCCGATGCCGATGAGGAACGCCAGCGCGATCGAGGCCGTCCAGAGTGCTCTCGCCCAGATCGCCCCGTCGATGTCATCGACGTACATCCCCGTGCCCAGCGTCCATTGCCAAGGCGCGAACAGCTTCACGTAGGACAGTTTCGGCGACGGCTGATCGAGCGGCGCCCCCGGCTTGGCGTATTGATAGTCAACGAATCCCTGGCCATTTTCAGTCGCGATCTTATGCATTTCTGCGAAGAAATACTTGCCGCTATGATCTTGCTGCTTGCTCCCGTCCAAGCCTTCCTGGTCCGACCGCGCGCCGTGAACAATGGTGACGACGTCTTTGTCCTGGACGAAGAAATAATCGTTTGTGTTGTATCGCAGCGCGCGGATGTTGGCCTTGGCGCGTTGTTGCGCCTCCGCCTCAGAAATTGTTCCCTTCTTGAATTCATCATATTGCTGTTGGGCGACCGTTGAGGCGACGTCGATGACGGTCCGCAGCTCGTCCTGGCGGCCGGCGTAAATATCGCGGGCGTCTATCCATGTCAGCGTCGCGACCATAGCGACGAGCGCAATGCCGAACAGCGCGATCACCCCCAAGAGGCGCGCGCGGATCGAACCAAGGAAGCGGTGATGGCGAGTGTTGTCAGCGAACGATGTCATCAGAAAAAGAATCCTCAAGCGGCCGGCGTTACAGGTGACGGCTTCGACTGTTACATTTCAATTCAACGGTTAAATATTGGTTTAACGGTCCGCTTCAGTGATCGGTGAGGGTGCGCGGCACCCGACGATTCAGACGCCTCAGACGAGCCGCCGCGACGCCCGTTCGATGAGCCGACCGAACAAGCGGTGAGATTGGATCTGTCTGAGCAACATAAGCAGGCGCTCCATGCCGCCCCGCTTCCTGCCTGGCCCGTCGCGTATGCAGAGCCAGTGAAGATCGCGAATTCATGCGTCGGAGATTCTGATATCCGGATTCAGCTCGCCGACCGTTCGCCAGCCACGCCCAAACGACTGGAGTTGGCCGTTTGCGCCGCGATCCAGAAACGTTGGGCTTCCCTCAAGAAACAGACTGGCCGCCGAACGTCTCGGCGGCTGAACACATGCGAACTAATTGGGGACGACGAAATCGGAGACGAGGCGTCTGGAGGGAGGGGCACCAGTCGGCTCGCTGATAAAATCGGGCAGACATTTCCGTTGCGGCTGCCAGCGCCGATCTCGTCGTCGCGCATACTCTGCCGTCGCCGCTTTGCAGTAGAGTTAGCCGGAGAGGTCAAATGCCTGGGCGACACTGAAACCCGGGCTATTGATTGGCTGGTCCCGTGCAACCGGCGACAAAGTGTCGCATCTCAAGCACGTATCACTTTACTACCTGTGACGCAGGCAGACGTAGAAACCTCGGCGTGACGCGGACCGTGCACATTGCCCGCACCCGCCGGTGTGTAAGCTTATTGGTTCGTAAGCATCCTAAGCTGTAAGGCAACACAAGAACTCGACTCCAACCAACTATAGATTGACTCCAACCGCACTGAAGCCAGATTCGACAATAATGGCGCCACTTTTGTTGGGTTTCGCGGCGCAACCATTAATCACTAGATCTTACGAATTATAGTGAATGTGCGTCAAATACGACCATTCATCAATCGAAGATGGCGCCTCTCCCCTTCGAACGCGGCCGTTGCGGCAAATCGAGCGGCTCGATTGCTAAAGGCGCGGCACAACGAAGGCGGCTGAGGTCTGCGCGGAAGAGATGGCGCTGCGGGGCGCTCCGGTCCGCTTGAGCGCGGCGGCGCCGGCAGCGAAACAGTTCGACGCCGGAGCTCAAGGCCCGACACCGCCAGCAAGGAGGCAAGATCAGAGCCCGGTGGCGGCTATAACCGCACATCAACCATGTCAAATGTAATTCCACAGAATGAGG
>Ga0181517_10003600_pt1 | contig 14643 bp, 10 predicted proteins | sample PEATcosm2014_Bin_31_FD_119748 | JGI IMG/M metagenome (GOLD analysis project Ga0181517, IMG submission 119748) | Peatland microbial communities from MTU Mesocosm Facility, Houghton, MI, USA - PEATcosm2014_Bin01_30_metaG | ecosystem: Environmental > Terrestrial > Soil > Wetlands > Peat | place... | reverse complement strand
TCGCGGTTGGCGATTCCGTAAGGTGGACGAACACCAGCACGATGCAGCACCACGCCGAAAACGGCAATCCCGGCGACCCGAACGCGGGCGATCTGTTCGACTCTCACACGCTCAATCCGGGCGCCAGCTACACGTTTCAGTTCACAACCGCCGGGGATTACGTCTACTTCTGCGCGTTCCACCCGACGCTCATGTTCGGGGCCCACGTCATCGTACAATAATGCAACACGCAGCGGCCTTGGAACCGCCGCGTTATTAATGATCGGATAGGCGCGGCCGGGGAACTCCGGCCGCTTTTTTTTTGCGGCGACCCGCCGTTCTTCATCGCCCGCCTTTCGAGATGCGCAGCCGTTTCCGGCCGTTGCCGCCGGGCGGTCCGAAAAGGGCCTTTGACTTTTTGCGGCGCGAACGTTAAAAGTCTCTGGCTTTCCTATGAACGCGAACACCTGGAGTCTGCGTCTTGAAAAAATTTCGATCGTATCGCGACGCGGGCGTCGATATCGACGCCGGCAACGAATTCGTCAGGCGCATCAAACCCCTGGTGCACGGCACGTTCCGGCCTGGCGTCCACACCGAGATCGGCGGTTTCGGCGCGGCGTTTTCGCTGGCCGACCGGCACCTCGAGGGCAAGAACCCGCTGCTGGTCAGTTCGACCGACGGCGTCGGCACCAAGCTGAAGGTCGCGTTCCTGACCGGCGTGCACAACACCGTGGGCATCGATCTGGTGGCGATGGTCGTCAACGACATCGTCGTGATGGGCGCGCAGCCGTTGTTTTTCCTCGATTATTTCGCGACGGGCAAACTGGCGCTCGACGTGGCGGTGCAGGTCATCGAGGGCGTCGTCGCCGGCTGCAAAGAGGCGGAATGCAGCCTCGTCGGCGGCGAAACCGCCGAGATGCCCGACATGTACCCCGAGGGCGAATACGACCTCGCCGGCTTCACGGTCGGCGTCGTCGAGAACGACAAAGTGATCGACGGCTCGACGGTCACCGTCGGCGACGCGATCGTCGGCGTCGCCAGTTCCGGCGTGCATTCCAACGGCTTCTCGCTCGTGCGCAAGATCATCTTCGAACAACTGGGGCTCAAAGTCGGCGACACCGTGCCCGAACTCGGCGGCAAGACGGTCGGCGAGGTGTTGCTGACGCCCACCAAAATTTACGTGAAGCCGATTCTGAGCGTCATCCGCGACGTGGGAATCAAGGGCATGGCCCATATCACCGGCGGCGGGCTCGTGGACAACATCCCCCGCGTGCTGCCGGACCGCTGCTGCGCGCGGATTCGCCTCGACGCGTGGCCGCGACCGCCGATTTTCACGTTCCTGCAACAACAGAGCGGCATCGAAGATTGGGAGATGCTGCGGACGTTCAATTGCGGCGTGGGCCTGGTGATGATTTGCGCGCGGCACGACGCGGAGACGGTGATCCACCGCCTCAACGGCATGGGCGAACGCGCCTGGCTGATCGGCGAGATCGCGCCGAGCGCGAAGGAAGATCAAGTCATCGAATTTGTTTAGCGGGATTCCGGATTCGGGGTTCGGCAATCCGCATTCCGCAATCCGCATTCCGCAATCTTGATTGAGGTACGATGCTCGGCAAGCTCTTCGACGTCGCCATCATCGGGAACGAACTCGCGGGCCTGACCGCAGGGGCGTTGCTGGTCAAACGCGGCTTCCAAGTCGTGGTGATCGACGTCGAGAACGCGCGGCTGCAGGTCAAGCGCGACGGCTACACGCTGCGGCCCTTCCCCGGCCTGTTTTACGGCTTCGGCCAGGGGCAGGTGTTCAGCGACATTTTCCTGGAGCTCGGCATCCCGTTCCTGGAGAAGAAGCGGTTCCAGATGGCGCAGCCGGCCTACCAGGTCGCCATGCCCGAGGCGCGGGTCGACATCGTGCAGGGGCGCGAGGAATGGACGAAACTGCTCCACTCCGAGTTCGGCGCCGACGCCGGCGGCCTGCTCAACATGCTCAACGAAATGGACCGCTACAACAGCCTGCTGCGCCGCCTGCTGACGCACGAACAGATGATCTATCCGCCGGCGACGCTGCGCGAAAAATGGCGGATCAACCGGGCGTGCAGCGACCTGGGCGCCGACTTCAAGGAAGGCATCCGCCTCGATTACAACGAATTTCTGGACAGCTTCCATTTGTCGGCGACGACGCGCGCGTTTCTCGACGCGCAGTACTATTTTCTCGCGCCGGTGTTTCCGGACAATCCGAGCCTGTTTTTCGCGTCGTTTATTTTTTCGTACATCAACAAGGGCATTTTCAACGTCGAAGGCGGGCTGCGCGTACTCGAAGACATTTGCAAAGAGCGCATCAGCAGCTACCGCGGGCAATTGCAACGGGCCGGGGAGATCGAGTCGGTCGACTTCGGCCGCGTCAACGAAATTCAACTCGGCGGCGTCAAGGAGCCCGTGCGGGCCAAGAAACTGCTGGTCTGCACCGACGTCGGCGCGTTTCTCGAAAAATTCGCGGCCAAGAGCCTCAAGGGCGCGTTCCGCGAACGGCTGCAGGCGCCGCCGCCGCGCCGGCACACGTTCACGTTGTTCGTGGCGATCGACGGCCGCGTCGCGCCGGTCGGCATGCGCGAGAACGTCATCCTGCTGACCGACCCGAGCAAATCGGTGTCTTCCGACAACCTGGCCTTCGTCAGCATCAGCCCGACCGACAACCCCGATTACGCCCCGGCCGGCAAACGGCTGCTCGCGGCGACCACGGTCGTCGAGCCCGAATCCGGCGAATTGACCGCGCCGGAAGCGCGCCGGTTGGCCGGCCAGTTGCTGAATAACCTGCGCGACCTGGCGCCGTTCCTCGACGATTTCACCGAATTCGTCGCCTACGACGAAAGCTTTGCGTTGTACCAGGCGATCCGCCGCTCGACTGTGTCGCCGGCCATCGACCCGGAAGACCGCTTCGGCATCGCCTGCCTGCCCAACCGCACGCCGCACAAAGAGGTCTTTTACGCCGGCAAGGGCGCCCTGCCCGGCCTGGGCATGGAAGGCGAAGGCTTCACGGGCCTGATGGCGGCGCAATTGCTGGTCAAAGAGCTTTCGTAGCCGCCAAAATCCCGCGAAAAAATGCCGCTTGCAATCCGCCGGTTTCTTTGGCATATTTTGCGCCCGATTTTTCAGTAGGGTCTACAGGAGACAAGTTTATGTCGCGAGTTTGCGAAATTTGCGGAAAAGGCCGGCAACTGGGCCACCAAGTGAGCCACGCCAACAATAAGTCGCGGAAGATTTGGCTGCCGAACCTGCAACAAATCCGCACCACCGACGACAAGGGCAACACCACGCGGAAACGCGTTTGCACCCGGTGCATTCGCTCCAACCGCGTCCACAAACCGGCTTGATGACCCCGCGCCGCCCGGTTCGCCCGTCGCTTTCCCGCCCGAACGTCTGACCGCCGTTCGCTTCGCTCGAGTTGCGAGTGCAGCCGCCCTCGGCAGTCCACCACGTTTGCGACCTGGGACCGGCGGGCGCCCCCTTCCTAAACGGTGATCGCCCCTTTTTCCTCCGTCCGCTGCGCTATTTTTTCCTTTTTCCTTTTTCCTTCTTCCTTTCCGATTATTCCTCTCGCGGTTCCTTCGCCGGCAAATGAATCGTGAACGTGGTCCCCGCGCCGACGGTCGAGGCCACGGAAATGCTGCCGTGGTGCTCGGTGGCGATCTTTTTCGAAACCGCCAGGCCCAGCCCGGTCCCCTTCGCGCCCTTGCTGCTGCTGAACGCCTGAAACAGGCAGCCGATCTTCTCCGGCGGTATCCCCGGCCCGTTGTCCTGCACGTCGATTGCGAGATAGCCCGCGGCGTCGCCGGGGCGGGTGCGAATGGTCACTTTGCCGGCGCTCGGCTCCCCGCACTCGCAAATCGCGTCGAGCGCGTTGCTCGCCAGATTCAGCACGCAGCGATGGACGCTCAGCCCCTCGGCCTCGACCGTCCGGGCGGCGGGGTGAATTTCGAGCGCCGCGGCGACGCCGTCGTCCCGCCCGCGCAGTTCGATCAGGTCGCGCACGTTGCCGAGGGTTTCTTCGAGATCGACGGTTTCGTACCGGGGCGTACGTTCTTTGCTGTAGTCGAGCATGTTGAAGACGAGTTGAAAGATGCGATCCTGGCAGATTTTGACCACCTGCCAGCCGGGTTTGAGCATCTCCAGATTGTTGGCGCCTAGGGCCTCGTCGATCAGGAACGCGCCGCCCTTGATGCCCGTAAGGATGTTCTTGATGTCGTGGGCAACTCCGGCCAGCGCCTGGTAAGCCTCGTTGCGCTGCAGCAGCGTGATGTAGTTCTGCGAGTGATATTTGATGCGGGCGATCATCTCGAGCGGATCGGGCAATTTGATCAGATAATCGTTCGCCCCGGCCGCGAAGGCCTCGGCCTTGGTGACCGGCTCCTCGCGCGTCGAGAGCACGACCATCGGAATGTCCCGCGTGGCGGGGTTGGCGCGAAAAAATTTGACCAGCGTGATGCCGTCAATCTGCGGCATGACGAGATCCTGCAAAATGATTGTCGGCGCGAATTCGCCGGCGATCTGCATCGCCTGCAGCGGGTCGCCCAGATATCGGAATGCGAGATTTGGCTCCGCCGCCAGCATGCGGCGCACCGTTTCGCCGACGAGCGGCTGGTCGTCGACCAGCAGCACGCGCACGGCGTGCTCGTTCATGAAACCTCGGGCGTCCGTGGTCATTTCGGCTTCGGCGATCATTGGAATCCTCCCCGCGTCAGGTTAGAAGCGAACGAACCGCGAATAGAGCGACCGGCCGATCTCGTCCAGCGGCAGCACTTCGCAAGCGGCCCCGCATTGGGCCGCGGCTTTCGGCATGCCGTAGACGACGCACGACGCTTCGTTCTGGGCGATCGTGTGCCAGCCGCTGCCGCGCAGGGCCAGCAGACCGGCGGCGCCGTCGCGCCCCATGCCGGTCAGTAGGACGCCGGCGCCCTTCGCCGGCCAGTGCCGGGCGACGCTCTTGAACAACTCGTCGGCCGACGGACGATAGTAGTAATCGAGCGGCTCCGCGACGTAGCCGAGCCGTCGATTGGCCTTGACCACCAAGTGGTCCCGCGTGCCGGCGAGATACACCGCGCCCGCCTGCGGCGCGCAATCCTCCCGCGCCAATTCGACCGGCAGCGGAATGCGGTCGTTCAGCCATGCGGCGAGTCCGCCGGCGAATTCCATGTCCACGTGCTGCGCGATCAACACCGCGGCCGCGAGATCGGGCGGCGCCTGCGCCAGCAACTCCGCCAGCGCCTGCGGGCCGCCGGTCGAGGCGCCGATGGCGATCACGCGCGGCACGCCGTCCGGCAACGCCGCGTCCGCCGCGGGCCGTTTCTCGGGGAGCGCCGGCAGGACGGTCTTTTGATTGGCGAGCCCGAGCAACCGGGCGATCATGCGGATTTTGGCGAGCAGGGGTTTGGCGCCCTCGAGCTGCCCCTCCCAGCCGAGGGTCGGGGTCGTCACGACGTCGAGCGCGCCATGGCTCATCGCGTCGTAAACCGTGGACAAGCGGTCGTTAGCGGAGGCGGTGACAAGCAAAATCGCGCACGGCGCGTGCGTCATGATCAGCCGCGTGGCCTCGACGCCGCCCATCTCGGGCATGATCAGGTCCATCAGCACCAGGTCCGGCCGATTTTCCCGCGCCTTTTGCACGGCCTCAGCGCCGTTTCGCGCGATCCAGATCAGTTCGTGTTCCGGCATCAGCTTCACGACCCGCCGCAAACCGTCGCGCGCCAACGCGGAATCGTCCACAATTGCAATTCGAATTTTATGCCTCGCCAATCAAATCGACGACCGCCTGGATCAGCGTGTCGTCGTGGAAGCTGCCTTTGGTTAGATAGTAGTCGGCGCCGGCTTCCAGCCCGCGCCGGCGATCCTCTTCGCGGTCCTTGTAGGAAACGATGACGACGGGCAGCTTCTTGCGCGCCGGATCGTCTTTGATGAGTTTGACCAGTTCGAGCCCGTTCATGCCCGGCATATCGACGTCGGAGACGACCAGATCGAACGCGCCGGCCCGCAGCGCGTGCCACGCATCCGCCCCGTCTACCGCGGTCTTGACGTCGTAGCCGCGGTGTTCGAGGACTTGCCGTTGCGTCTCGCGCACCGTGATCGAGTCGTCGACGACCAGGATGCGCTTGCGGGGCCGCGGCGCCTCGTGCAACGCGGGCTGGATTTTTTTCAATCGGCCGGCGCTGAGCAGATTGTCGATCGAACGCACCAGATCGTCGGCGTCGACGATCAGCACGGGCTCGCCGTTCTCCATGATCGCCGCCGCGGCGATGTCGTGCACTTTGCCGAGGCGCGGGTCGAGCGGGCGGATGGCCAGGTCGCGCGTCTCGACGAACCGATCGACCACGAGGCCAAAGCCGTCGGATTGATCGCTGACGACGACCACGTTCACAGTGCCCCGGCGCGTCGGGTTTTCGGCCGTGCCGAGAATCTGCTGCGCCGAGACGAGGCTGATGTTCCGGCCGTCCAGCTTGATGTATTGCCGGTTCTCCAGCACGTGAATCGTTTCCGCCGGCAGCGCCAGAATGCGATCCAGCCGGCTCAGCGGCAGCGCGAACAACCGCCCGCCGATCTCGACGAACAGCACGCGGATCACCGAGAGGCTGAGCGGCAGTTTGATGTGGAACGTGGCGCCCTCGCCCACCTTCGTCGTGACGCGCACCGACCCGCGCAGTTCCTGGATCATCGTGCGCACCACGTCCAGCCCGACGCCGCGGCCCGAAACGTGCGTCACCTTTTCCGCCGTCGTGAACCCGGGCAAGAACAGAAACGACAACAACTCGGTCTTGGTCAGGCGGTTCGCCACATCCGACGCCAGCAGCCTTTTTTCGACGACCTTTTCCCGCACGCGCCGGGCGTCGATGCCGCGGCCGTCGTCCGCGACCGTGATCGCCAGCATGCCCGCGTGATGGCGCGCCTCGAGGCTGATCCGCCCCTCGAGCGGCTTGCGCGCGGCGCCCCGCTCTTCCGGCGATTCCAGACCGTGGTCCACCGCGTTGCGCAGCATGTGGTTCAACGGCGTCTCGAGCTGCGCCAGCACGTCGCGATCCACCTCGACGTTCGCCCCGACAATTTCGAGCTTCACCTTTTTGCCCAAATCGCGGGCCAAATCGCGGACCAGCCGCGGGAAACCCTTCACGCCGTCGCGGAACGGCCGCATGCGGCTGGCGAGCACTTGCACGTGCAGGCGCTCGGACAGATCGTCCAGCCGCGAAACGGCCGGCCCGAAATTTTCCACCTGAGCGGCGATGAGTTGCGCGCAGGCCGCCGCCTTTTGCCGCGCCTCTTGGAACAGACCGCGCCGCCGGCCCGCCAGCCCGGCGTTTTCCGCGTGTTCCACCGCCTCCAGCAGCGCGCCGAGCTGCCGCTGCCGCGCCTGCACCTGCCGCAACGCGTCGCCGAGCACCCCCAGACGCCGGGTCTCAACCAATATTTCGCCCGACAGGCCCATGAGGCCGCTCAGGTTCGCCGCCGCAACCTGTACGTCGGGCGCCGCCGAATCCGGCGCCGGCCCGGGAGCCGGCTTCGGCGGGGGTGGCTCCGCCGCGACCGGCGCGGGCACCGCGACCGGCACGGCCGTCGCAGCCGGCGCGGGCGCCGCAGCGGTCGCGGCGTTCCGGCCATCTCGGATCTGCTGCGCCAGGCGCGAGAACTCGGCCGATTGCGCCGTCAGCCAGTGCGGCACGTCGCGTTCGCCCGTCTGCGCCAGCGCCTGAAAAAAATCGACGGCCTGCAGCGAGGCGTCGATAAAATCGCCACCGATCGGGAACGCGCCGGATTGAGCGGCGATGAAGCTGTCTTCCATCGCGTGCGCCAGTTCGACCAGCGGGCCGATGCCCAGGATGCGCGCGGCGCCTTTGATCGAATGGGCCGCGCGCATCAGCGGCTCGATCAGCGGCAGCGACTGCGGCTCGCGCTCGACCGCCAGCAGGCCGTCGCCGAGCGCCGCCGCGTGCATCCGAACCTCTTGCAGAAACAGACCCAGCAGCGACGTATCGGCGGGTTCGCAGGCCGGCGCCGGCGCGGCCTCGGGTTTCCGGGCCGGCGCGGGCTCGATCGCCGGTGTCTGGCGCAGCGCCGCCAGCAGCCGGTCGAAATCGGTTGCGTTGGCGGCGCGCCAGCCGGCAATTTCCTCGTCCTTCGCCGCCGCGATGCGCCGCACCATTGCCACCGCCTCTTGCAACAACGACCGCTGCGGCGGCCCGAGCGCCGCCGACCGCGTCTCCGCCTGGCCGCAGGCTTCTTCGATGGCCTGCGCCAGATCGGCCGCGGCGTTCGCGCCGGCCAGCCGCGCGGCGCCGCGGATCGAACGGGCCGCCCGGGTCGCCGCGGCGGTCGCCGGGTCGGACCCGGCAAGTTGTTGCTCCAGCGCCGCAGCGTGGACGGCCACCTCCTGGCGGAAAAGATCGAACATCGAGGTTGCCCGCCGCTCCGCGCCGCTCACGCCAGGATCCTCCGCAAGGCGGCGAAAAACTTCGCGGCGTCGAGAATTCCGAGCATGCCTTTTTGCCAGGGAATAGCGCCGGCGCTCAGCCGGTCCGCCGTCTTCGTCGCCGTGACGGGCGTGTTCTGCACCGCTTCCGGCCGATAGTCGTGCAGGCCGGCCACTTCGTCCACGCCGAACACCCAGTTTTCGCCGCCGTTTTCGACCATCAGCATGCAGGGGCCGGCCGCAGCTTCAGCCGCGGCTCCCGGCGGCGCCGCGGCGCCATCGAAAAAGTCATGGATCGATACGCACAACCGCAGCACGCCCTGCACGTTCACCAAGCCTTGCAGTTGACCGCCCGCACGATGCGGCACGGGGCAGACCGGCAGTCGCCGCGTCACTGCCGTGACGCAGTCCGCCGGCAGCGCCAGCCATTGCCGGTTGATGCGGAAGACCAACGCCGTCGCCGGCCGCCGGGCGGGCAATTCCGCGCTTTTCTCGGCGGCGAGAATCTCCGTCCAGCGGCTCGCATAGTCGGCTGGCGCCGGCCGTTCCAGCAGCGCCAGCCCCCGCTCGACGTACGTCGGGCAGTTGCGGCAATGCACGAACTCGCCCAGCTTGGCGCAGGATTGATTGCCGGCGATGCCGATGCCCTGCCAGCAGGGGACGCTGCGCCGCTCGTCCGGGATCTCAGTCATGGAGTGGCCTTCCCGTCGTGCCGCGCCCGGCGGCCGCGATCGCGCAAGCGTTCCGCCGCGTCAAACTGGCCCTGGCGCTCCAGCAGAAAAGCGAGGTGAAGCAGCGCGTCCGGGTGCGCGGCGTCGAGATAGAGCACTTTCCGCAGGCAGGCTTCGGCGGCCGGCAGATCGCCCTTGGCGCGCGCGATGATCCCCAGCAGGAACAGCGCGTGCGGCTCCATCGGGTCCTCTTGCGCCAGCTTCCCGCAGAGGTTCTCCGCCTCTGCCAGCCGGCCCTGGTCGGCCAGCGACTCGGCCAGCGCGAGCAGGGCCTCACGCTCGTCGGTCCTCACCGCCGCGCGCGGCAGTTCCGGCGTGGCCGCCGGCGCGTGCGGCGGCGGCGGGCTCGCGCTCGTCGCCGTCGGCTGTCCGCCCGCCAGCGGCCCGGCGCGGACCGAGACCTTGCTCGCCGCCCGCCGCTCCGCCAGCGGCGTCGGCCGCACCGGCGGCGCATTGCGGTAGGCGAAGGCGTGCGGCGTCCGTACGGCTTCGAAATTCTTCTCGACGAGCGCGGTGGTTTCCGCATGGCCGACGAAGATCAGCCCGTGTTTGCACACGACGCGCCGGAGCGCGGCGAGCGCCGCCTCCTGCGCCGGCCGCTCCAGGTAAATCAGCAAATTACGGCAAAAGGCGACGTCGTAGGGCGGTTCGCCGCGCAGGAAATCCGGCGCAATCAGGTTGCCGTGGAGGAACCGGACCGGCGCCGCGAACTCGGGGCGCAGCCGGAACCGGCCGTTCGGCAGGCCCATGAAAAACCGCTCGCGAAAGAGCGGGGCGCGCTCCCGAAACGAGCCGCCGCCGTAGACCGCCTCGCGCGCTTTGCGCAGTGAACGCTGGTTGATGTCGACGGCGTCCACGTGGAACGACGACGCGTTCAGGCCCGCGTCCATCAGCGCGATCGCGATCGAATACGGCTCTTCGCCGGTCGAACACGGGACGCTCAGCAGCCGCAACGGGCGGTTGAGGCCCGCCGGCAGGAATTCGCCAATGGCGTAGCTTGTCAAGTGGTTGAACTGTTCGACGTTGCGCAGAAACCACGTCTCCGGCACTGTGATTTCGTCGATGAAGCGGTCCAGTTCCTCCCGCGACGCCGCGAGGATCTCCGGATAGCGGTCGGCGTCGGCGACGCCCAGCGCCGCCAGACGGGCGCGGACGGCTGTCTCGCAGCAGATTACGCCGATCGAGTCGATGTCCAACCCGATCTCGCGCCGGAGCAAACTTTCGATCGCCGCCGTGTTCATGGCCGATCCTGAAAGAGGATGCTTTTCAATTCCGCGGTCAACAACTGCTCGACGCGCACGAACTGGACGATGGCCTGCTCCTGCGCGTGCACCTGGCCCAGGAACGGCGCGTTGGGAATTGCCAGCCCCGCGTCCTTCAACTTCGTCGGGTTGATCTTGCCTGTCGAAACCACGCCTTCCGCCAGCAAACCGAGCGGCCGCCCGCAGCCGTTTGCCTCGGGGTAGCGAACCACGACGATGCGCGTGCTGAACGCGTCGCGGCACGGCCGCTCGAGAAACAGCCGGCACAGGTCGATCACCGGCACGATCGCGCCGCGGAAGTTGAAGAACCCGGCGACGTGCGCGGGCGCCAGCGCCGCCGCGGCGAGTTGCACCCGCGGCGTCACCTCGATCACCACCCGGCTTTCGATCGCGCAGCGTTGCGGCCCGATGGCGAAATACAGGACGAGCATTCGCCGCCTCAGGCGCCGACGCAGAATCGCGAGAGTTCCTCGCGCAGCCCTTTGACCGCGTCGCGCATGTGGTCCGTCGACATATTGAATTCCTTGAGCGACGCCGCCGTTTGGCGAACGCCGTCGCTGAACTGGATCATCGCCTGGCTGATCTGCTGGGCGCCGAGCGACTGCGACCGCATGCCCTCGTTGACGGTCAGGAACTGCTCGATGACGCCGTGCACGCTGTCGAAAATCTGCGTGAAGTGCGAACTGACCCGGTGCACTTCCTCGACCTCTTGCCGCACTTGCTGCGTGAATTTGTCCATCTCCATAACGCCGGACGAAACGGCAGACTGCATCTGCTTTACCGTCTCCTCGATGTCCAAGGTCGCCACCGCCGTCTGGTCGGCCAGCCGCCGGATCTCGCGCGCGACGACCAGGAAACCCACACCGTATTCGCCAGCCTTTTCCGCTTCGATTGCGGCGTTGATCGACAGCAGGTTCGTTTGGTCGGCGACCTTGGTGATGGTCGTGATTACGAGATTGATGTTGTGGGCCTTCTCACTGATCGTCGAGAGTTGCGCCGAAATCGAACCCGTCGCTTCGGTCAACAGGCGCATCGCGGTTTCCAGCGCGCCCACGTTGGTCCGGCCCGTGTCGGCCAGGTTCGCGGTGTTGCCGGCGACCTCGGTCACCTGATCCATCGTCTTGGTGAGCTGCTGGGCCGTCGCTGAGATTTCCTTCACGGCGGCGGCGATCTCGTTGGCCGAGGCGCCGTAGTCGGCGACGGTCATTTCCTGCTGTTTCGCCGTCGCGGTGATTTCGGTGGCCGTCGACATGAGCTGGATGCTCGACTGGGTGATCTTGCCGATCAGCGAATGCAGACTGGCGGTCATCGTTTGCAGCGACCGATTGAGCACGTCGCGTTCCGACTGCGGCGTCACGTTCACGGTCAGGTCGCCCTGGCTCAAGGCGTCGGCGATGCCCGCGGCTTTCTGGATGTACTGGATCGTGTTCCGGAACGATTCGACCAGGCTGCCCAGTTCGTCCGCCGACCGGTATTCCACGTTGCAATCCAAATCGCCCATCGCGATTTTCTTGGCGGCGGATTCGATTTCCTTCAACGGCTTGGAAATCGCCCGCGACACGGGAAACGCGACGCTGAACAGCGCGAACAGAAAGGCGCCGATGCCCAGGCTGAAGAAGACGATCCGGCGGCGGTCGATGATCGCCCCGGCCTCCTGTTCGTTCTGTTTGCTGACCTCTTCCGCCAACTTCAGCAGTTCGGCAATGCTGCGGCGATGGGCCTCGAATTCGGTTTTCAGCGGTCCGCGCAAGGTGTCGCGGGCGCGATCTTCCTTTTGCGCCTGCACCGCCGGTACGAGTTCCTGATTGAAGATATCGAAGAACTTTCGCGCGTGCTCGGCAATCGGCCCGCCGATCAGGCTGCGCATTTCCGGCGACAGATCCTGTTTCTCCCAATGCTGCCGCCGCGCCTCGAACCGTTCGGCCAGCGCGCGGCCCCGGTCGACCAGCGTTTGAATTTCCGCCGGATCGTTCGTTTCCGACAGTTGCACGGCGTTGAAATACGACTCCAGCACGTACAGGGTGGGAGAGGACAGGTCCGCGATCAGGTTCTCGCCCTGCCCGATCTTGCTGAAGATCTTGCCGCCGACCTTCACCAGATTGATCGTGTCGAAGGCGTACCAACCGAAGATCAAAAAAACCACGGCGAACAACTCGACAACCAGCAACAACTTGAATTTCACGCTCAGATTCTTGAACATGCTTCCCCTCGACGGCTCGATGCGAACGGCCGGCCTGCGAGCCCCGGCGCATCGGCAGATGTAGGGTTGATTTTCGTGCACCGTTGCCGTGCGGCGGGCCTGCTGCGCGGGCGTCTTCGCATCCCAACGCGCCTTGCCGCCGCCAATGACAGCAGGAGATCGGGTTTTCTTACGATCTCCATTTTTCGTGTAACTTCTCTCGACCTTTATAAGTTGCGCGCTCGGTTTTCGCAAGCAGTTTCTGAATTTTTTCGTATTTTTAATTGAAACAGAAGTTCATCGCGAAATATTTCAGACATACTTTTCTTCGCGCCTTCTATTGCTAAAATATTGATTTATAAATACAAGTTTACAGCAAGACACATTGGAAAGCGTTCGCCGAATGTATTATTAATTATTTCATACTACTCATCGTTTCCAGATTTAATACCGCAGCTATCGGGCCGGAGCGCCAAGCACGGCCCGCCTTTTCTCTGGGACCATGGCCACTTGGAGGCTCGGTCAAAACGTCGTCGTCGCCTTGATCATCCCGGTCAGATTGAACGTGATCTGCAGGCTCGTCGCCGGGTGGGGCAGCGTGCGCGTGTCGTAGGCGATGATCACGTCGAAGCACTTCTCGAAGCTGTGCAGTTCGATCGCGTAGCGGGACTCCACGAAGTAGCTGTTGATGAAGCTGTACCGGGTCAGGTAATCGACGCTGATGAAATCGACGATCGTGTAGTGGACGTTGCCCGTGATGTAATTGATGTCGGGCGCGCCGAAGGCGCCGCCGGCGGCCGGCTCGTAGGCGTTGACCGAGTTGTTGGAGAAGTAATTGATGCTCGGCTGGCCGTACGTGTTGCGGTGAAACCGGTACTCGAGCGAGACGAAATCCTGCCGCCTGCTGGTCAACGACCCGAGAATGTCGAAGCCCGACATCGTGTGGGAATATTCGTCGTAGGCGGCGTCGCTGCGGACCGTGAATTTGTCGAGGTAACCGCCGCCGAGCGCGCCTTCCGCATCCAGTTCCGCCTGCACGGGCATCCACGGCCGGTGATGGTCGTTCGGGTTCGTCGGGTCGAGCCGGCGATCGGCTTCGTGGAAGTCGTAGCCGTGATACACGCGAAAATCGATCAATTTGAACGTGCCGTAGCTGTTGTCCGTCGGGTTGAACAGCTTCATCCAGAGGCGGTTGGTCACGCCGTACGTCGCCTTCGCCACGCCAACGGGCTGATCGGTCGGGTCGAAAACCGGCAGCGGATCGCGGCTCGGATCTTTGCCGTATTGATATTGGACCCACGGCTCGATCTGGTGTTTCAGCCCGCGCATTTCCAGAAAGTCGACCGGAAAGACGCGTTCGAAGCGCGTGTAGGCGACGGCGCCGGCCTCGTCGTACAGTTTCGCCGGATTGCGCTCGTTCTCGCGCTCCGCGAGGTTGTAAAACACGCCGGAGCCGGTGACGTAGGGCGTCACGGTTGCGACCTGGTCGAAATTGATCGGCGCGTGCAATTCCGGCGTAAGGCGCACGCGTTGGCCCTGGCTCAGATAATAGAAGGGGCGCGAATTGCCGTCGGCCAGGTCGGCGGCGATATCGGTCGGCGACGGTTTTATGCGGTAGAAATTGTCCGCCGCGGCGTGCAGATTCCAATACACGGGAACCGGCCCGATCCGTTGGGAGATGGAGTCGAACTGGACGTCCGGGTAGCGCTGCCAGGTGGAGCTGTTGTCGTCGACGGACAGGTCGATCCAGTGTTGCGCGTCGACGTTGACGTCGTAGTTCTGCCAGAGGTTGTTGGCGATCATGTCGCTGCGCAGGTAGCGGGCGTAGAGGCCCGGGACGTCGTGCGGATAGTCGTTGACGTAATCCTTGTCGGAAACGAGATTGACTTGGCTGCGTAAATAGAGCTGCCCGACCGGGTTGAACTGCTCGGTGAAATTGGCCGTCCACCGCGTCTTATTTCCGTATTCGGCGTCCTGAATCGCGTCGCCGTCGAATTCGCCGTAAGACCGCTTGTCGATCATGTAACGGTATTGCGCGCCGAGTTT
>Ga0181517_10003599_pt1 | contig 14652 bp, 10 predicted proteins | sample PEATcosm2014_Bin_31_FD_119748 | JGI IMG/M metagenome (GOLD analysis project Ga0181517, IMG submission 119748) | Peatland microbial communities from MTU Mesocosm Facility, Houghton, MI, USA - PEATcosm2014_Bin01_30_metaG | ecosystem: Environmental > Terrestrial > Soil > Wetlands > Peat | place... | reverse complement strand
GCTGCTCTGCCCGGCGCTGCGCTGCCAGACCAGCGTGTCGTCGGCCAGGATGGGCGCGTCGAAGCTGGCGCCCGACTGGTCGGGCAGGGTAAGGTCGCTGACCTCGTTGGTGGAGGTGTCGACGACGACCAGCGCGAAGGGCGCCTCGGGGCGCGCCTGGCGCGACCAGGCTACGAACGGACCGTCTGCAAACAGGAACGGGCCCAGGTGGCTGCCACGTGCCAGCACGCGCCGTCGCCCCGTTGCCGGGTCGCACGACACGACCGTGGCGGCGCTGCCCGTGCCGCTCAGCCAGGTCACCGTGTCGCCGGCCACGACCGGCGCGGCGATCAGCGGGGCGTGGGTCTCCAGCAGGCGCTGGCGGCGACCCGACGAGAAGTCGTAGGCGTAGACCAGGTTGGTGTCGTCGGGGCCCGACGCGTACTCGGCCCACGTAGCGGCGCGCTCCGACACATCGGGCGGCGCGAGCGACTGGGCGTCGCGGGCGTCGCCGATCAGGCGGGTCTTGCCCGAGCGCAGGTCCATGACGACGGTGTACGGCCCGGCGCTCCAGGCCGCGTGGTCGCCGGCCAGCGAGGGTGCCTCGACGCCCAGAGACGGCTGGCTCACGCGCCACCCGCCCTGCATGGCGACGACGTGCGGGCGCCAGCCGGCGTGGGCTTGCTCCCAGGCAAAGCCGGCGACGCCGACGACGGCGCCGACGACGACGATGAGCGCGGCCACCAAGAGCGCGCGCAGGCTAGCAGGTCGGGATGAGTCCGTGGCCCCTCCCGGTGCCGCGAAGAACAAAGGTAGCCAAGGTATCGACTCGAGCGGCCTATGACGTGAGCGGGCGGCTGTTACCGCGGTGCATCGAAGGCGGCCAGCGCCGCCGGTAGGGCCTGCGTGACGGCGTTGCCCACGGCCGGCAGGCCCACGAGCACCGCTGAGATGACTTCGTCGCGGCTGGCGCCCAGGGCGCGGGCCTGGCTTGCGTGGAAGGGCACGCCGCTCGTCAGGCGCGTGGCGGCGAGCACCGCCAGGTAGGCGAGCGCCGCCGTCTTGTCGTCGAGCGCGCTCGCCGCGCCCAGGCGCTGCACCGCTTCCATCCAGGCGCCGGCGTGCTCGGGCGCCTCGTGCAGGAAGACTTGAAACGCGTCGCTCACGCCGCTCGGTCCGTCGGCCATCGCAGTACCCCCTGACGAGTCGCTTATCGGCAAAAGCTTTCAGTCTGCGGCGCATCCTACCGGACAGCTTGTCGAACGGGGCCGTCGCGGATGGTGGATCCGGCCAGTCGACGGCCGCGCGGCGCCGCGCCGCGGGCTGGTAGAATCGCGCGCACACCCGGCTCGGTCCAGGCACGGCCCCTCCCCGGGCACGACCCCGATCCAGGCACAGCAGCCCACAAAGAAAACGTCACTCGAAGGGTGGTCGATAGCATGGGTGTCCAGGATCAATACCGCGACTACGTGATGACCGGCTTCGTCAAACGCATCGAGCCGGTCGTGGTCGACCACGGCGAGGGCGCCCGGCTGTACGACGTCGACGGCAAGGAATACGTCGACTGCTTCGCCGGCATCTCGGTCACCAATGCCGGCCACCACAACACGGCCATCATCGAAGCCGCCAAGGCGCAGGCCGACAAGCTCGTCCACGCCTGCAGCTACGTGTACTACGTGCCGACCGTCGGCGCCCTGGCCGAAAAGCTCGCCGAGATCACCCCCGGCGAGCTCAAGAAGAGCTTCTTCTGCAACTCCGGCGCCGAAGCCAACGAGGGCGCCTTGCGCCTTGCCAAGCGCTACTCCGGCAAGACCGAGCTCGTGGCCATCGAGTCGAGCTTCCACGGCCGCACCTATGCGACCCTGTCGATCACCGGCAACTCGGGCCGCAAGAAGGGCGGCGGCCCCTACATGCCGGGCGTCTCGTTCACGACCACGCCGTACTGCTACCGCTGCCCGCTCGGCCTCGACAAGGAGACCTGCGGCCTGGCCTGCGCCGAGCGTCTGCGCGAGGTCATCCGGCTGCACCTGTCGGGCGACGGCTGCGCCTTCATCGCCGAACCGGTGATGGGCGAGGGCGGCATCATCGTGCCGCCCGACGGCTACTTCAAGGCGGTCAAGAGCATCCTCGACGACGAAGGCATGCTCTTCATCGCCGACGAGGTGCAGAGCGGTTTCGGGCGCACCGGCAAGTTCTTCGCCATCGAGCACTCCGGCGTGGTGCCCGACATCATCACCATGGCCAAGGGCATCGCCGACGGCTGGCCGCTGGGCGCCTTCACGGCTCGCGCCGAGATCGCCGACTCCTTCCAGGTGGGCGACCACCTCTCGACCTTCGGCGGCAACCCGGTGAGCTGTGCCGCCTCGCTGGCGAATATCGAGTTCATGCAATCGACCGATCTGCCGGGCCAGGCCGCCGTCAAGGGCGAGAAGCTCATGGCGCGCTTCCGCGCCCACGCGGAGCACGAAACGCTGATCGGCGACGTGCGCGGCAGGGGCCTCATGATCGGCATCGAGCTCGTCACTGACCGCGAGACCAAGAGCTACGCCACGGCCCAGGCCGGATTTGTGCGCAACTACTGCCTCGAGCACGGTGTGCTGATCGGCGTGGGCGGCAACTTCGGCAACGTGCTGCGCCTGCAGCCGCCGCTCGTGATCGACGACGGCGAACTCGACACCGTGTTCGCCACGGTGGCCGAAGCCCTCGAGGCGTCGCGCACCATGACGCCCGCCTGACCTGCACGACCACTGGGGGCGGAGCGGGGTCGCAGGCCCCGCCCCGCCCTTCTTTCGTGGCGGCATGCACCGCGGCGCGCCGGCCCGGGCGCCGGACGGGCCCGGGATCGTGCCGCAAATCGAGCATTGTCGTGTGTCGGGTCTGGCGCCGCCGCCGCCGATAGGGCAAAGTAGGCAGATGCCGAGCGACGAGCGGGGGTGACATGAGCGACGACATGGACTGGCGCGACGGTTCCGTACAACGCACGATGCCCGACAGCGCGGGGTTTGAGTGGTCGCGGTCGCGTTCTCGTTCGCGCGGCCGCCGGCGGGCTCGCCGGCATATTCCCTGGACGCCCCTGGTCGTTCTCGTGGTGATCGTCGTGGGCATCGTGCTGTGGCTCGAGAACCGCAGCCAGGTGCATCTCAAGTTCCTTTCCGTGCACGTCACCGCGCCGCTGTGGGTGGTGGCCGTCGTCAATCTGGCGATCGGGCTCTTGTTGGGCGGCGTGCTCGTCGCCCGCTCGCGCCGCTAGAACAGCGGCCGTGCTCACCGTCTTCTACCGGCGCCGGCAGCCGTAGCCGTGGCGCCGGCCAAAGCACCCGTCACAGCGGCCGCCAAGCGCCGCCGCCTGCGCGACGTCGTGGCGCTCCTCGATCGCGCCTACGGCCGCCCGCCGCTCGAACCGCGGTTCCCGCCGGTCGGCGAGCTCATCTACACAGTGCTCTCGCAGAACACGGCCGACGTGAACACCGACCGCACCTACGCCGAGCTGTGCCGCCGCTACCCGACCTGGAGCGCGGTGCGCGACGCGCCGGTGGCGCAGGTCGAGCAGGCCATCGCGCTGGGCGGCCTGTCGCACGTGAAGGCGCCGCGCATCGTGGCCATCCTGCAGGCGCTGAGTGCGGCCGGCGGCGAGCCCGACCTGAGCCTGCTCGACGACCTCGACGACGAGCACGCGCTGGCTTACCTCGAACGTCTGCCGGGGGTGGGGCCCAAGACCGCGGCCTGCGTGCTGCTCTTCGCGCTGGGGCGTCCGGCGATGCCGGTCGACACCCACGTGCACCGCGTGGCGCGCCGACTTGGTCTGCTCGACTGGGGTGTGAGCGCGGTGGCCGCCCACGCCGTGCTGACCGCCATGGCCGGCCCCGAGCCGGCCGACATCTACGCGGCCCATGTGGGCCTTGTGCGCCATGGGCGGCGCGTCTGCCACGCCCGCCGGCCGGCCTGCGCCGGCTGTCCGCTCTACGACCTCTGTCCCAGCGCCGGCGCGCGTTCGTAAGCGCTGAGCGCACCGCACGAAAGGAGCTTCGGCATGACCAAGCTCAGCGACGACTTCTCAAAGAAAGACTGGAAGCACTGCTGTGGCAAGGGCTGCAAGAAGTGCGCCCTGCACAACGCCTACCTCGACGCCTACGGCAAGAAGGAAGGCGAGAAGAAGTTCGCCAAGGACCACGACAAGATGCACTGACCGGCGCCGCACGCTGCGGCGAGCCGCCGGTCGCAAGCCCGCCCGGTCGCAAGCCCGCCCGGTCGCGAGCCCGCCGGCCGCAAGCCCGCCGGTCGCGTGACCCGCGCCGTCGCGTCTAGTAGATCTCGGGAACGAACGTCTGGTCTTCGTAGGGCGGGCGCATGTAGCCCTTGTCTTCGCGGCGCGGCTGCAGCTTGAAGGGCTTGGGCGTGAGGTCCTCGTAGGGGATGACGCTCAGCAGGTGGCTGATCACGTTCAGGCGGGCGCGCTTCTTGTCGTCTGAGTTGACCACGAACCAGGGTGAGCGCTTGGTGTCGGTGTAGTGGAACATCTCGTCTTTGGCGCGCGAGTACTCGACCCACTTGTCCCAGCTGGCGAGGTCCATCTCTGAGATCTTCCAGCGCTTGGTGGGGTTCAGGATGCGATCCTTGAAACGCCGCTCCTGCTCTTCGTCGCTTACGCTGAACCAGTACTTCACGAGGATGATGCCGCTGCGGATGAGCATCTCTTCGAAGGGCGGGCACGAGCGGAAGAACTCGTTGACGTCGTCTTCGGCACAGAAGCCCATGACGCGCTCGACGCCGGCCCGGTTGTACCAGGAGCGGTCGAAGATCACCCACTCGCCGGCGGCCGGCAGGTGGGGGACGTAGCGCTGGAAGTACCACTGGCTGACTTCGCGTTCGGTCGGCACGCCCAAAGCGACCACGCGCACGAAGCGCGGGTTCAGCGTCTCGGTGACGCGTTTGATGGTGCCGCCCTTGCCGGCCGCGTCGCGGCCCTCGAAGATGGTGACCACCTTGAGGCCGCGCTCCCTGATCCACTCCTGCAGCTTGACGAGCTCGATCTGCAGCCTGCCCAGCTCTTTTGCGTAGGTGGAGTCGTCGAGCTTTCTGCGTTGCGGTTCGACTGAGTCGAGCGCATCGGGTTTGTCGGGAGTCACGTTGCCGTCCTTCCCTTGCTCGCGGCTGCCTGCATCCTGAACCTGATTGCCGGTCCATCTGCGTGCAGTAGTCCTTATGCCCCGTAGTCTACGCCACCAGCATCGGCGAACGCACAACGGCGTTCCCTCACGCCGCGCGCCGCGCCGTCCGCGGCCGGCGCGGCCCGGGCGCCGCGGGTCATCGGCGTTGGCGGCGGGGCGCGGGGGGGATAGGGTGTAGACCGATGGTCTCCGTAGCAGACAGTCAAGGCGCAGGCGACGGCCCCGACGGGCGCGTCGTCGGCTTTATCGACATCGGCACCAACTCGGTGCGGCTCATGGTCGTGCGCATCTCCTCGCGGCGAGCCTACCAGGTGATCAACCTGCAGCGCGAGGTCGTGCGCCTGGGCGAAGAGGAGTTCGCCGACCACCTGCTGCGCCCCGCGGCCATCGAGCGCGGCGTGCTGGTGTGCCGCTCGTTCGCCGGCCTTGCCCGCAGTCACGGCGCCGTCGAGGTCGTAGCCGTGGCCACCTCGGCGACGCGCGAGGCGCGCAACCAGGGCACGTTCGTGACGCGTTTGCACGACGAGGCCGGGATCGACGTACGCGTCGTGTCGGGCCGCGAAGAGGCGCGCCTGATCTACCTGGGCATCCAGAGCCGCGTCGAGCTCGGCCCGCGCACCGTGTTCTGCCTGGACATCGGGGGCGGCAGCACCGAAGTCATCGTGGGCGACGCGCGCCGCCACCTGTTCCTCGACAGCCTGCCCCTGGGCGCCGTGCGCCTGGCCGGCGACCCTGCCCTGCCCGACGTCTCGGGCCGCGTCTCGGGCGACGACTACCTGCGCCTGCAGCGCGCCGTGCGCCTGGCGTCGGTGCACGCCGTCGCGGCCGTGCGCAAGTTCGACATCGATGCCGCCTACGGCACCTCGGGCACGGTGCGCAACGTGGCCGCGGTGGCCGCCCGCGTGCTCCACGACCGCGAACCACAGCGCGACGAGACGGCGAGCCTGTCCGACGTACGCAAGGTGGTCAAGCTGCTGCGCGGGCTGTCGCTCGAAGAGCGCCGCAAGGTGCCCGGCCTCAACCCCGATCGCGCCGACATCGTGATCGCCGGCGCCGTCGTGCTGGAGACCCTCATGAGCGACATCGGCCTGACGTCGGTGACGGCCCTGAGCGAGACCGGCCTGCGCGACGGTCTGCTCATGGATTACCTGTCGCGCGGCCCCGACGCCGCCCTGGTGCACGAGCTCAGTGTGCGCGAGCGCAGTGTCTGGCGCCTGGCGCACGCCTGCGGCGCCGACGAAGACCACGCCCGCCACGTGGCGCGCCTGGCGCTCGAGCTCTTCGACAGCTCGCGCGAGGCCGGTTTTCACGCGCTCGGCGACGAAGAGCGCGAGCTGCTCGACTACACGTCGCTGCTGCACGACGTCGGCACGTTCGTCTCGTACCCCGACCACCATCACCACTCGGCGTACCTCATCGCCAACGCCGACATGCTGGGGTTCGACCAGCGCGAGATCGCCATCATGGCGGCCACCGCGCTGTTCCACCGCAAGTCGGCGCCGGGCGTGCGCTACCCGGCCTTCGCGCAGCTCGACCAGCAAGCACGCGCTACGGTGCGCACCCTGGCCAACCTGCTGCGGCTGGCCGAGCGCCTCGACCGCAGCCATAGCGCGGTCGTGCGCCACGCTCGTCTGGTGGCCAACGGCCGCCGCGCGCTCAGGCTGCTGCTCACCACCAGCGGGCCGGCGCAGCTCGAGCTGTGGGGCCTCGAAAACCGGCGCGTGTCGATGGAGAAGGCCATGGGCCGCCGCTTGAGCATCGAGGTCGAGGCTTCGTCGGCCGACGACGAGAGCGACTCCTAAAGCTCGCCGACCACCTGGCCCAGCCGGCGACTGAAGTCGGCGCCGCGGATCTTGGCCCACATCTCCGGGAACGTGTCGACCAGACGGTTGAGCTCCCCCTGCCGCGTGGCCAGGTAGGTAGCTACTCCCGGCGCGATGATCATGGTCATGGCGCGGCGCATGTTGCCCGACGGCGGCTCCCAGCTGCCCCAGGTCAAGAAGTTGCGCAGGATGGTGCAGGTCACGACGGCGTCCTGCAGGTCGCCCAGATGGTCCTGCATCTCCTTGGTGGTGCTCACCAGCGGCTTGGCCTGCGGGCCCAGGACCTCTTCGAAGAACTCGAACGTGTAGCGCAGGCTCTTGCCGGCGATGCGCAGGCGGTGGAAGCGCACGAGGGGCGTGTCGTGACCGCCGACGACGTCGTCGTAGGCCCAGACCGACGCGACGCGGTCGTAGAGCACGGCGGGCAGCACGTGGGCGACGCGGTGCGGGCGCGCCTCGCCGCTCTCCGACACGAAGGCGAGGCTGACCGCCGCCGGGTCGTCGAGCAGCCCGGTGAGGCTCTCGACGAAGCGCGGGTAGCGGTCGCCGTCGAGGTAGGCAAGCAGCGCGGCGCGCGCTTCGAGCCGGCGCTGCACCCACACGGCGAGCAGCGGGTCGAGGTCGCCGTGGCGCTCGGCGGGCAGCGAGTCGAGGTAGCGCATGGTCTTCTCGTGAAAGACGTCGAGGTCGCGCACGGCGCCGAGCATGTGACCGGTGCGCTTGAGGCCGCGTTCGATGGGGCGCAGGGCCTGGGCGTCGAGGTAGGGCTCGAAGACGCGCAGCGCCGCCCTCATGCGGCGCGTGGCCACGCGCATGTCGTGAAGGTCTTCGATGTCGTCGTCGGCGCGCGTGCCGGCTTCGTGTTCGAGCATGCGGTCAAGGTGAAAGCGCAGCGTCTTGAAAGCGGCCTCGGCCATGGTGTCGGTCGCCCTGATGCCGGGGCGCGGGAGCCGTGCGCTCCGCGGCGCCGGCGTGGCGGCCGGCCGGGCTGGGGCTTCGACTGTGGCGGGCGCTTGCGCTGCCGGCGCTGCGGCCGCAGCGCCGGCAGCGTCGTCTTCGGACTCTTCGGCCCGCGGCGCCGTCGCCGCCGGGGTGTGGAGCGCGCCGGCGGCCGCCGCCGCGGCGGCCTTGCGCGCGCGCTTGACCTGGTTGCGCAGCTTCTTCGCGGCACGACGCTCGGCGTCGGTCTCGGTGGCCGCGGCCGACTGGGTCGTCGCGGGAGCCGAGGCGGGAGCCGCCGCGGGAGCCGATGCGACCGTCGCGGTCACGTCGACGACCGGCGCGCTCGGCGTGGCCTCACTTGCGGTCGGAGCCGCCGCGACGGGGCGCCGCGCCGCGACGAGCCGCGCTGGGAAGATCGCGAGACCCTCGGTGCGAAAGCGATTGAGCCAGTAGCGCACCGTGCGCGGCGCCATGCCGGCGCGCGCCGCGGCGTCGCGCTGCAGGGCGCCGTCGTGCAGCGCCAGCAGCACGCGGGCGCGCCGCCCGACGGCGTCGGTGCGCCGCGCGATGCGCGTGAGCAGGTGCGCCTGGTCGTCTGAGAGCAGGCCGACGGCCGACGGCTCGTCCTGCGCGGCGGACTGCGATTCGTCTTGCGCGGCGGACTGCGGCTCGTCCTGCCCGGCGGACTGCGACCCGCTCTGCGCGGCGGCCATGGCGCGCTCGAACTTTGATAGCGGCTGCGGGGTGAGCGCGAACTCGCGCTGCAGGGTGTCGGCGATGGTCGCCAGGTCGGCTTCGGTGCCGTCGCCTTTGAGCTCGGCTTCGACTTCGTGGTGGGCCGGCCGGGCGCCGTCGGCCACGACGATCGTGACGGTGTCGAGCGAGAGCTCGGCGATTGTGTGCCCGTCGCGCGCGAGGCCGCGTGTCACGCGGTTCTGGCGCACTTCGGCGAGTGGCGTCAGAAGGCAGTCGCGGCCCGCCGCCAGCACCTGCTCGCGAGCCTCGCTCGGCGGCCACGCGCTCGGGGGCGCGTCGGGAGCAAGGTCGGCCGGCAGGTCGATCTCCCACTCGTCGCGGCGGTGTATGGCGCCCGGCTCGCCGTCGGCGCCGCCGGCGGGCGCGCTGCGGCGTTTGACGGTGAGTACCACGCGGTCGCCGCGGTCGCGGCGCCGGCACACGAGGCCGGCGGCCTGCAGGTCGTGCCCGGCAGTGTCCAAATAGACGTCGGTCATGTCGGCGACCTCGCCGCCCGCGATCTGGTAGCCGGCGAGCTCGCCGAGCTCGCCGAGGCGCTCGAGCGTGGCGGCATCGGGCGCGCTGAACTTGGCCTCTATCTCCATGATGGCGCGGTCACCTTTCGCTTAAGAAGACGCGCGGCGGCAGCAACCAGACGAGTGTGCCGCGCATGGTCTGCTCGTCTACGTCGACGCGGGCGACGCCCGCCTTCTTGACGGTCACGCTCGCGCCGGTGAGTTGTGCGATGGTGGCGCTGAGGTCGGGTTCGTGGCCCACCAGCATGACCGTGCGGGCGCCCGGGTGGTCGGCGACGATGGCCGCCAGGCGCTTGCGGTCGAAGCCGTGAGCCAGCCGCTGGTCGTCGGCGAGCCGGTCGGCGCAGCCCAGCGCGGCGGCCGCGATCTCGGCCGTCTGGCGCGAGCGCGTCAGCGGGCTCGTGAGCAGGGCGTCGACGGCGACGCCCGAGCGCGCCAGCACGCCGGCGACCAGCGCCACGACACCGCGGCCGTCGTCGGTCAGCGGGCGGTCGGCGTCGGGGCCGTGCCAGTCGGCCCTGGAGCCCGCCGGGCCGTGGCGCAGGAAGATGATCTGCATGTCGCTCCCTTACCGCCCGGCCGACGAGCGCCGCCTGGTGTGCTGCGGACTTGGCTGGGGGGCGGCGACGCGGTCGGCGGCGTGCTCGATGAACCAGGCCTGGCTGTCGAGGGCCTCTTCGCCGTCGGCCGGATGCGCGTGCACGTAGCTGCCGTCGGCCTGCATGTGGCGCGCCTTGACGTTGTCGCGCAGGTAGATCTCGAGGATGTCGTCGCGCAGGCGGCGCACGATGACCGGGTCTTCGACGGGAAAGAGGATCTCGACCCGGCGGTTCAGGTTGCGCGACATGAGGTCGGCGCTGCCCACGAGCACCTGCTCGTCGCCGCCGTTGCGAAACCAGAAGATGCGGCTGTGTTCGAGGAAGCGGCCGACGATGCTGGTCACCCTGATGTTGTCGCTGACGCCGGGAATGCCGGGCCGCAGCGAGCACATGCCGCGCACCAGCAGGTCGACTTTGACACCGGCCTGCGAGGCCCGGTAGAGGATGGCGATCATCTTGCGGTCGACCAGCGAGTTCATCTTGAAGACCAGGCGGCCGCCCCGGCCGGCGAGCTGGTGCTCGATCTCGCGCTCGAGCAGGGCCTCGAAGCGCTCGCGCAGGTTGATGGGGCCGACCAGCAGTTTCTTGTAGTCGCGCGACCGCGAGAAGCCCGTGAGGAAGTTGAAGAGCTCGGTGGCGTCCTGCCCCATGGTCTCGTCGCAGGTGAACAGGTCGAGGTCGGTGTACAGGCGCGCCGTGACCACGTTGTAGTTGCCTGTGCCGAGGTGCAGGTAGCGCCTGATGCCGTCGCCCTCGCGCCGCACGACCATGCCGATCTTGGAGTGCGTCTTCAGACCCACGAGGCCGTAGACGACGTGCACGCCCTCGTCTTCGAGCGCGCGCGCCCACTCGATGTTCGGCTCTTCGTCGAAGCGCGCCTTGAGCTCGACGAGCACGGCGACCTCTTTGCCGTTGCGGGCCGCCTCGAGCAGCGCCGCGACCGCCGGGGCGTTGCGCCCCACGCGGTAGAGCGTCATCTTGATGGCCAGCACGTCGGGGTCGTGCGCCGCGCTTTCGAGCCAGTCGATGACCGGCTCGAACGAATCGAAGGGGCGATGGATGAGGATGTCGTGCTTGCGGATGGCGGCGAACACGCTGAGGTCGGGTTCGTCGAGGCCGCGCGGCACGGCCGGCACGAACGGCGGGTCTTTCAGGTCGGGCCGGTCGAGGCCCAGCAGGTTGATGCCGCTCATGCCCAGAGGCGGCGCCACCACGGCCAGGCCCTCGGGCTCGATATCGAGGTTATCGATCAGGATCTTGCGCACTTCGTCGGGCGTGGACTGTTCAATCGTAAGGCGCACCACCGACCCGAAACGGCGGCGCAGCACGCCCTGCTCGATCGTCTCGAGCAGGTCGTCGGCCTCAAGCTCTTGAATGGACATCTCGGCGTCGCGGGTGACCCGGAAGGTGTAGACGCCGACGATCGCCATGCCGGGAAAGAGCTCGTCGAGGTCGGCGGCGATGAGCTGCTCGAGCCAGACGAAGTCGTAGCGGCGCGACTTGGCCGCGGCCGGCAGGCCGGCAGGCGGCGGCACGGCCACCAGGCGCGGCAGCGACGACGGCACCTTGACACGGGCGAAGAGCTGCTGGCCGTTCTCGTCGCGGAGCAGTACCGCCAGGTTGAGGCTCATGTTCGAGATGTGGGGGAAGGGCCGTCCGGGGTCGAAGGCAAGCGGCGTGAGCACCGGGAACGCGCTGCGGTCGAAGTAGGCGACGGCCGCCGCGCGCTGGCCTTCGTCGAGCTCGGCGTAGTCGTGGATGGCGACGCCGGCCGCGGCGAGCTGCGGCTTGATGATCGTGGCCCAGGTGTCGCGCGCCGCGGTCATGAGCTGGTAGGCCTGCTCGCGGCAGGCGACGAGCTGCTCGGCCGGCGTCATGCCGTCGGTCGAGAGGTCGGCGACGCCGGCTTCGACCTGCTGGCGCAGGCCGGCTACGCGCACCATGAAGAACTCGCCCAGGTTCGAGCCCAGGATAGACAGGAACTTGACGCGCTCGAGGAGCGGGTTGTGCTCGTCTTGGGCCTCTTCGAGCACGCGCCGCTGGAAGGCCAGCATGCTGAGCTCGCGATTGATGTAGAGGGACTGGTCGCCCAGGTCGATGGTCGTCTCTGCGCCGTCGGGCTGGCCGGCCGACGGAGCGGCGGCGGGAGCGTCGGGGTTGGCCCCGTCGCCGCCGCCGGAAGAAGAGATCGAACGCGAACGGGTGGGCATGAAGACTCTCCCCCGAAGGTTTTGCCGACTATTCATAGTACCCCATCGGAACGTATCGACCGTACGGCTTGCCGTCTGTGCGGGCGGTGCGCGCGAGGTTGCGCGGGCGGTCAGTGGGCGGCGCACGCGAGGTTCCGCGGGGGCCGCTGGCAGCTCCGGCCGCGGCCCGTCGGGCGCCGGCTCAGCGGCCCCGGCCGCGGCCTGCCGGGCGCTGGGGGAGAGGGCGGCCTTCGGGCGGGCCGAACAGGCGGTCGAGCACGCGCCAGTGCCAGACCGCCCGCACAGTGAACCCCCACGACACGGCGATCACGATGAGCAGGATCTGCTGCAGCACGCCGATCGGCTGCATGGCGAACAGGTGGCGCCCGCCGGCGCTCGAGACGATGATCAGGTAGGCGACAAACAGCACCGCCGCCATGATCGTGGGGCGGCGGTCGCCGCGCAGGCGGGCGCCGCCTACCCAGCGCATGCTGGGCGGCACGGTGAAGGGCAGCAGCAGGATGCCGCAGAGCACCGCCAGGGCGGTCGTCACCGTCTGCGCCTTGGGCAGGGCGGCCTGGACGGCTTGCGCGGTGGTGGCGCCGTGGTGGGCCAGCAGGTAGCTGTGTTCGCCGGTCTTGAAATAGAGCGTGTAGACGGCCAGCTCGAAGGCGGCCAGCAGGATGGTGGCCGGCACGGCGAAGCGCGCCAGCGGCCGGTAGATGCGCCCCTTGATCGTCTGGCCGGACTGCGCCCAGACGATGAGGCCGATGGTGGGCACGGTGGCCGTGAGGTACGACAGCAGCGCGGACTGGCGCGGCGAGAAGGCAAAGCCGCCGATCAGTGCCACGAACGGTATGACGAGCGCCCGCGAGAAGATGCGCACCGCGAAGATGTTGAGGATGTCCTGCATGCCGTTGCGAATGCGCTGGCCCTCGCGGAAGGCGGCCGGCAGCACGCCGAACGAGTCGCTCATGAGCACGAGGTCGGCGACGCCGCGGGCCGCCGGACTGCCGCTTTCCATGGCGATGCCCAGGTCGGCGCGCTTGAGGGCGATCACGTCGTTTACGCCGTCGCCGACCATGGCCACGTAGCGGCCGCGCTGGTGCAGGGCTCTCGCCAGGGCTTCCTTCTGCTGGGGAGAGACGCGGCCGAACACGGCACCGTTGGCGGCCGCGGCCGCAAACTCGCGTTCGTCGAAGGCGGCTAGTTCGGCCCCCGAATAGGCGGTGAGCTCGCCGCCCAGCCCCGCCTGCGTGGCCAGGGCCGACACCGTGCGGGGGTCGTCGCCCGAGATCACCTTCACCTCGATGCCGGCCGCGGCGAACTCGGCCAGGGTCTCGGCCACTTTGGGGCGCAGCTCGTCGGCCAGGCTCACCAGCCCGAGCGGCACGAGGCCGCCGGGCAGCACCGGCGGGCGCCCGGCCCGCGCGGCGCCCGCTGCGGAGTCGGCGGCCTGCGCGGCGGTCGCGGCGGACGCTACCCCTGCCACGCCCGCGGAACCGGCGCCTGGGTCGCCCGGGCCGCTCTCGCCGGGCGGCGCGAATCGTGTTGCCGTCCGCGCTCCGGCCACGAGCAGCACGCGCAGGCCGGCCGCCGACCACTCGGCCTGGCGCTCGCCCAGCGCGGCGCCGGCCTGCAGCCGGGGTGCGATCACCTCGGGTGCGCCCAGGACCAGCGTGGCCCAGGGCAGGGCGTCGGCGGCGAAGGTCAGGCCGCTCCACTTGCGACTCGACGAGAAGGCCGCTTCGTCTGTGATCGCCAGAGCGCGCCCCGGCAGGGCCTCGGCGAGCGCCTCGATGGTGCGGTTGGGAACGCCGGTGCTCGCCGCGTAGGCCGACAAGAGGCGCTCGAGCTCGTCGCGCGCCGCCTCGAGCGGCTCGATGTCGTGCAGCCGGATCGCGTTGGTCGTGAGCGTGCCGGTCTTGTCGGTGCACAGCACGTCGACGTTCGACAGCGACTCGACGGCGTTGGCCTCCTGAATGAGCGCGCCCTTGCCGGCCATGCGCACCGCGCCCAGGGCGTAAGCCAGCACGATGGCGAGGATCAGGCTGTTGGGCACCAGGCCGACGATCACGGTCGTCGCCTGCACGGTCTCGACCCACGGCAAGTGCTGGGTGAAGTGCTGGGCGACGACCAACGCCACAAAGGCGAGCGCGATGACGAGCAGGATCCATACGAGCACGTTGGCCTGGTGCTGCAGAGGCGTCAGAAAGCGGCGGTGCGCCTGCGCGGTGGCGGTCACCCTGTTGGCGAAGCTGTCGGCGCCGACCGTCTCGGCTTCGTAGTAGCCGCTGCCGGCTACGCAGAAGCTGCCCGACAGCACGGCGTCGCCTGAACGCTTGACGACAAGGTCGGACTCGCCGGTCAGCAGCGACTCGTCGATTTCGAGGTAGCCGGGGCCGTCCACGTGGCCGTCGACCACGATCTGGTCGCCGGACTGGGCGCGGATGATGTCGCCCACGACAAGTTCGGCGGGGTCGACTTCGCGCTCCACACCGTCGCGCACCACGACGGCGTGCGGCCTGGTGAGGATGGCGATGCGGTCGAGGGTGCGCTTGGCGCGCATCTCCTGGTAGAGGCTGATCACGGTGTTGGCGGCGACGACGCCCACCGACAGCAGCGCGTCGAGGTAGTGGCGGAACGCGATGAGCACCGCGGCCAGCACGAAGAGGATGTTG
>Ga0181517_10003597_pt1 | contig 14665 bp, 10 predicted proteins | sample PEATcosm2014_Bin_31_FD_119748 | JGI IMG/M metagenome (GOLD analysis project Ga0181517, IMG submission 119748) | Peatland microbial communities from MTU Mesocosm Facility, Houghton, MI, USA - PEATcosm2014_Bin01_30_metaG | ecosystem: Environmental > Terrestrial > Soil > Wetlands > Peat | place... | reverse complement strand
GGGCCCGGACATACACGCTGTTGGGGTGCGACACGCACCCTTGGGTTACATTTTCATTTGACCCAACCGAGACCGGTTTGGGTTACATCGCTAAATGAGTTGACAGGGCGCGATGAGGCTATTGCCGCTGCGCCGCCAACGGCTTCATATTGCCGGCGATGGCAGCCGCGAATTCACTGGTTTTCAGTTTGACCGCGCCTTCCATCTGGCGATGCAGATCGTAGGTGACGCGCTTTTGCCGGATGGTTTCGGTAAGGCCCTGTTCAATCAGCCCCGAAACCTCCTTCCAGCCCATGTAGTGGAACATCATGGAGCCGGCAAGGATGACGCTCGAAGGATTGATTACATCCTTGTCGGCGTATTTGGGGGCGGTGCCGTGGGTGGCCTCGAAGACCGCATACTCATCCCCGATATTGCCGCCCGGCGCCATCCCCAGTCCGCCCACCTGGGCCGCGCAGGCGTCCGACAGGTAGTCGCCGTTGAGGTTGGGCGTCGCCAGCACGTCGTATTCGCCGGGCCGCAGCAGCACCTGCTGGAATATGGAGTCGGCGATGCGGTCGTTGACCAGGATTTTACCAGGCGGGACGCCGGCGGCCGCTTCGTCCTCGGTGACGCAGACATCCGCGAACTCCTCTTTGACCAGCTCATAACCCCAGTCGCGGAAGGCGCCCTCGGTGTACTTCATGATGTTCCCTTTGTGAACCAGGGTCACGCTGCGCCGCCCGTTCTCGATGGCGTATTGAATGGCGCGACGGATCAGCCTTTTGGAAGCGGTCACGCTCATCGGCTTGATCCCGATGCCCGAATCCAGGCGGATCTTCTTGCCCATCTCGCGGTTCAAAAACTCGATGACCTTGTGGGCCTCGGACGTTCCCTCACGAAACTCGATGCCGGCATAGACGTCCTCGGTGTTTTCGCGGAAGATCACCACGTCCAGCAATTCCGGATGCTTCACCGGCGAAGGAACACCGGGGAAATAGCGAACCGGACGCAGGCAAACGTAAAGATCGAGCAATTGCCGCAGGGTGACGTTCAGGCTGCGAATGCCGCCTCCCACTGGGGTGGTGAGGGGGCCTTTGATCGCGATATGAAACCGCCGAATGGCGTCGAGCGTGCCGTGGGGCAGCCAGTCGTTAAACTGGCGGTAGGCCTTCTCGCCGGCAAACACTTCGTACCAGACCACCCGGCGCCGACCGCCGTAGGCCGCCTCCACCGCCGCCTCGAACACCGTGCGGGATGCCTTCCAGATATCGCGTCCGGTGCCGTCGCCCTCAATAAACGGGATGATCGGGCGATCGGGAATGCTTAGCTTGTTATCTCGAACCTGGATGGCCTCTCCATCCACGGGGACGGGGACCTCGTTGTAGCTCTCCATTTTGCCTCCGGAGCCCTGCATTCGCGGCAGCGCCGCGCCGGGCCGCGCCATCGCCCATCGGACTCCAATGTGTAAGTTGGCCTCAACTATAACAACTCGCGTACGTCCTCGGCAATAATGGTTCATGACCTCCGGCGCTCGCCACAAGCCGCCCGCCATTCGAGCACTCTTCCTCGCGGCGCTGGTGTTTGCCCTGGTCCGAACCGGGACTGCGGCAGACCCGGCGTCGTTTCGCTTCGCAATCCTCGGCGACCGGACCGGCGAGGCGCAGCCCGGTGTTTTTGAACAGGCGTGGCGGGAAATCGCGGCCGAAAGCCCGGCGTTCGTGGTGGCCACCGGGGACATGATTGAAGGCATGCATGACGACACCGCGCCTGCCGAGTGGCGGGAACTAGAACGCATCCTCCAACCCTTCAGCCGCTTTCCGCTCTATGCGGCTCCGGGAAACCACGATATCTGGTCGGAGGCGTCGGAAACGCTCTACCGGCGGCATACGGACCGGCCGCCGCACTATAGCTTCGATTATGGGAACGCGCACGTGACGGTTCTGGACAACAGCCGCACCGATGAGCTGCCGGCCGGGGAATTGCAATTCCTGGAGAGCGACTTGAAAGCCCATGCGGCCCAACCGTTGAAGTTTGTTTTCATGCACCGCCCCTTCTGGCTGATCGATGTGGCGGTGCGGAATCCGAACTTCGCGCTGCACCGGATCGCCCGCCAATACGGAGTGCGTTATGTGATCGCGGGCCACCTTCACCAACTGTTGCATCTGGAGCTCGAAGGCGTGACGTACATTTCGATGATGAGCTCCGGAGGCCATCTGCGGGCTTCCGAGGAATACAAGGATGGCTGGTTCTTCGGTCATGCCGTGGTCGAGGTGAACGCGGCGCAGGTCGACTTCAAGATCGAGGAACTGAGGCCGCCGCGCGGACAGGGCAGGGTTACTCCCCTGACCGACTGGGGCATGTTAGGCCTGACGCCGGCGAGCCAACGAAATCCGGCGCGATCCCGGTAAATAGGCTTAACAGGGTGCGGAACGACACATCACAGGCCGCGGATGAGGTATATAATCTCTAGGGGCTAAAGCGCCAGAGCGGGAGAAGTAGCGGATATGCCAGTGAGTTATCGCATCGACCGGGACAATGGAACGATTCACACCAGGTGCCTCGGGAGAGTGACCTTTGACGAAGTGGCCGGTCACCTTCGCGCGCTGACGCAAGACCCCGACTGCCCGAATCGCCTGGACGTACTTCTGGATGTGACACAGGCCTCTTCGGCGCCTACCAGCGAGCAGCTTCGCGCTTTCAGCAACCTGATCGCCGGAATCCGAGACACAGTTCGTTTCGACGGCTGCGCCATCGCCGCGTGCACGGACGTCCTTTTCGGGATGTCGCGAATGTTTGAGGTTCTCGCGCAGGAGTGCTTTCAGGAAACGCACGTTTTCCGGTCTGTCGATAAAGCGGAAGAATGGCTGGTTGCCCGACGGCAGCCTGCGAAATGCATGACCGCCGGCGCAGGATTCCCATAGCTGCTCCACCACTGGCGCGCTCGTTGTAGAATGCGGGTATGAGGTCAGTTCGCCTCATCCCGCCCTCTTCAGCACGGCCCGGCCTCTTCGGCTGCGACTGATTTCCTCTTCCCGCTCTTCCGTGGAACGCGCGTCGATTCGCGCTTTGAATCAGGCAGCTTCAGGGAGGGTCTAAGATGAGCAAAAACACGTGTCCCCGCGGCAGTTGCCAAGTCTCGTAACGCCGCTGCCGGGACCGATTTCCGCGCGGATTATCGAACGGGATCGGGCGGTTCTCTCGCCAGCGTCTACGCGGGCTTATCCGTTGGTGGTGAAAGAGGCGAGCGGCGCCATCGTCGAGGACCCCGACGGCAACCGGTTCCTGGACTTCACCGCGGGCATTGCCGTCGTGGCCACCGGCCATTGCCACCCGCGCATCCAAGGAGCAATTCGGGAACAGGCCGGCCGGCTCATCCACATGTCCGGCGCCGATTTCTACTATGAGAACATGGTGGAACTGGCGGAGAAACTGGCGAAGCTCACTCCAGCAGGCCGCGAAGAACCGCAGCGCGTCTACTTTGGGAACTCCGGGGCTGAAGCGGTGGAAGCCGCCATGAAAATCGCCCGTCATCATACCGGGCGCCGGAGTTTCATCGCCTTTTTTGGAGCATTCCACGGCCGCACGCTCGGGGCTCTCTCGCTGACGGCTTCCAAATCCGTTCAGAGGAAGGGTTTTGGTCCACTGATTCCAGGCGTCGCGCATGTTCCCTATGCCGATTGCTACCGCTGCGCTTACGGCAAGCAGCCAGACACGTGCGCTGTCGAATGCGTACAAGCCATCGAGGAGCGCCTGTTCAGGCATACCCTGCCGGCGGAGGAAGTGGCCGCCGTATTTGTCGAGCCGGTGCAGGGCGAAGGCGGGTACATTGTTCCGCCCAGGAAGTTTTTCGATGAGTTGCAGGGCCTCTGCCGGCGGCACGGCATCCTGCTGGTGGCGGATGAAGTGCAGTCCGGCATGGGCCGCACCGGACGAATGTTCGCCAGCGAACACTTCGAGTTGGTCTCGGACATTCTGCTTTTGGCCAAGGGCATCGCGAGCGGTCTGCCCCTCTCGGCGATGGTGGCGCGGGGTTCCATAATGAACTGGGGGCCGGGAGCACACGCGTCCACCTTTGGAGGGAACCCCGTGGCTGTAGCCGCGGCGCTCGAGACCATCAAGCTCCTCGAAGAGAGCCTGCTCGACAATGCGCGGATCTTGGGAGACCGTCTCATGGCGCGCATGGCGGATTGGCCCGCGAGGTTCCGGCGCGTCGGGCAAGTGCGCGGCCTGGGCCTCATGATCGGTTTTGAGCTGGTACGCGACGGCCTGACCAAGGAGCCGGCCCCGGAAATCCGCGACCGCATTGTGGCGCTCGCCTTCGAGCGCGGCCTGCTGGTGCTCGGCGCCGGGGGGAGCGCGATACGGCTATGCCCGCCCCTGGTCATCACGTGGGAACAGGCCGACTGCGCCCTCGACACTCTCGAAGAGTGCCTGCGCCTGGCGGAAGGGTGACGCGAATGAGGTGGGGCACTAACGGGCGCCGATCAGCGTCCGTGCCGCCTGCAGGCCGCCGGCGCGCTCAATGCCGGGCACGAAGAACTCCTTGATGTAATCCTCATCGGTTCCCGTGAAAGCGCCCAGGCCGGCATCGAGGTCTACCGGTTCAGGCGCGACCGCCGCGGCGAACGTACACCAGACGGCGGCTTTGCCCAGTCCGACCAAGCGGGTGTGCGGAGTATTCAGCCATGCCAGCGCGGTGAGGATGTCCTGCACGCGGTTGGCGTCGTCGGATTTGTTGAACGTGAGAAACATGCTTACGGAACGGTCGCGGGGGGCTACGGCGGCGCCGGTCTGGAAGGCGTCAATCATCAGGACCGCGCGGCCGGAGGCCAGAAGGCGCGCCACTTCCGGAGTGCGGCGCGCCGCCTCCGCGCCCTCCGGGTGAACCACAAGAACGGGCGGGTTCGTGCCCTTGAGCCAGATGCCGGGGATGCGATCGCCCTTGCCGGGACGGCCGAGCAGAATGCGATCGACATCGATTTGGTCCACGACTCGCGCGGGCCACTCGGCCGCCAGGGCGTAATTCAGGCGCTCGCGCGCGTCGGCGCTCTGCTCCCTGGCAAGGCGCATCCAGAGATCGAAGATCCCCTGGAAAGTGAGCGCGCCGGCGGGCAGCGTGCGGTTGTGCAACACTAGCAGGTCCTGCAATTTCTCCACGGTGAAGGACCTTTCCTTGAGCCGCGCCGAGTCCGTCTCGCCGAGGACGTGCTTGCCGAAGAAGGCGTACATGGCTTCGCGGTTCGCCTGGTTGTAGTTGTGGGGAGCGTCCAACAACTTGGCTTCCACGTTCTCGCCTTTGCCGTAAAGATCGTAGATAGCGCGAACCGCGGGGTACTCCTCGGTGAGCACGTTGCGCGTCCAATCGCCAGTCGCGGCGGCCATGAACATGGGCCGCGGCGCCATCATTGCGGCGAACTCCACGTTGGTGGTATCCAGGCGCAGGTTGGGCGCGTTCTCGCAAAGCGATCCGCCCTGCATGATGAACGACACCATGTTGGCCGGCGCGGAAAACTTTATGCGGTCGTCCACCGCCGCAAGAAGCAGCGTCTGCGTAGCGCCGCCCGAAGCCCCGGTGACCCCGATCCGGTTCGGGTCGATGCCTGGGAGGGATTGCAGGAAATCGACGGAACGGATCGAATTCCACAACTGCAAGCCGAGCGGGCCGAAGTCCCAGAGCTGTTCCACCGGCTTATCGCCGAAGTCGTGCGGGGTCTGTATGGTGTCGTTGTAACCGACCATGTCGTAGGTGAAGACGACGTATCCCTGGCGCGCAAGCGTGATGGCGCGCGCTGGCACGGAGGCGATGGCGGTGTTCTCCAGCCGGCCGTAAGCCCAATGGCCGTGCGGCGAAAGCACGCCGGGGAAGCCGTTCGGCGGCGCCGGTCTCCGAGGCCGGTAGAGGTTACCGCCGAGATAGTAGCCGGGGAGAGTTTCCAGCAGCACCTTCTCCACGGAATAGTCGGGATGCTCGATCCGCCCGAAGATCTGCGGATGCAGATCATTCTTTGGAAACAGCGGCATCAGGCCGGCGGCGGAAAGAATCTGCTTGCGCAGAAACTCCTTGCGCGCCTGCCATTCGGCCAGACTCGCGTAGGTCTTGGGTGCGAAGTGCGTGTCTGTGTTGGGAGGGTTGACGTTGCGCGCGTCTTGCGCGGGAATTTGGGCCTGCGCGGCGAAACAGGCGGCGATAACCGCAACCAGGAGACGCATAATGTTGAGCCTCTACTTCAGCCTCCCCGCCGACCACTGGATCGCGTTTTGAACCAGCTTCTGGTAGCCGGGGTGATTATGGGTGTAAGAACTGTGGCCAAGCTGGACATACACCACGTTGGGATGCGGGCCGAGGTAGACCACCGGGACATCGTTGTTTTCGTTCTCCGTCTCCATCAGGACCTTGATGTCCGGTGAGTGCCACATGCCCTTATAACACTCGTCCACCGTTACCAGATCGCCCAACCCGCGCATGATCGGGTGATTTTCCATGCCCTTCGCGGGCCGCACCACCATGGGCAGTCCCTCTTTGTAGTGCGAAGCGGGATGATCGCCAAGCGGCGTCTCGAAATACTTCCCGCCAATCACTTCCTGCCACCACCAGGGCCAGTTTGTGTAATCGACGATGGAGTGGTGCAGGGCAACCACACCCTTGCCGGCTTCCACGAAATCGCGCAGGTTCTTCTGCTCCGCCGCGCCGATCTCGTTGTACATGTCGTAGAGCACCACCACGTCGAACCGGTCGCGCATGTCGCTCCCAAACGCCTCGTGCTGTGAGAAGGCGTGCGTCCAGCGGATGCCCGGCGCATTGGCGAACACGTTATAGAACGACGGGTCGTAGGGGTGGCCGCCAGTGACCACCAGCACGCGCACGGCGTCCTTCAGGTTCTGGTTCGGGTCGAAATGCGGAGGCAGCGTCACCTCGGCGGTGGCGGCCCACTCTGTGGCGCGCGCCAGCAAAGCCATGACGGAAGGCTCGTAAAGCGCATTGGTATCGTGGCCGAGGGTCGTGTAAAAAATCCGGCCCTGGCCGTAAGAAACGGTCCACGCGATGGGTTCGTCCTTGCCGGTGCCGCCGCGCGCCGCGTCGTCGAAGGCTGTCGCGTCCACGTGATTGCCGGGCCGCTGCGTCAAGCGGTGATACAGCTCGTCGTTCACCGTGAAGGAGGAATCCATGCCGCGCGTGACCGGGTCGTCGCCCGTAAGCTTGACGGTGAAGTCATGCCGTACCGCGTGGCCGATGGCTTCCGGGGCCCAGGTGACCCCCAGCATCTCGCTATAGGCGGTCCAGCCTGGAATCAGGTCCCACCCGCCGCCCGGACGCAGGGTGGTTCCCATCAGCGGGCCGTAGGTGACGCCGTGCAGCGATACCATCCCTTTGCCGGAGCGCACGAACTCTTCGAGCGCCGCTTCCGCCCGCGCGCCCCAGCGCGGGCCGTTATAATTCAGCAGCACGGCATCGAATTGCGCCAGCGCGTCGCGCCCGATGCCGCGCGGCTCTTCGATGACGCGCACCTCGAAGCGCCCCGTGTCCGCCAGCAGCTTCTCCAGAAACGGCGTGGTGGACCGCCAGTCGTGATACGGATAATCGCTCTGGCCGGTCACGATGAGGATGCGAGCCGGCTGCGCGGCCCGCATGGCCACTGACGCTGCCAGCGCAGCCAATGCGAGAACGATCGGAGCGCGTCGCATGGCCGTCCTACAAAAGCTTCGTCTCACCCGGAGTGAAAACCGGGTAAATGCCATTGGCGCCGGCCTGCACTGGCGGCGTCATATCGGCGCGGACCTCTTCCGGCTTGGGCGGGTAGAAGAAATCGGAGTTCATCGCCTGATCCCAGGCGACCGCCTTGCCGGTGTAGGAGCTGAGCTGGCCTATGATGCCCATCATCGTACTGCCGACCATGTAGCTTCCGCTGTTGATGGGCTGGCCGGAACGGATGGCCTTGAACAGCTCATTGTGCTCGATCTGGTATGGGTTGTCCGTGGCGCCGGCGGCGTACATTCCGGGGCCCGCATAGCGCCAGGCGGTCTCGCCCTCGATGCGCGTCTGGGTGACGAAGGCGCGGCCCTTGGTCCCCAGAATCACGCTCGAGTTTTCCTCGTAGCAATTGGGGATGGTGCGACAGTACGCATACAGCCGTATGCCGCTCGCGAATTCGTAGACCACGGCGTTGTGATCGAAGACGCTGCCGTAGATCTCGCCGTGGAGGGTCGAGCGGCCGCCCATGCCGTAGCAGCGAACGGGAGTCTGCTCTTTCATGGCCCATTTGGCGCGGTCGAAATTGTGGATCAGCGTCTGCGGCACATCGTCGCCGGAAAGCCAATGAAAATGGTACTGGTTGCTGGCCTGGTATTCGACTTCGGTCAGCCCGGGCGTGCGAGGATACAACACGTACGGCGCGCGCAGCCAGGTCTCCTGGATGGCGATAATCTCGCCGATGGCGCCGTTGTGAACGCGGTCGATGGTCTCGCGGTAACCCGGCGAAAAGCGGCTCTGCAGGCCGGAAAGCAGACAGAGATTCTTCTGTTTCGCCAGCTCAGCCGCGGCCTGGATTACCTTGATGCCCGCGGGGTCGATGGCGTGCGGCTTCTCCAGGAAAACGTGCTTGCCCGCCTGAAGGGCCGCCATCGCATGCATGGGGTGGAACTTCGCGGCGTTGGCGATTAGTACAACGTCGGAGGACTCAATCACGTGTTTGTACGCGTCGAAGCCCGCAAAGCAATGGTTGTCGTCTACCACCACTTGCTCCGGGTACTTGGCCTTGAGATCCTTGCGCTTCTCCTGCAGGCGGCTCATCACGATGTCGCCCATGGCTACCAGCCTTACGCCCGCGTCGGCGGTCATCGCTTGGGTGGCTGCCTCCGTGCACCGTCCGCCGCAGCCGATCATGCCGACCCGTATGACGTCGGTTCCGGCGGCATACCCCACGCCGCTCACGGCCAGCGCCGCAGGCACGGCTCCCGCCGAAACACGCAAAAACTCGCGCCGCGAAGTCTCCGGCGATTGAATCTCTCTCATGCCGTCGCGCCTCCTATGCCCGCCGCAAGCAGTCCCCGGACCCACGCGAGACTGCGATCGATCATCGGGCCGCCCTGCCCCTCGCACTCCAGGCTCAGCACGCCGTCATACCCGGACGAGGCCAGGAGATCGACCGAGCGCCTGATATTCTCCGCATTGACTCCCTCGCCGATCGCGCAGTGGCTGACGGCGATCCCCGTCAGTTCGCCGCGGGCCGATGCCGCCAGACTGGGACTGACGTCCTTGATGTGCACATGGTCGATGCGGCTCCTGAACCTCTTCAGGAACTCCACTGGGTCCTGCCCGGCGATGAAGGTGTTGCCCGTGTCCATGTTCATCCCGAGGTAGGGCGAGTCCACGAATGCCAACATCTCCTCCATGAACTCCGGCTTGGTGGTGAAGTAGCCGTGCGGCTCGATGTTGATGACAATCTTATAAAGCTCCGCGTATCCGACGACATGGCGGTAGATCTTGCGCATCTGTTCCATGCATTCCCGTTCCGTCATGCCGCTGGGAGGGAACCGGTCGTCCGTGGTGTCGAGCCGGGGGCAACCGGCCAGGTGCGCCCATTTCAGCGTGTGGAGAATGTACTCGACGCCCAGGGCGGGACCTTCGGGCCGGGAGAGCGGGAATGCGGCATCCAGTTGCGAGAACCGGACGCCCAGGCGGTCCATCTTCAGCCGCATTTGCAGGGGGTCTTCCCATAACGCGATGTGCGGCTGGTAACCCAGCCCGTGGATCCAGGAGACGCCGTCGATGGCCCCGCACTCAATGAACCGAACCCCCCGCTGGTGGGCCCATTCGAGGCACTGGTCGAAGTTCCAGTAGGAACTGTTAAACGCGTCGGTATGAAACCCGAGCTCCATATTCGGATGCGTCGGCCTTTTGTCAAATCATGACAGAAACTGTCGATAAGAGCAAAGGCAACAGGTCTGCGACGCTGCGGCCGAAGGAGGCCAATGGGATCGAGTCGCCTAGGCCGGCGGGCTGGAAACCCAGGGCCGGAATCGCTGGCGCGGCAGGCCGGCGCCGACGGGGCTGAATTCGCCCGTCATGCCGCCATCGGGCGGATCGAAGTAGTTCTGCGCCAGCTCCGGCTTCTCGCGGATGGCCCGCCGCCAGCAGGAGCGCGCCTCGTCTTCCTGGCCCATGGCCAGCAACGCATGACCCAGGTTGAGCAAAGCATCGGCGAACTGCGGATCCTCGGACAGCGCCTGCCGATAGAACGGCACGGCGTCTTCGGCCCGTCCGCGCTTCTGGCAGATTAGCCCCGCGTTGTAATATAGTTCGGCGCTGTATTCGCCCAGTTCAATCAGGCGCTTGTGCAGATCCAAAGCCTCGCTGTAATCCTGCCGCTCCAGGGCCAGGGAAGCCAGTCCGCGCAGCGCATGGGTCGAATCCCGCTGCTGCGCGAGCACCCCCTGAAAGCAGCGCCGCGCCTGGACGGGTTGGCCGGCCTGGGCGTAGGCGATGCCGGCATTCAGGTATGCCTCGGGCCAATGAGGCCGCTTCCGCAGGCAGGCCTCGAAGGCGCCGGCGCTGGCGGCGAAATCGCCGCGCTTCAGCCGCAGGTAGCCCAGGCGGAAGGATGCGTCGCACCAATCCTCGCTGTCTTCGCGCGTCTCCGCGTACAACTCCGCAGCCTTGTCATTCTCCCCCAGCCGCTCGAGCACGAGCGCTAAATTCCACCGAACTCCGGGCTGTTGCGGATCGACCTTCAGGGCCTTCTCATAAGCCGCGCGCGCCCCCGTCACGTCGTCCAATGCGTGCCTCACCAAACCCAGGTTGAGATAAGCTTGCGCGGAGTCGCGCTTGAGCGTCAACGCCCGCGTGTAGGCCTGAGCGGCCGCTTCGAAACTACCTGTTTTGTGATGGGCCACGCCCAGGTTAAACCAATTCTCGAACCGGTCCGGAGCCATCTCCGTCAGGTTCTGGCAATAGCGCGCGGCCGAGACGTATTCTCCCTCGGCGAAAGAGATAGCGGCCAGCGTCTCCGGGGCCGCGGTGGACTCCGGTTTCAGCTCGGCGAGCACCGTCGCGAAGCGGCGCGCCGTCGCGTAGTCCTTGGCTTCCAGGAACATGGCCATCAGATTAGACAGAGCCTCTTCACATTTCGGATTGCGGCCGAGCACCCTTCGGTAGATCTGGGCAGCCTCCGCCTGGCGGCCGGACTGCTGAAGAACGACGGCCTTGCAGAACAGCGCGTGCTCGTCTTCCGGGAAGAACTCCAAGTAGCGGTTCAGCGCGTCCAACGCCTCCCGCGGCTCTCCCGCGCGCATCAGGCAAGTACCTAACGCCAGCAGAGCGTCGCCACCCGCGGGCCCCGCGCCGACGGCGTGGCGGAATGAGTCGGCAGCGCGGCCCCATTCCCCCAGTTTGCCGCGGCACAATCCCAGGTTGAAATGCGCCGTGAGACGCCACGGCTCGAGTTGCGCAACCCTTGCATAAGCGTCCGCGGCCGACGCGTAGTCCTTCGTCTCGTAATGAATGCGGCCGAGCGCCGAGTAGAGAGCGGCGTTTTCTTCGGATTCCGCCATCCGGCTCAATAGCTTGGCCGCGTCTTCCAGCTTTCCATCCAGGCGCAGGGATTCGGCGTCGGACAATACGCGGCTCACCCGCTTCTGGCGTTTTGAATCGTGGCTCGGCGGTGCGCCGGGCGCCCTCGAGCCGCCGGTCACGACTCCCATGGGCGGCTACCTTTGTCCGGCAAGGCTCGCGCGCGCGCGGACGCCCGCCACGGGTACTCAGCCTGCCGCTTGTCCCAAATCGCCGCCTGGACCGCCAGCCGGGGACTCCGCGGAGCTTGCGCGGGCGAGGGACCGCCCGGCAGCCAGGCCGATTCGCTCGATGCCCCTGCGCCGGCGATAAACCCGCAAACCCGCCCCCACCAGTCGTCGTTCTTATCGATCCTCACCCAGTAGAGACGGGCGCGTTCGCTGACCTCGCTAAAGAAACCGACGCCGCCCGAGGAGGGCGCATCGTCGGTCCACGAGTCCACCTCCTCGCCCTCGATCGAGACCACGAACCGGTTTCCCTTCACCGCCACTTCCACGTGATAAGCAGTGTTGGCGTGCACCATCACCGTTATGGGCGTTTCCACCTTGACTCCCGAACGGCCTTCGCGCACCGGGTAATGCACCATGGAAATCACTGGCTGGGGCCCTGGCGCTATCACCTTAAACTTCATGGCGACGTAATTCCGAGCGTCATGCGCGCGTACCACCCAGCTCATTCCCTTGCTTTCGATCTGCCCCAGGAACTCCATGCGGTAGTCGGTGAAATCGAGCGAGGGACGGAACAGCTCCAGATATCCCGGGCGCACGAAGCCGCCCGGCTGGCGAGACCAGCCCAGACCCTCGCCTCTGGGCTTTCCGCCCCATGCCCTCATGTCTCCCTGGAAGGTGTCCGTCAGTTCCACTGCGGCGCGTTTCGCCAGCGCCTGCTTCACCCAGGACACCGGGCCGGAGGCGGGCTGGAGGGCGCCGGTCCCGCCGGTGGGCGGAGAAGAAGAACGCGGCGCGTCTTCGACAACCGCAAAAGGCGTGGCAGCGTTCCCCAGGGGCGTCCAGACCTTTCCGATGCCGCCGAGCCACACGCCGACCCCGATCAGCAGCGAGGCCGCCATGGCCACGCCCGTGCCCCGCGGCAATGTGCGCCTCTGTGACGGCTTCTCGCGCATCGGAAAGATATTGGCGACGCGCGGCGCAGCGGGATGGTTTTGGAGAACCGGGGCCTTTTCGGGCCGGTCGGCCAATGCCTGCGCGCTCAAGTCCGGTATCACGATTTCGATCGGCCGCACCACCGGCGCCACTGTCTGGCGGATCTTTCTTGGGCCGCTCTGGCAATAGTACTCTTCCGGAATCCATTCGCTTTGGGGCAGCGCCGGTCTGACTCCAATGGCGAGTCGCGGAACCGAGAACGGCACCGGCGGAAGAGCTTCAAGGGTCCCTGGGCCGGCTGGCGAAATCGCAGCCAGTTCCGGCTTTTCGGAAATGGCGCGGAGCCAATAGGAGCGAGCTTCGTCCATCCGTCCCAGCGCGAACAACGCGTGACCAACGTAAACGAGCGCATCGGCGAACTGGGGGTCCAGGGTTTTGCCGGGCAGCGCCTGTTCGCGCTCCGGGAAAAACTCCAGGTACCGCTTCAGGGCGTCCGCAGCCTCTTGCGGTTGTCCCGCGTGCACCAGGCAGGTTCCCAATCCGAACAGAGCGCCGGCGTGCATGGGCTCCGCTTCCACCCCGCGGCGGAATGCTTCGGCGGCTGGGCCCCATTCCCTCAGGTTGACCCGGCACACCCCGAGGTTGAAATGCCCCGTGAAACCGGACGGGTCTAGTTGCGAGAGTTGCGAATAGACTGCCGCGGCCGAGGCGAAGTCCTTCCGCTCGTAATGGATGCGGCCAAGCGCCAAGTACAGTGCGGCATCGCCTTCCCCGGATTCTATGGCGCGACTCAAAACGCTGGCTGCGTCTTCCGGACGGCCTTCCAGGTGCAACGACGCGGCTTCCGATAGGACCAGAACCACCCGTTTCTGGGACTTCGGGCCGGTGCTCGCCGTCGCGCCAGTTAAGGTATCCATGGGCGCCTCCCCCTGCTCGGCGAGACGTTCGTGAGGCCCCAGCCCCGCGGTTCGGCGATATTCCTACCGAAAAATATTTTCATTAATGAAATCTGATTTATGCTAGCCACCGCAAGGGACGCGGGCAAGATCGACTTTAGGTAACAGTCACCTGCTAACCTCGATTGCGTGACGCACTACCACTGGGCGCCAGCGCTTTGGAGTTGGGGTTTGCGGGAGATTCGAGTTAGGATCGACATGGAGAGATACATGACGAAACTCATGATACGCGCCGCGGTAACGGCCGCCGTGGCTGCCGCCGCGTGGGGGCAAGCGCCGCCGCAGGCGGGTCCTCCACTGGCCGCCGCGGAGAACCGGCAGGCGAACGACTGGGCTTCGCTGGCTCGTTATCGCGACGCCAACGCCAAGCTCGGTGCACCGGCGAACGCCGATAACCGTGTTGTATTCATGGGAGACTCCATCACGGACGCCTGGGCGCAAGATCCGGAGCAGTTCTTCCCTGGAAAGCCCTACATCGGCCGTGGGATCAGCGGGCAGACTACTCCACAGATGCTGGTGCGATTTCAACAGGACGTCGTTGCGCTGCAGCCGAAAGTGGTTGTCATCAACGCCGGAACCAATGACATCGCGGGGAACACGGGGCCCACAACCCTGGAGGCCATCGAGGACAACCTGACGTCGATGGCCGAGCTCGCCGAGGCGAATGGCATCCGGGTTGTGTTGGCCTCGGTTCTGCCGGTAGTCGATTATCCATGGCGGCCGTGCCTGAATCCTGCCGGCAAGATTGCGGCCTTGAATGCTTGGATCAGGGGCTACTGTTCGCGGCATGAACGGGTCTTCCTGGACTACTACTCAGCACTGGTCGATGAGAAGGGCAGGCTGAAGGCGGAGTTCACATTTGATGGGGTGCATCCCAATGAGGCCGGCTACAGAGTCATGGCGCCACTTGCTGATCAGGCGATCGGACAAGCGCTAAACTATGTGCGCACGCTCGGGCTGGTCGAAGAAGGGGGATAAGCGACTTGTCCAAGTCCTCAACCCCAGTCGCGGGCGTCATGAGAGTGTCGCAACCGGCCCCTTCGCGCTCGTTTCGCGCG
>Ga0181517_10003596_pt1 | contig 14666 bp, 10 predicted proteins | sample PEATcosm2014_Bin_31_FD_119748 | JGI IMG/M metagenome (GOLD analysis project Ga0181517, IMG submission 119748) | Peatland microbial communities from MTU Mesocosm Facility, Houghton, MI, USA - PEATcosm2014_Bin01_30_metaG | ecosystem: Environmental > Terrestrial > Soil > Wetlands > Peat | place... | reverse complement strand
GCACGACTTCGCCCAGGGCCAATGCGGTGAATGGCGCTTGTGGGGCGGGTTTGAGGAGGATGGGGCAGCCGGCGGCTATCGCAGGGGCGACCTTGTGCGCCACCAGGTTCAGCGGAAAGTTGAAGGGGGTGATGGCCAGGACCGGGCCCACCGGGAATCGCTGTACAAGCCCCCACCGGCCTTCGTTGCCTTCGGTGAGGTCGAGAGGCAGGCTCTCGCCGCCGAGGCGGGCGGCTTCTTCGGCTGCGGTCTTGAAGGTGAGCACGGCGCGATCGACCTCAGCGCGCGCCAGGCGAACGGGCTTTCCGGCTTCGGTGACGATCAGGTTTGCGAAGCGCTCCTTCTGCTCGATGAGAGCGGAAGCAACATCTTCAAGAATCTCCCGGCGTTTCCAGCGGGGCAGAGCGCGAGTGCGGCGCAGGCTTGCTACTGCGTGATTCACGGCCTGACGGGCGTCGGCGCGAGTGGCAGTTGTGACGCGGCCAACCAGGCCGTGGTCCCAAGGCGAGCGGACCTCAAACGACTCTCCGTCGATCCACTCCTTGCCACACAGCAGGAATCCCGTCTGCGTTCCCGGGCGCATCTTCATAAGGTTGCTCCTGAACGAATGCCTGACCTCTTGATGGTACTGCGGCAGGGCGACTGGCGGCTGGGGCGGACGGCCGGGCAGGTCCGAGCTGACGCCGGGATGACACCGCGCCGCTTACCGTTCCCGATCCTGCGCTCGCGTTTCTCCGCGATCCGCGGATTATGGCTGAGGGCCGGGCAGGATTCGCTCGAATCCCCCACGCCCCTGAATCAGAGCCGGTTATCGACTCAGTTGCATCCAGGCTTTTTATTCCTTCAGCCTCAACTTTCTCGCGAAATAGGAGTCTTACTAGTCAGCGGGGGATCGCGAGAATTGGTCTGCCGGCAAGCGTGTTCCCGCAGTCTTCGAACGCGATGAAGATGCGGGATTTTCTGCAGCCGGGCCTGGCCGGGAAGTCTTACACTTGCTTGCAGGGCCAGTGAGTGCGCCAGCGGGCGGCCCGCCGTCAATCCTGCTCCTCGCGCGAAGGAGAAACCTTATGCGGAAGGCCTTATTCTGCCTGTTTGGCTCAGCTTTAACATTTTCACTTCTGACAAGCTGCAGTTCGAATCCGATCCTCCACTCCATCCCGGCTGAGAACGTTCCTGTCTCGCTCACCATTACCGATGACCCGCCTGTCGGCGTATCGGTTCTCTTCTTTCAGGTGAGCCTGACCGCGGCGTCACTGCAGCCGGCGTCGGGGACGGCCGTTTCTCTCATCAACAATCCCATTCCGATCGATGTCACGCAACTTCAGGCGCTTTCGGCTTTTCTCAACACGGCCAATGTGCCGACGGGAGCCTATAACAGCCTGAATCTGACGTTCGCTAATCCGCAGTTGGTCATCTATAACAACTCCGACACGGCGATTGCCGCCACCTGCGCGGTGGGCACAGTTTGCGAGTTCACGCCCACCCTCGACAACTCCGCAACGGTCAGCATCACATCCGCGCCGTTCCCGGTGACGATAGCAGCCAATACTCCGCTTGGCTTTCTGGTCGACTTTCACCTGAACACCATTATCCAGTCGGATCTGTCGGTCAACCTGAGCTCTGCGAACGGAATCACGGTTGGGCCGTTGCCGCCGTGGTCGCCGGCGCAGCCTCCGCATTTCGGCACGCTCTGGGGCACCGTGGAAAGCGTCAGCGCGAGCAACAACCAGTTCACGCTCCTAACGGGAGACGGGCGAACTTTCACGATCGATTCCAACAGCGGCACAACGTATGCTGACTTCCCCTGCGCCAGTCCCGTCCAGACTATTGGCTGCGTGGCTGCTGGCCAGGGTGTGCAGGTGCAGGTGGCCAGCGTGCAGGACGACGGAACGCTGCTGGCTGCGCAGGTGACGTACCAACAGGCCTCCGGCCAGCAGACGGTGGAGGGCACGATTGTTGACATTCCACCGCTTCCGACTCCCGCGGGCGAGACCATCATCGATGTCATTCTGCATCGGGGCCCCAATTCCAGCTCTAACTTGCCGCTTGGCGGCATGGCCCAGGTTGCAGTATGGGAAGCTGGATCGGGCTCGCAAATTGTGACAGCGTTTTCCATTGACTCGAACGGTTTCACCATTCCCCCCGGCCTTACCTTTGCCTCCAATAACGATCTGGGCGTCGGCCAAACCGTCCAGCTAACGGTGGCGCCGGGAACGCTGCAAGGACCAATCGGCCCTGGCAATCAGGGTGGTGTGTGGGGACCGCCGGCACAGCTCTCTTTCACCGCCAGCAGCATTGAGCTGGAGCCAAGCCAGATCACAGGGTCGATCGCCTCCATCGGCACGGGGAGCTTCGCGCTAGGTATCTTCCCGAACATCTTCGGCCCCGTCTCTCCGACGTTCCAGTCGCAGGCCGTCGTGGAGACATTCACGCAGACCGTCTATCAGGGTTTCACCACGGACGACTTCTCCGGGCTGGCGGTGGGTGATGTTGTTTCAGTCAACGGCTGGCTGTTCCCGCAGAACGGTGTGCTGGACCCGGCAATTGGCCCACCGATCGTTGTGGCGCAGACCGTGGCGATGCACTCGGATGGAACCTTCTGAGCGGGGAGTCGACATTCCTTCGTTGAAGTGCATCCAATTCGGAACTCATCCGGGCGGGCACAAGCCTGCCGGATGAGGTCGCCTTCAGAAGTTCCTGCCGAGGAACTCCTGCAGCAGCTGAAGGCGGTAAGTTGCGTCTCCGGTTTCGATGCCGAGCAGAATCTGCGTTGAGGCAAGCTGGTTGTGAAAGTCCAGAGCAGCGCTGGTTTCGGCGTCGGAGACCAGCTTGAGGTTTTTCTCGATCTCCTCGGATTCCTTGTTTAGGGCATCAAGCCGGCTTTGCTGCGCGGCAATGGATTGCTGCGTTTGATCGTGAAGCACCTCCGTCTGGCGCGCCGCGTCGGCTTCTTCCACCTTTTTCCAGTTGGCATAGGCATCGACTGAGCGGTCGAGGTGCTTGTCGATGGCGTGACTGGCGAGGTTGTAATTCACGCTGACCTCACCGTATGGCTCAAGCCCGCCCGATGGTGGATTGATCTGCTGATGGGTGCCGACGCTGAGCGCAACATCCCAGTTGCTTTGGCGGGCAAGCCTGGCCAGCGATTTCTGTTCGGCCACGTCGGTGCTTTGCTTTGCCGCGACCTGCAGCTTGATGGGCTGATCCGGCAGCGGCGGCACGTAGAGCGCGGCGATCCTCGACTGCGTATCGGCGCGGTCCGAATCCAGCTTGAGCCTGTTCGACATCAAGCTGAACAACATGGGGCGAGTCATATTCTGCGCATCGACCATTTTCTGTGTCTTGTCGATCAGCGAATCGAGGGACTTCGCGGCATCGTCAATCAAGGAGAGGCGATGGCTGAGTGCTTCCTTCTCAATCGCCTGCAAAGCATACTGAACCGTCATCTGGACGCCCATGGATGCCTTATATAAATCGCAGTTCTTGTGCGCGGCATCCAGAGTGATTCCGGCCTTCTTCACGCTTGACAGGCTGAGCTGCGCGCCGAATATCAACTGCGTGGGAAGCCCCGTCTCCGGTTGCGTGAATCCGGCGAAAGCAGCGGGCGTGCGCAGCAGATCGCTCTGCGCCTTGGCCTGTTCGGTCAGGTAGGCGCAGTAGTTCTGCTGGTCGGCCTGAATGTTCTGCCCGTTGGCCTCGGAGGTTGAAAACAGAACAACAAAGAGAGATGCAAAAACCAAAGACCGCTGGGACATGAGTATGCTCCCTGAGAATCGAGAATTGAAGTGGGTGATGGGAGGCGGCTAGAACAGCAGCGGCTTGCCGCCAAGAAAGACCGTCTGCGACTTAGCAGACTGAGGATGCGAAAGATCCATCAGGATGGTAAGGCCCCGCACCTGCGTCTTGAAGATGGGATGATTGATGATTTGCTCGCCCGAGAAGATCTGCTTCACGGTGCCGACCTTGCGACAGATCACCATGTTGAGATAGCAGTCGTAAATAGGCGCGCCCACGGTTGCCACGGCCTGGTTGTCGTAAGGAACAAAAGCAAAGTACAACTGCTTGTCGCCGGCGCCATTCATATAGTAGGGGCTCAGCTTGGCAACCTCGATTGCGTCGTGCAGGCGTTGGACCTGGCGATTGTCTTCCATCAACTGCTTCTCAGCAACGGTCAAAGTTACATCCAGCTGGGCAATGTCGGAGCGCAGCTCCGCCTGCTTCTCAATAGCATCGAGCGACTTGGTGCCCACCGTCGTCTTTGCCAAGACGCTGTCTGAGAGCTCGACTGCAGCGATCCGGCTGTCGGTATACGCAGTCTCAGCCTGGTTCAGCGCGGCCAACTGCGTGGTAGCGTCCCCTTTTGTGATAAGTCCGGCCTTCAGGTCGCTGTTGATTTGCGACTCAAGCTCGTGCAACCGGGTAAGCACCTCCTTGGACTTCAGATTGTCCGCCTGCTTGTCCTTTTCAAGCCTGACCAGTTCCGGGCCGGTACGCAGGGCCTGTTCGCGCTCGCGCGAGATGGCCTGTTGCAGCTGAGGATCGAGCGAAAGAATTGCGGCTCTGTACTTAGCCATCTCCGCCAAGGTTGTCTGCTGTCGGACAACATCAACTTTGAGGTCCTCGATGGTTTGCCTGCTGATAACCAACTGCGACATAAAGTCCAGGCTCTTCTCGTCGAAGGCAGACAGGATGACAGGAGCAGCCCAGCTTCGGCTGACCGCGTAAAATCCCATGATGAATGCGTAGGAAAAGATACCGATTAACACCGCATAAAGCACAAGGATGGCAAAGATGCGGTAAGTAGCAAGAACAGTCTTATAAGCAGCCGACTGAACTGACCAACGGATATTCCCAAGGACAGTGGGCGGATCGGTAGAATTAGCCGGCGCTGGCGTGGCCAATTTGGGCCTCCTTTGGCTGCTTGCTGCGTGTGCCCCAATCTCCTGAATCGAGCGTGAGGAGCGAAAGGGGCGTGATGAAGATTGAACTCACGATCGACCATGCGAGGTATGCGCCAAAGGCGAGCGGGTGCTGAATTGTCTCCCTGACGCTATATTTCTTAATGGCCCAACTGAAGATGGCGGCCAGGCCGACATAGACGACCAGCGGCTGGGGTCCGGCCCACGCGAGCGGATCGCAGGTAAACATGGTGACCATGACCATCATCGCGACGAGTGCTGACAGCGGCGTGAGCACCAGTGTGAAGACTGTGTTCGGATGGAGCTTGAATACATGCTGTGGCAGGCTTCGCAGAGTGAAGAAGAGGTCGCGCACGATGCTGCTGCGCCAGCGCAGTTGCTGCTTGAAGAGAACAGAGAGCTTGTTGGGCACCGCGGTCCAGCAGAGCGCATTGTTGTTGATATAAGTGCCGTAACCCCGCAGCAAGGCTTGATGGGTAAGAAAACGGTCTTCGCCCTGATTGACGGGGACCCCGAACCAATGGCGAGCGCGCAGAATCGGCTCCAGCTCGAGCAAAAGCTCGCGGCGAATCGCAAACAGGCAGCCGCTGATGCAGCAGACGCTTCGGGTCCAGTTCTCGGGAATCTTGTACAGCTCAAAGGCGGCGTAATACACGATGGTCTGAATTTGCGTGATGATGTTGTCGTTTGGGTTGCTCACTCCAACGCGGCCGCCTACCGAGCCGATGCCCGGCTCGGCAAAGCAGGCGGTCAGCTCGCGGATGGCGTCGGGATGAAAGATACAGTCGGAGTCAATCGAGATAATTATCTCGGCGGCCGAGTACTCCAGCGCGTTGCAAACGGTACGAGCTTTCCCGCAGTTAGACGCGTTGCGGCCAACACGGATAGGAATATTGGCAAAGTCCCGCTGCGCTCTAACCATCCACTCATAGCTGTCGTCGACTGAACAGTCATCCTGCGCGATAACTTCAAAACTGCCTGCCGGGTAATTGCTCTTGCTGATGCTTTCAATGGAGTTGTATACAGTGCGCCCTTCGTTGTAGCAAGGCAGCAGCACGCTTACCGTCGGCTGCCAGGAGTAGTCTTTGCGGATCTTGGTGCCGGGGAATGAGAGCCTGAGCAATAGACCCATCAGATACTTGACCACCGTGGTAAAGAGGCAAAGCATCATGACCAGCCACATTAAGATTGGCGCCATGGTCGCAGCTCCCCCCAAAGAGACTTTGCCACACTTCAGTTATATCGCACAGAGCAGTTTTGGGCTGTGACCGTCAGCCACATGTTAGACTCCTGGCCGTGGTGCGCGGTTAGGTCTAAATCGTTTACCCTCATCGTTGCCCGGCGAACCCCACTGCGGCTGGCCGGCCCGTATCGGGCAATCCGAACCATGCGATAAACTCCCACATATGATCCATGATGGACGGAGCCGGAAGCTTCCCTTTGATCCGTTGCAGGCAGTCGAGCATCTGAAGGCGCAGGACGCAAAGCTGGCCGCACTTATCGAGTGCGCGGGGCCATTCACGTTGCGGCTCGACCCGGCGCCATCTCCATTCGAGTCGCTGCTCGAGTCGATCCTCTATCAACAGCTCCACGGCAAGGCTGCGGCGACGATTCATCGGCGCGTGCGGGAGTACTTTGGCGGCGATCCAGCGCCGGAGCTGCTGCTGAAGACACCGGATGAGCCGCTGCGCGCGGCGGGAGTCTCCGGAAACAAGATCAAGGCCATGAAAGACCTGGCCGCGAAGACGCTCGACGGCACGGTCCCGACTCATGCAGCGATTCGGAAAATGACAGATGCGGAGATCGTTGCGCGTCTCACTGAGGTTCGCGGCATCGGCCCGTGGACGGTGGAAATGCTGCTGATCTTCAGGATGGGGCGGCCGGATGTGTTTCCGGTGACCGACTACGGCGTGCGCAAGGGATTTGCGCTCACATTCCTGCGCCGGCCGAAGACGCGGGCGTTGGAGGCAGCCGACCTGCCCAAGCCCGAGGTGCTGCTGAAGCGCGGGAAGAAGTGGGCGCCGTTTCGCAGCGTGGCGAGCTGGTACCTGTGGCGGGCGTGCGACCTGCAAAAGGGCAAGCCGCCGACAGGGCGGGCAATCCGCGAAGACTAGGTCGGGAAGACCAGGTCGGGAAGATTAGCCGAATGCGGCCAGGAGGGGTAGCGGATTGCGGACCGAGAGCGTTGGGCATCTTGGGCTGGCCCTCGGTGTGGCCTAAAATGGCAAAACGGCCCCTTGTCGCAATTCGATGCGGGCGCGCGATGGGACCCTGATGGCCTCAAGCAAGAAATTCATCTGTATTCATGGGCACTTTTACCAGCCGCCGCGGGAGAATCCCTGGCTGGAGACGGTGGAGACGCAAGACTCCGCAGCGCCGTATCACGACTGGAACGAGCGCGTGTGCGCGGAGTGCTATGCGCCGAACGGCGCGGCTCGCATTCTGAACGAGAAGAAGCAAATCACGCGGATTCTGAACAACTACGCGCGGATGAGCTTCAACTTCGGGCCGACGCTGCTGAGCTGGCTGAAGGAGAATGCGCCGCGGACCTATCGGATGATCCTCAACGGGGAGCGCCGCAGCCGGGCGAGCTATGGCGGGCATAGCTCTGCCATGGCGCAGGTCTACAACCACATCATCATGCCGCTGGCCAGCGAGCGCGATCGCATCACGCAAATCCGCTGGGGAATTGCCGACTACCAGAGCCACTATGGATCGCCCCCGGAGGGTATGTGGCTGGCGGAGACCGCGGCAGACACGGCGACGCTCGAGCTGCTGGCCGAGCACGGCATCAAGTTCACGCTCCTGGCTCCTCACCAATGCAAGCGGATCAGGCCGCTGAAGGAAGGAGCCGTGTGGACTGAAACGACAGGCGCGACGGTCGATACAACCCGGCCGTATCTGGTTCGCTTCAAGTCCGGCGCTTCGATCGCGGTGTTCTTCTACAACGGTCCGGCATCAAGGGCTATTGCATTCGAGGGATTGCTGAACTCTGGCGACAACCTCTGTGCGCGCCTGAAGTCAAGCTTCAAGGAAGGCACGCAGCCGCAACTCGTGCATGTGGCGACAGACGGAGAGTCCTATGGCCATCACCACAGGCATGGCGAGATGGCGCTGGCCTACGCGCTTCTCCTGGTTGAGCGCGACAAGACGGTGCGGCTGGCGAACTACGGCATGTATCTCGCGGAATTCCCGCCGGAGTTCGAGTGCGAGATAGAAGACGACACCTCATGGAGCTGCGTCCACGGCGTGGAGCGCTGGCGTTCGAACTGCGGATGCAATGGAGGCCTGGCTTACAACCAGCTATGGCGCGCACCGTTGCGACAGGCGCTGGATGAGTTGCGCGATGCGCTGGTTCCCCTCACCGAGCAGGAGGGCGCATGGCTTTTCAAAAGCGTCTGGGCCGCCCGGGATGCATATATTGCGCTGATTCTCGACCGAAGCGAAGAGACTGAAGCTCGCTTCCTCGAGCAGCATCGGAGCCACGAGTTGAACGAAGCCGAGCGTGAACGCGCGATCGAATTGATGGAAATGCAGCGCCACGCGCAACTGATGTACACCAGTTGCGGCTGGTTCTTCGATGACATCGGCGGCATTGAAAGCGTGCAAATCATCGCGTATGCGGCGCGGGCGCTACAGTTGGCGAAGAAGCTCTTCAGCCAGCAGGCTGAGGGACTCGAACCCAGTTTCCTTGGACGGATCGCGCAGGCGAAGTCCAACGATCCAAGCCGCGGCGACGGCGCGCAGATTTACAAAGCCTCTGTCGCCACCATGGAACTCGGGCTGGAGCAGGTGGCGGCACACTACGCAATCAGTTCCATCTTCTCCGCGTTTTCCGATGAGACGGAGCTCTATTGCTATCGAGTCCGGCGCATCTCGTACGAGATCCACACCTCGGGCCGGGGACGTTTGGCGCTGGGAAGGACCCATATCACGAGCTCCATTACCGGCGAAAATGAGAGCTTTTCGTTTGCGGTGCTTCACTTCGGCGACCAGAACATCACGGCCGCCGTAAAGGCGTACTCCGACGCAGATGCGGCAGAATTCGAGACGTTTGCCCGCAAAGCTGCGGAGAACGTGCAGCAGGCTTACTTCCCCGAGGTCATCCGGCTACTCGACCGCTACTGCGGCCACGTGGATTACTCGCTGACGTCTCTGTTCCGGGATGAGCAGCGACGCATCGTGCAGTTGATTCTGAACTCGACCCTGTGGGACATCGAAACCTCGCTGACAACGATCTACGAAGATCACGCCAGCCTGCTGCATTATCTGTCGCAGGCTGGGTTGCCCAAGCCTCCTGCGCTGGCCCTTGCGGCTGGATTTGCGCTGAATGCGGGCCTTCGCCGCGCGCTGGGAACGGAACCGATCGATCAGCCGCTGGTGCGCTCGCTCCTGATCGCAGCCAAGGCGGACCAGGTGCCGCTGGAGACGGCGGCTCTCTCCTACCTGGTCGATCAGCGGATGAAGCTGGCCATGGTGGAGCTGCAGGCTTCGAATGGTTCGCTGGAGAAGCTGGACCGCGCGCTGACGCTGGCTCGCAACCTGACTGAGCTGCCGTTTGAGCTGAACCTGTGGCAGGCGCAGAACATCTGGTACGAGATTCTGCGTGCGTCGAATGAGTGGCTGACCGCATTGCGGCCGGAAGACCGCTCGCGATGGGCCAGGACATTCAACGAATTGGCGAGTTGCCTCTCCATCGACGGCGAGAGTATTGCGACGGAGTAGCACGGCGGAGCAGGGAGGCGACCTCGACGCGGGTGGCCGGCCAGACCGGCACACGCACAAAACCTCTCGCCAAGCGCATCCCCTGTGCCGTTACCATGGATGCGACAAAGAAATGAGAAAACTTCCCCTTCTGATCTTTCTGCTCTTTTCGCTTGCGTGCGAAGCAGGCTGGGCTGCGCCTGCGCAAGTCACCGAGTGGCGCTCGGGGCTGACGGAGATCAACGAGGGCTGGGCCGCGCACGGCGGCGACAACATGGCCTGGGCGAGTTCGGGCTTCGACGATAGCGCATGGCAGACAGTGGATCTCGAAGACATGGGCATCGCGCAGCCAGGCTGGCACTGGTACCGCAAGCATGTGACCGTGGGACCGGCATACCCTGAGGTCCGGTTCCTGCTTCAGGGTGGTGAGGGAACCTATGAGATGTATGTGAACGGCCAACGGGTGCAAGGGGCCGGAATCCTGTCTCCGCTTGCGGTGAATCGTCCGGTGGAGCGGGTCTTCAAGCTCGCCAATGACGACGGCGATTTCGAGATCGCGCTGCGAACCCATGTGACGACCGGATATAGCGCTTACGGCTTCCCGCTTTTTCTCTACGTGACCATGGGCGGACGCCATGTGATCGAATACGAGCGCGAGGCGCTTGAAAGCGATCGCTTGTATTCCGTGGCGCCGTCGGTTGCCATCAATCTGCTGCTGGTGCTTGCGGCACTGGGGGCGCTGGCTCTCTTCGCCAGCCAGCGGACGCAGCGAGAATATCTCTTTCTCGCCATTTTTCTTTTCTTTTCCGGTCTTTCGAATGGCCTCTGGCATATGCAGCAGGCGGGGGTTGTGCCCATTTCGGCGAACTTTCTCTTTGCCGACCCACTCGTCTATCTGATCGTCATCTCGCAGATTGAGTTCACCCTGAGTTTTGCGCGCCGCCGGGTAGGAATTGGCTGGCGTGTGTACGAATGTGTGCTCCTGCTGCCGATTCTGTTGGTGCCTCTCAGTTGGTTTGGCTACTTTTCACAGGACAACTACCTTCTCGTGCAGGTAGCGGTTACTTTTCCATCGGCGTTTCTGCTGCCGGGATTCCTTGCATATTGGTACCGCCGCGGGAATCGCGAGGCCGGCCTGCTGATTCTCCCCAGCCTGGTGCCAACCACGATGGGGGTGGCATACGACCTCGGGCTGGTCTCATCCTATGTTGGCCGGAAGAGCCTTGACGTTCTGACCGACCCAATCCAGATCGGCGTTTTTCCCGTGCAGATCTCCGACGTGGGCAGCGTCGTGTTTCTTGTGGCCATCGGGATTGTGATGTTCTTCCGGTTTACGCGTGTGAGCCGCGAACAGGCGCGGTCCGCCGCCGAACTGGCGGCTGCGAGAGAAATCCAAAGGCGGCTGGTTCCAGCGACGCTGCCGGCGGTGGAGGGCTATCGGATTGAGTCGGCATATCTTCCGGCCCAGGAGGTTGGCGGCGACTTCTACCAGGTGCTGGAACAGAAAGACGGAACGCATCTGATCGTCGTGGGCGATGTCAGCGGCAAGGGGCTGAAGGCGGCAATGACGGGAACACTCGCCATCGGCGCCGTGCGGTCTTTGGCGGCAGACGGATTGGGACCGGCGGAGCTGTTGACGCGCCTCAATCGCCAGCTTGCTCAGGAGCCCGATGGCGGCTTCATTACCTGTGCCTGCCTGCGAGTCTCGCTGAATGGGCGGGTGGTGATCGCGAACGCCGGGCATCCAGCGCCGTACCGGAATGGAGCAGAGATCGACCTGGATGGAGATCTGCCACTTGGCATCGTTGAAGACGTCACGTACAAGGAGACCGAGTTCACATTGGAAACAGGACAAACGCTGACGCTCCTCTCCGATGGCGTGGTCGAGGCGCGAAGTGCGAGTGGAGAACTCTTCGGCTTTGAGCGCACACGCGGCATTAGTGGAGAGTCGGCACAGAAGATCGCGGCAACGGCTCAGCAGTTCGGCCAGGAAGACGACATCACGGTGCTGACGGTTCGGAGAGCGGAGGCTTAAGGCCGGTCAAGTTCAGCAAACATCTCGCTTAGAACAATCCGAATCGCCGTGCCGGCCACGGCAAGTTCACCACTCTGAACCTCCTCAAGAGCTGAGCCAGTGTAGCGATAGGCGATGCGTGGCTCTGGATCGATGATCCAGATGTTCTCGACGCCAAAGCTGCTGTACTCGTCGGCCTTGCTTTGCATGGCACGAACCGAATCCTCGGGAGAGAGGATCTCGATGGCGATCAGCGGTGGTTGAGTTACGTAGCGCTCAAACCTGTCTCCCGCGCGCATAACCAGCACGTCGGGAACGCGAAAGTTTCTCGCCTTGGTCTGGGTGCGAAGTTCAGGAAACACTTCGACTCCCCATTCCGCGCGTTTCAACATGAAAAGAAATGTCAGGTACCGTTGAATCAGGGAGTGCTCTTTTTCGCCCAAGTTCCGCTCCTCGATGCGGCCGTCCACAAACTCGCGGTCGGGACTCCAGCTGGTGCGCAGGTACTCCCGCACGGTCCAGGGCTCTTCCGGAATGGGCCAAGTCGCCATAGGGCGATTATCCGCCAAAAGGTCCGCAGACGCCAGAGCGCCTCAGCTGCGCCAGTGCAGCTCGACCGGGCCGTCCATGGGGTGCTTTGCGGATGCGCCCGGCACGGCATCGAGCCGGGCCTGCTTGAGCGCGAAGTACCACTTAGCGGGTTTGTCTGCGTCATCGATCAACATGAGGCTTGGATTGTGGCGCAGGCCCTCGGCCTGCTGGATCATCGTGACCTGGTCCTGACGAACGAAGCGCGCGCCGAAGAACTTGGCGATAGGCGTGACGAAGGGGACATGGTAGAAGACGTTCCATGCGGCAATCACATCGATGCGGCAGGTTGAGCTGGTGACCGGCGTGACGGTGGTGAGCGAGGAGAACCACTTGTCGCCGCAGCGGATGACCTCCGTGCGGCGGTTGGGCATCGTGAAGTCGATGGTTGTTTCGATGGGCTGGCCGTAGACGCCGAGCAGCTTGTAGGGCGCGGAGTTGCCGCTTGGCGCGTGCGCGCTCATGCGAAAGCCTTCAGGGATGGGCTCGAAGCGCTTGGTCTTCTCGCGGATGCTGGCGCGGCTGCGCCACCACCAGGCCTGGTGCACAAATGGCCCGTGAGCCGGATCCATCAGGCCGATGATGCCGTGGTCGACGTTGCAGGGCAGGTCGGCAGTGAGAAAGGCGGATCGGTAGCGGGGGCCGAACTTGGCAAGCTCTGGCACAGGTCGGGGCTGCGCGACCGGCGAACGTTTTCCGCTGCCGGGCGAAGGAACGAACACCCATGCATGCCCGTCGCGCTCTTCGCAGGGAAACGCGGTGGCAAAGATGCGGGTGGCGTCGAGGTGGTCGTGGCCGGTGAGCGAAGGGATCAGCTCGCATCGGCCGCTGCAGGGCTCGAACTCCCAGCCGTGATATCGGCAGGTAACACGATTGCCGTCGAACCAGCCATAGCTGAGTGGAATTCCGCGATGGGGACAACTGTCGCGCATGGCAAAGACGTGGCCATCGGCGCGGCGGCCCAGCACCAGTGGAATGTCGAGGAGCATGGCGGTGGCCAGCTTGCCGGGGCGCAGCGTCTCAGTCCGCAGGGCCGGGTACCAGTCATCGAAGATGAGGGTCGCAGTCGGGCCCTGAATGGGCGCGCCGGATTCTGTGGTCGTTACAAACGGCATTTGGGACTCACGATAGCATTCCCGGCTCTGGCCGCGCCATCGGGCCGCACAGCTCTACGAAGCAGGCCCGGTGATGCTGGTAAGCTTACCGTTCCTGAGCTGGAACCGCTCGTTGCGCCAGACGATGGTGTTACCCGCGAAGCTAGCAATCCAGATGCCCACGGCGACGAGATCGCGAAAGGGCAGAAGCCAGAGCCGAGGCAGAACCTGATGGTCGGCGAGGACTTCGGCGCCCACCGTCATGGCCAGCGCCAGGCGGAGGAAGAAGCTCAAACCGAACAGCCAGAGGCTCAACGGGCTGATGCCACTGGCAACAGCATTGAGCAGCGCCCAGGCGAAGCCGTGGGTGAAGACCAGGCCGGCGTAGCCCCAGGGGCTCGCGTCCCGCACGGTTCGAGCCCAGCGCACCTGGTGATCGACGAAGCCGCGCCAGTTGTAGGCAGGGATGCTGGTTTCGACCACCTCGCCGGCAAGGGCAACCCGGTATCCGGCGCGGAAGATGCGCGCGCCCAGCTCGTTGTCGTCGGCGAGATAGTCCACCAGCGGCTCGAGACCGCCGATCTTGTCGAGCGCTTCGCGGCTGACAGCCAGCGTGGAGCCGAGACCGTAGCGGAGGCCACCGGAGAGCATCCGCGACAGCAACACGCCGGCCTGGAAGTCGGTCGCGATGCCGAGTGCCTCGAGCCGCGAGCCAAGGGACCCATGGGCGTGGCCGCGGTAGAGCGTTGTGACCATTCCGATCGGAGCTTCCGGCCTGGGGGTTGCCGGCGTTTTCGCGGCGTGGGTGGTAGCCTGGACGCCGACCAGCGCAGAAGGGGCGAAGTGCGCCATCACACGCTGCAGGTAGCGTGAGCTGACGGTGATGTCAGAGTCGTTGATGAGCAGGAAGGGATAGCGGGCGTGGCTGGCAAGCTGGATGAGGTTGCTGACCTTGCCGTTGGGGCCGAGACGGCTGGAGCATTCGATGAGGCGAATCGCGTGATCGGGAAACTCAAGCTGGAGATGCTGTACTGCCTGGACGGCCGGGTCGTCGGGATCCGAGACGCCGAAGAGCAACTCGTATTCCCCGGCATAGATCTGCCGGCAATGGCTGCGAAAGGCGTCGATCATCTCGGGATCGCGGCCCTTGAGCGACTTGAGGATGCTGACGCCGGGTGCAAAGTCCGGCAGCTTGCGGCGGCGATGGACGAGAAAGGCGCGCGCGGCCACCAAGGCCCCAAGAAAGTAGAGGATGCCGGCAATGGCTAGAACCGTGGTGAGGATCTCCACGGCGAGCGCTAAGGCGTGCGGCATCATGGGGCTAGTTTACTAGGCGTCCTGCTGCTC
>Ga0181517_10003595_pt1 | contig 14666 bp, 10 predicted proteins | sample PEATcosm2014_Bin_31_FD_119748 | JGI IMG/M metagenome (GOLD analysis project Ga0181517, IMG submission 119748) | Peatland microbial communities from MTU Mesocosm Facility, Houghton, MI, USA - PEATcosm2014_Bin01_30_metaG | ecosystem: Environmental > Terrestrial > Soil > Wetlands > Peat | place... | reverse complement strand
TGGCGGCGGGGGAGCGGGCGGTGGCGGTGGTGGGGGGGGCGGTGGTGGGGGCGGTGTCGCCGGGAGATCGAACGCAAGGTCCTTGTTGGTGCGCGAAGCGATCTCGACGTCCTTGTCGATTGCGTCGTGATCGGCTGCTGCGACCCGGATGGCGTGCTTGCCAGGGGCGAGTTCGACGTCCAGCGGTGTGTGCGTCGCCTGCTCCTTGCCGTCGATCGTGACGACCGCGTTGGACGGGTTTGTCTCCAGCCGAAGGTGCCCCGGCATCGCGTGGATGGCCTCGACGCGCGCCCTGGCCTCGTCGGCGGGCAGCTGCATGCCTACCGGCACGCTGGCGAGGAAGCGCTCGTACCAGGTCAGCGCGTCGTCGTAGTGCCCGAGCTTGTCGTGACAGAAGGCGATCCCCTCAAGGGTCGCAGGGCCCGACAGGATGGCGTCGGACGCCTGGTAGTCCGCGAGCGCGCCGGTGTAGTCCCCCGCGACACGCTTGGCCTCGGCCGAGGCGAGGAGCTTCTTCGACCCGGGGGGGACCAAGGCGTGGGCGGCGGTGCCCGCTCCGGGCGCGGGGGCCGCGTGCGCGGTTGCGGACGGAGGACTGGCAGGAGCCTGGGCCTGCCCCCACGCGGGCGATGCCAGTAGCGAGAGTGCGCTCACGACCAGCCCGATGCGCTTGCAATGTTCGCGTGTCCGTCTCAAGCGGCGCTCCTCGCCGCTCTGGGCGGCCTGTCTCGTGCCTTCATTTCGCACGTTCTCCTGTGCTCCGACAAGCCCCACGACGCGCCGGGCGGCGTCGGGCGGAGACGTCTCTTGGTCTGTTCGGCTTCCGTCCGTATATTCCCGTCATGGCAGCCCCCCCGAACACCCCGACGATCACCCACCCCGGCGGCCCGCTCCCGGGTCGCGAGGAGCCCACGGCCGTCGCTGCGCGTCACGTCGTCACCGGGGGGCCGATGGTCCCGCCCTTCCCCGAGGGGACCGAGATCGCCGTGTTCGGCCTCGGCTGCTTCTGGGGTGGCGAGCGCAAGTTCTGGCAGATGGAGGGGGTCGTCTCGACGATGGTCGGCTACGCGGGGGGGGTCACGCCGAACCCGACGTACAAGGAGGTGTGCAGCGGCCGCACCGCCCACGCCGAGGTCGTGCGGATCGTGTTCGATCCGAAGGTGGTGTCGTACGAGGCGCTGCTCGGAGTGTTCTGGGAGAGCCACGACCCCACGCAAGGGATGCGGCAGGGGAGCGACGTCGGCACGCAGTACCGGTCGATCATCTGCGCGATGACGCCGGCCCAGCGTGTGCAGGCGGAGGCCTCGCGCGAGGCCTTCCAGCGCGCTCTCACGGCGGCGGGGCTCGGCGCGATCACCACCCAGATCGACGATGCTCCGCCCTTTTACTACGCCGAAGACTACCACCAGCAGTACCTCGACAAGAACCCGGACGGCTACTGCGGTCTAGGCGGCACAGGCGTCTCATGCCCCATCGGCGTCGCGAAAGCGAAGCCGGGGGAGAGGGAGAGGTAGAGTCGCGACCCGCGTCGGTGCGCGGCGCGGAGCTACCTGCGCCGGCCAGGTCGCCACGACACGACGCCCTCGTTGGGCGTCGGACCAGGGTCCAGCGGCGGCAACGCCAGCACCAGGCGCTCGATCCGCGGCAGGTCGTCGCCGACGGTGCGCTCGGCGCGCAGCTCGTCGAACGGCCCGTCGTAGACCACGATGAGGACGTAGATCCCCGCGAACGAGCGGGCCACGCACCCGAAGTCGGCTTCCCGGACCATGTGCATGAGGTGACGGCCCTTCGGGATCTCTGCGAGCGCCGGCAGCGCGCGGATGTCGTGGACCGCCCGGCGTGTGAGCGCGGCGGTCTCGGTCTGCGGCGTCGTCCTCGCGGCGCCATCCTCGGGGGGGGAGCCGTCGACTGGACGGCCCGACTCGACGATCTGGTGGTGCGACACGTCCATGAGCTCGACGTTGCCGAGGTCGTGACGCACCGGGCGTGCGCTCGCGGCCGAGCCCCAGACGACCGGCGAGTTGGCGTCAATGACGACCGCGTCGACTGCCTGCGCGCGCGTCGCGACGGCCCCGAGCTGCTCGTGGAGCGCCTGCACCACGGAGGCGCGGGGCCCGCGCCGGACGCCGTGGTCGTCCTCGATCGACTGCGCGAAGGTGAGCAGCAGCATGTCGAGCCTGCGGACCAGCGCCTCGCGCGCAGCGGGCGCTGACGCGAAGGCGACGGCGAGCCTGCGGCCGTCCGCCAGGTCGGCGTGGATGACGTTGGGTGCCGCCACCGCGGGCCTGGACCCTTCGAGGACCCGAACGTCGTCGGCGCCCAGCTCGCGGCGCACCAGGCCGATCAGGCGCTCGAGCGGGTCGTTCGACATGCGCGTGAACCGTAGTCCATCTGGGCCAGGAGCGGCATTCCTTCTCGGGCGATCGACCCTACTCGGGCTGGAAGGCGATATCGACGTCGCCCGCCGTCGGTCCCCCTTCGAGGTGCTTGACGTTGAAGCCGACGGCCGCGTCGGCGATGCACTGGCCGACGGCCGCGAGCTCGGGCGGGCCCGCGAACGAGGTGCCGCCGACGTGACCTGACGAGTCGATGGTGACGTGGATGGTGCCGCTGCCTCCCATGGCCGAGCCGCGCGCGGCGAGCGCCTTCCTGTAGCATCCGTTGAAGCGAGAGATCGGGAGGGCGGACACGATGTCGGTCGATGCGACCCGCTCGACGTGTACGCTGCCGACGACGACCCTCGCGTGCGCGAACGGGTCGGCCGGGCCGGCGGGCGCCGAGGACGCCACGGCCGGAGCGGCGGGAGCGGCGGGCTCGGTCGCGGAAGAGCCGGACGGATGCTGCGCCCCCTCGATCGTCGGGAGCTCCGGGGTGGCCAGGACGCCGAAGGGCCGCAGGGCGGGTGCGGCGGACGCGGACGCTGCCGCGCTCGCGGAAGGCTCGGGCCTGGAGCCACCCCTCACCGACAGTGAGCCCTGGGCCGGTACGCCGTAGGTGAGCGGACCTCGGGCGTCGGGGGCGAGGGTCGTCGATGGATCGGGTTCGGCCGCGGCCGACGTGGCCATGGCGGGCGCGGGCTCGCTGGGTGCCTGGGCCGCAGCGACCGGGGAGGCGGCGGGCTCTGGCTGCGCCGCCGTCGGAGCCGGCAACGCCGCGCTGTGGGTGACGTGAGCTCTCCTCGCGAGCCTCGGCGCGAAGACCGTCAGGGCCCCCACCAGCGCCACGGCGACCACCGCAACCGGAGCGGTCCATCTGCGCGGTCGCGGACGCTCTCCGCGCAGGATCTCGACCGCCCGGATCCGGCTCGACTGCGGCGAAGCCAGCGATCGCGGCGCCCCCCCGGTGTCGAGCGGCTGGAGGCTCGGTTTCGAGGGCACCTTGAGCGACGCGGGCCCCGCCCCCGAGACGGGGGTGAGGACGGATCGGGGTGGAGACAGCGAGGAGCGCCCCGCAGGCCCCTTGATATCGAGGATGTCACGGATCTCGGCGCGCATCTCGCGCGCCGTCTGGAAGCGATCGTCGGGTCGCTTCGCCATGGAGCGCAAGCAGATCGCTTCCAGCCCCGGGTGCACGTTCGGCTCGATGTCCGACGGCGGTGTCGGGTCGTCGACGACGTGGCGGAGCAGCGTCGCGATCGGCGTGTCGGCCGTGAAGGGGAGGCGCCCGGTCAGCATCTGGTAGAGGATCACGCCCATCGAGTAGAGATCACTGCGGGCGTCGAGCCGTTCGCCTCGCCCCTGCTCGGGCGACATGTAGTCGGGCGTCCCGACCACGACCCCGTGCGACGTCAGCTTCTCCGACGACAGCGGCCCCTGCGCCTCCGGATCGGGCGTGATGAGCTTCGCCATCCCGAAGTCGCAGACCTTGACCACCTCCGCGCGGTTGCCATCGTCGTCGAACCGCTCGACGATCATGAGGTTCTCTGGCTTCAGATCGCGGTGGATGATCCCCATGTCGTGGGCGACGGCGAGCCCGGCGAGGGTCTGTCGGAGGATGTTCGCGATTCGGTCTGGGTCGAGCCGCCCCTCGTCCTTCAGGACCTGGAAGAGGGTGCGTCCCTCGAGGAGCTCCATCGCGATGTAGCAGACGCCGTCCGGCTCGCGACCGTAGTCGATGACCCGCATCAGGTTGATGTGGTCGAGGAGCGACGCCGCCTTCGCCTCACGCTCGAAGCGCGACACGAACGTCGGCTCGGCGACGTACTCGCGGTGCAGCACCTTGATGGCGACGTGCTTCTCGATCGAGGCCTGGTACGCCTTGTAGACACCCCCCATCGCCCCACCGCCGAGGAACGAGTCGATCAGGAACTTGCCGGCGACGTTGCGGCCGATCATCTCCTTGTCGGCTGGGCGTGCCATCGCGCTCGCAGTCTACCGCGCGCCCAGGCAATGGCCTAGTCCCGCACGGTCGCGCGGCGCTAGTTGGTCGCGTCTTCTCGCTGGATGGCCTGGAACTGAGCCTCGCGCGCTCGCTCCTGGTCCCCCCGCAGGAGCGCGTTTTCGCCTCGCTCGAGGTGTGCGCGCAGGTGTGCGGGCCTCGACTCGAGCGAGGCCTGCCCCGCCGTGCGGTCGACCGCGACGAGCTTCGTGGAGGCGAGCATGTCGTCGAGGTCGCCCCCGGCGCCAGCCTGGTCATGGGCCGCATGCATCGAGATGTGGAGCGGAGCTCGCAGCGCGAACGTCGTCCTTCCAGTGACGCAGGGCGTGGCGACCTCGAGCGCGACGTAGTTGTCCTGGCCCTCGACAGCCTTGAATCTCACGGCGGAGACGGCGTTGAAGGACGGTTCCTTGTCGATGTGGTAGTCGACGTTACCCCACGCGTAGAACGCGTGAGTCCCGGGCGTCACGGGGACCGCGATGCGCGTGCCGGCGGCCAGGTACCCCTCGAAGTGGCCGTGATCGTCGACGATGACCGCGTACGACCCCGTGTCGCAGGTCGAGACGGGGCGAACAAACGTCACGAGCGCCTCGCCGGGACCGGCGACGGGTGGGGCGCTCTCGAACGCGGTCCCCGGGGGAAGGCCTTCGGCGCACCCAACCAGGGAGACGGCGAGGGACGTTACGGCCAGGGCTAGCAGGGAAGACGTCGACAGGGTCCGCATCGTGATGGATCTCCGCGAGACAACGATGACAAGCGTGTCGCACGCGTCATGGCGAGTGTCAACTCTGCGAAGCGACGGGCGGGGCGTGAATTTGGCCGGGGGCCCGGGGACGTCCTATGAGCTTGCCGTCGACATGAGACGGCCGTGGCTCATCTCGGGGTTCGTGCTTCTGGCAGGCTGCTCGACGAAGACCGGAGCTCAGGGCTCCGGCGGGCCTGCCGACGCCAGTGTTCCGGCCGCGCCGGGCGCACACGAGGTCATCGTTCACGATGTGCGTCAGCCTGGCGAGGCTGCCGCCGGGGGGGCGGCGGGCGTTGACGCGGGCCGCGATGCGTTCGCGGACGGGAGAGCCGCGCCCGTGGTCGCACCCAAGCCCTACAGGACCGTTGTCCACACCGGCGACTCGATGGTCGGAGGCGGCCTGTGCAAGGCGCTCGCACCGAAGTTCAAGGCGGAGGGGACGAAGTTCGTGCGGGATGTGTGGGAGTCGGCGTCGATATCGGCCTTCGACGACTCAGACCGGATCCCCACGCTCATGAAGCGCTACAACCCCGACCTCGTGCTGCTCACGCTCGGAGCCAACGACGTCTTCAGCGAGCATCCCGCCGTCATGAGCAAGCACATCGAGTCGATCGTCAAGAAGATCGGGCCGCGCGATTGCGTCTGGGTCGGGCCGCCACTCTGGAAAGGGGACAAGGGGCTGGTCGAGATCATCCGGGCGCACGCGGCGCCGTGCCGTTTCTTCGACTCCCAGCATCTCGTGCTGCAGCGCGCCGGCGACGGCATCCATCCGACCGAGAAGGGTGGAGAGGTCTGGGCCGAAGCGCTCTGGCCGTTCATCAAGCGACAGGTCGACGCCGACCCCTGATCAGGGCTCGAGGATCCGAGAGCGCCTGCTTTCCGGGCAGCGATCAGGAGCCGACGTTCACCGACCCGCCGCACGGGACGGAGACCTTGTGCTCCTCGCCGGCGCTGCCGATGCGTACGACGTGCGAACCGCAGCGAACGCGGATGGGCGCGGTTCCTTCGCTTGCGACCTTGCCGTCAACGAAGACCCGGTGCCCCGCGGCGCTCGCGGGCGGGACGATCTGTCCGGAGTCGGCAGGCAGGGTCGTCGCACCTGCGGGTGGCGCCGCCGACGACTGCAACGTGGCAGGCGCGACCGAGGCGACCGCCTGAGGTGGCGCTGAGGCGATGGGAGGACTGGGCTGCGGCGAGGCCGAGGGTGGCGGCGCTGCCACCGGGGGGGTCGACGGAGCGGTCGCAACGGCCCCGCCGACTGAAGGAGGGCTGGCGGCAGAGGGACGAGCGGCGATAGCGGACGCGGGCGGTCGGGACGACGATGCCACTGGCGGGGCGCCCCTTGAGGCTTGCGAGAAGCCACGGGACTCGACGACCGCGGCACCGCCCGTGAAGGCGCTGCGAAACAGGACGACGATGGCGCCGGTCGCGATCACGATGCCGAGGACCAGGACGACCCCCCATGCAGAGCGGCGTCGCCGGGCGGGGGGCGCCACATCCTCCTCGGGCAACTCGGGCTGGACCTCGGCCTCGACGGGGGCCTCGGCGACAGGCGGTGGCTGGGCAGTGACGCTGCCCGGATCGTCGGGTGGGGCGACCGAAGGGGCCTTCGGAGACGGCTCGGTCGATGGCGGCGCAGGACCAACGATCTCCGGTACCGGCGCGAGGACGGGGGCGCGGCCCGAGAGCAGCATGGCGTCGTCGACCCCCTGGGGCGCGGCCGGGGGGGCCGCCATCGCCGGGAAGGGATCCGTGTGCCTGGGAGCCACGGCAGGCCGAGGGGCGAGACGCGGAGGGGTCGCGCTCTGGACGAGGGGAGGAGCGTCGGCTGGCAGCCCGTCGCCGGCGCCGGCTGCAGCAGGGGGCGTGGGCTCGGCCGGCTTCGCCTCGGCCGCGACCACCTGGCCGGCCGGAGCGGGCGACGGCGTCGGGCTAGGCGCCAACGGTTTGGGTCGGACGGACTCTGCGGGCAGGCGGAGGCTCCCGTAGAACGCGATTTTGCCGAGGTCCACGGAGTCGTCGGTGAGCGCCTCGAAGGGGGCGGTCTGCTCGGGATCGAGGCGCTGCTCCTGAGCGTCGCCGGCGTCCTCGACGTCACCTGAGCGCACTTCGCCGGGCGTCGCCGCCTGCGCTCCGTCTCCGCCTCCAGGTGGGCTGGCCGCCCCCGCCGGGCGCAGGCGCGTCAGCGAGGCGGCCAGCGTCTCGCGCCCCTCGTCGACCGAGGTGCCACGGGTCAAGACGTCGACCACCTCCTCGGCGGTGATCGTCCGCTTCTCCGGGTCCGGCTCCGTGGCCCGCCGGACCGCGGTGCGCAGCGCGCGGTCCAGGTCTGGACGGAGCAGCTCGAGGGCCGGAAACTCCGGGTGGGTCATCGCCTTCAGGACCTGGGCGTCGTTCAGCGTCCCCCGCTGGACAGCCTTCCGACGGGCGAGCAGCTCCCACAGGATGAGGCCTGCCGAGTAGATGTCGGCGCGGGCGGTCGCCTCGGCACCGGCGACGTGCTCGGGCGCTCCGTAGCCGTAGGTGCCCTTGATGAACCCGGCGTGCGCGTCGGCAGGTTCGCCGCGGGCCTTCGCGACGCCGAAGTCGCCGAGCTTGGCCTGACCGTCCCAGGGTACGAGGATGTTCGAGGGGTTGACGTCGCCGTGGACGACAGGGGACGGATCGCCGCTCGTCGCGTCGCGCGCGGCGTGGGCCGCGGCGAGGGCGGAGAAGACGCGGAGCGCGAGGAAGACGGCTGCCCTGTCCTCGATGCGCTCGCCGGAGATGGCAAGCATCGCTCGTAGCTTGTGCAGCGGCAACCCGTCGACGTACTCGAGCACCATCACGAGCTGGCCCTCGCTCGAGAAGGAGTCGTAGAGCTTGACGATGGCCGGGTGAGACAGGCGAGCGTAGGCCGCCGCGGTGGCCGCGAACCTGCGCTCGAACTCCGGGTCGGTCTTGCCGGCCGCAAGCAGGATCTTCAGGGCGACGGTGCGCTGGAAGCCGTGGGGCCCCTCGGCACGAGCCAGGAGGACGTCGCTCGTGGCGCCGCTGGCCAGCCGCCGCAAGATCCGGAAGCCACCAATCTCCTTCGGAGTAAGTTCCCCGTCTGCCAAGCTTGTGTCTCCTCGAGCGCTGCCGTCGATAAAGGGGGTGTTGTGTCGCGCTGGATCCTCGGGTCGCGCGAGATCGCCTAGACTGGTGCGGTTGACGAGAGATCGGCCTCGACGCTGTCGAGGAGCGCGGTCGCTCGCTCCTCGTCGATCCCAAGCCCCTCGGCGAGATCGTTCAGGGTCTCGTTCTCCTCGTCGGCGATCGCGTTGTCGGCGAAGGCGATGGCCGCCGCGAGGACGAAGGCGACCTCGCTGCGAGCCGGGTCGTCCCGGAGCTGCGCGACGACCTCTGCCATCCGCTGCTCGCGGCCGTGCTCGGCCATCTGCTTGGCGGCGGAGTCGAGGAGCGACTCGATGTGGGCCGTGCGGATCGTGTCGCTCGACAGCGCGCGCAGCGCCCCGCGGAGGACCTCGCGCTCGTCGTTCGTCACCTGGCCGTCGGCGCTCATCATCAGGTACATCGCCTCGGTCAGCGCGCCGTATTCGGCGACGATGGTCAGCCCTTCGGCAACCTCGGGCGACACCGCCCCACGCAGTGCGATCGAGGGCCGCTGGCCCCGCTCCCGGAGCTGATCGCGCAGTCGCTGTAACGTCGAGTTGGAAAGCCAGATCATGGTCGGCGAGCCTACCCCAACGCCTCCCCGATTGCGAAGGTCACCTGTATTTCAGTCGCCGTCCCGGAACAGCTCCTCCAGGTCATTCCGGGTCAGCTTCTTCGCGCCGCCCGCGTCCTCGCTCAGGACGGCGCCCACGAGCTCGCGCTTCTTGCCGCCGAGCTCGAGGATCTTCTCCTCGATGGTCCCCCGGGCGATGAGGCGGTAGGTGGTGACGACCTTCGTCTGACCGATCCGGTGCGCGCGGTCGGTCGCCTGGTCCTCGACCGCCGGATTCCACCACGGGTCGAAGTGGATGACGGTGTCGGCCGCCGTGAGGTTGAGGCCGCTCCCGCCGGCCTTCAGGGAGATGAGGAAGACCGGGGGGCCGTCATCGCGCTGGAAGTTGTCCACGCGTTCCGGTCGGTCCTTGGTCGACCCGTCCAGGTACTCGTACTTGACGCCGTCCTCGTCCATGGCTCGCCGGATGATGGTGAGCATCGACACGAACTGGCTGAAGACGAGGACCTTGTGCCCGCCCGCGAGGGAGGTCTCGATGAGGTCGCGCAGCGCGGCGAGCTTGCCGGAGTCCTCGTCGGTGAACTCGCGGGGCAGCCCGAGGAGGCGCGGGTCGCAGGCCGCCTGGCGCAGGCGCGTGAGGCCCGCGAGGATCTGGATCTGGCTGCGGGCGATCCCCTGCCGCTCGATGTCGCCGAGCACCTGGGTGCGGACCTCCTTGAGGACTGCCGCGTAGAGCGCCCCCTGCTCGCCGACGAGCTCGCAGTACTGGTCGCTCTCGATCTTCTCCGGCAGGTCCTTGGCGACCTCGGACTTGGTCCGGCGCAGGATGAAGGGGTGAATGGTGGCGCGCAGCCGTGCGGCGGCCTTCTGGTCGCCGCCGTCGATGGGGCGCGAGTAGCGCTCCTCGAACTTGTCGAGCCCGCCGAGCAGGCCCGGGCTGACGAAGTCGAAGATCGACCAGATCTCGGACAGGCGGTTCTCGATGGGGGTGCCAGACAGCGCGAGGCGGCGGTCGGCCCGCAGGCGCTTGGCGGCTCTGGCGGTCGCGGAGAGCGGGTTCTTGATCTGCTGGGCCTCGTCGAGGATGGCGTAGCGAAGATCGAGCTTCGACAGCAGCTCCTCGTCCCGGCGCAGCAGCGCGTAGCTCGTCACGACGACGTCGGCGTCCTTGAGCTCGTCCTCGCGCTCCTTGCGGTCGCCGCCGTGCCAGAGCGCGTGCGTGAGCGAAGGCGCGAACTTGTCCATCTCGCGCAGCCAGTTCGTGACGACGCTCGTGGGCGCCACGATGAGCGCCTTGAACGGCCGTGTCGTGCCGCTCTTCTCGTCGGCGGCCTTCACGGCGAGCAGGAGCGTGAGCGCCTGGACCGTCTTGCCGAGCCCCATGTCGTCGGCGAGCACGCCGCCGGCGCCGATGTCGTTCAGGAAGCAGAGCCAGTGGAACCCCTGCTCCTGGTAGGGGCGCAGGGAGGCCTTCAGATTGCGCGGCTTCTTCGTCCCCTTGATCTCGTTGATGTCACGCAGCTTCTGGAAGAGCTCCTTCGTGCCGTCGCTGACGACCGCGCGGCCGACCTGCTCGAGGAGCTCTTGCAGGCGTCCTGCCTGGGAGAGCGGCAGCTTGCCCCCCTGTCCGCCCCCTGTCGCCAGGATCTCGGCCTGACGCAGCAGCACGTCGCGGACCTTCTGCGCGTCGAGGCGGGCGAAGGAACCGTCGGCCAGTCGCACGTACCGCCGCCCCTCGGCCAGACAGCGGGCCAGCTCGTCTTGCGTCACAGCGACCCCTTCGCTCTCGAAGGAGAGGCGCAGGGATAGCCAGTCCATTCCGCTCGACACGCGGGCGTTAGCGCTCAGGGCCTCGCCTCGGACGTTGACATCCACCAGATCGTCCGGGACGAAGAGATCCCAGTCCTCCGGCAGCTGGCCTATCCCCTCGGTCCAGAACTGGATGGCGTCGTCCCCCTTTGCGACGAAGCCGTTGCCGTCCTCGTCCGGGACGAGGCCGAGCTCGCGCAGCTGCCTGGCCGCCGCCTGCTGGGCGGCGATGTCACAGCGGATGCAGCGCGCGCGCCCGGGACGGCTGGGAGTCGCGGCCCCCGGCGACGACGGGGGGGCGCCGGCGGAAGGACCCGAGGCCGGAGTGTTCGCGGCGACCGGAGGCTTCACGATCACGGGCGGGGTCATGCCGTCCGCTCGGACGTCCATCTCGACGTCCTCGTAGGCTGCGCGGAGCGAGACACGGGCCTCGACGAGCGACCCCCCCGCGCGCATGCGGAACGTCGGCACCAGGTCGATGACGTCGGCGACCTGGGAGAGGTCGGGGAGCTCGGCGCCGACCTCGCCCGCGACCTTGGGGAGCCCCTGGGCGATGAGTTGCGGGAGGCTCTCGATGGGTTCGTGGATGAACGGCGCGCGCAGCAGGCGCCGGAGGCTCGCCGGGGCGACACGGCGGTCGATGGGCCGCGCGACACCTTCCTGCGCGTCGAGGTACCAGGCCGGGCTCCCCTCGAACCAGGCCCCCTGCGCGGAGGTGAACTTGCGCGGATCCCCGGGGCGCACGAAGCAGGACTTCACGAGGATCTGCGTGCCGTCGGGCGACAGCTCCAGATCGAAACGAGGGCGGAGCGGCTCGTCACCGAAGCGCAGCTCCATCATCTGCGGCTCCAGGATGACCCGGCGCCCCTTGAGCAGCGGCAGGAGGTCGCTCGCGTCTTCGCCCCGGAGCTCGATCCCGTTGCCGCGACGCGGCCCCTCGGTCTCGATGCGCGCCAGCAGCCGGATGGGCTCACGGTCAGCCGTCGGGGTCTGCCCCTGGAGGACCAGCAGGTTGGCGGGGGAGAGCTGGGTGCGTGCCCCCCCGGTACCGACGTCCAGCAGGGTGACGCCGAGCGCACCCGGGCCGTGGCCGCTCGTCTTGACCTGGAGCCGATACTCGATGGCGTTCGGCATGGGCGGGAGCGGCTCTGGCAGCCACGCGTCGAGGCCGGTCGCCACGACCCCCGCACCCTCGCCTCGAGGCCCGCCGTTGACCGCCCCCGCCCTTGCCGCCAGCGCGAGCTTCAGCGCCCTCGCCGCGCGCCCTCGTCGCCCGCGACGTCCTCCGCCCGACCCTTCCCGCTGCATGAATGTGGCGCTCCCGTGTCCGCCCTGCGTGTCCGGCGGCTGCGTGGTGTTCGTCTCGACCGGCGCGCGGCTGGCGGCGCCGTGGCTCGCCTGGCCGTTCGTGGATGTCGCTGTCACGGACCCGCCCTCGGCGGCGCGGGCCCTCTCGCGCAGCGCAATGAGGACGGCCGCGACGTGCTTGCAGTGCCCGTGGATGGTGGCGAACGGAGGGCAGCTGCACTCGGACGCCAGGCCGCCCGGCGTGACCTTGAGCGAGACCCGGTAGGGCACCGGGTCGGTCCCCTGCACGTGCGCCTGGGCCGATGACTCCTTGACCTCGAGGCTGTTGACGGCGTTTCGCCGCACGTAGTCGTAGCCACGCATGAAGGCCCGACCGCCGAGGAGGCGCCGGAGCGTCCTGTCGTTGAGCGCGGATATCGCTTCGGAGAAAGGGGTGGGCAAGCGGTCTTCTCTTCACGCGCGGTGCGCGCCCTCTACACGTCCACAGTCGCGGGGTGGGTTCGTTCCGTGCATCGCGTCTGAACCAACCGGACGGTCATGCTGCCCGATGACGCGGCGACAGCGCGATGGACCGGCGGGCGAGGCACGCGAGACACGCGAGACACTGGCAAGGTGGACGGTGCGCAAACGAAGCCAGCGACTGCCGGGCGAGGCTGCGCGCGTCCCCTGTCCCGGAACGGGTAGCACCGGCTGGCACCCGAGGCAACCGCCTCGTGCACATGTGCTCCAGGTTCTTGCCGTTTGCTGCACCGAGGGCGGGCCGCGTGCGGTAGAAGCTCGCACCATGGTGAGGGAGGCGATCAGGCGTGTCGCGGGCGGGCTGGCGCTCGGTCTTCTGCTTTCTGCCTGCGGGGTTCCGGTGGCTGGAGGGCTCGACGAGGCCGACGCCAACCGCATCGTGCTGGCGCTCGATCACGCCGCTGTCGACGCGACGAAGGAGGCCGACCCGGCCGTGGAGGGGAAGTTCCGGGTCATGGTGACGCGCGACGACACGGCGCGTGCCTTGCGGGCGATGCGCAGCGAGGAGCTGCCGCGACCGCACACGGCGGGGGTGATGGACACGCTCGACAAGGGGGTGCTCGTCCCGAGCTCGGCCCAGGAGCACGCCCAGATCGTGACCGGAATGGCAGGGGATCTGGCGCGGACGCTCGAGGGGGTGGACGGGGTGCTCTCCGCCCGGGTCCACCTCAACGTCGCGGCGGTCGACCCGCTGCGCCTGGGCCCCGCGCCGAGGACCACGGCGAGCGTTCTCGTCGAGCACCGAGGAGTTGCCCCTCCCATCACGGAGGCAGCCATCGCGCGCCTGGTCGCCGGGGGCGTTCCCGACCTCGCGCTGGCGGACGTCGCCGTCGTCTTCGTCCCGCACGCGGCCGCCCCGTTTGCCGCCGAGACCGAGCTGCGCCACGTGGGGCCGATCGCCGTAACCCGCGCCTCGATGCGGACGCTCCAGGCCGCGCTGGCCGGGTTGCTCCTCGTGGTGGGCGCCCTGACCGTGGCGATCGTGGTGCTCTACAGTCGTCTGCGCCGGCTCCGGCACGCCATGAATGAGGGCCCCGCGCTCGAGGCTGGAAGGCGTGGCGTCGGGCGGGGCTGAGGCGAGCAACCGCACTGCAGCCTCGGGAGCCCGTGGCGTGCGAGGGGCCCGCTGGTGTACGGAAGTGTCCGACGCCAGACCGCGGCCAGGCCCGGAAGATGGCGTCAAGTTCGACGGCAGGATGCCGTCCAATGATCCGGCCAACGAGGTTGAGTCAGCACACCGGAGGACATTTCCAATGACGACCGAAGCGACCACGCGCATCCAAGACACGACCGCGAATCCGGCGCCCCTCGGCCTGTTCGCCTTCGGCATGACCACGGTGCTGCTCAACCTGCACAACGCCGGCTTCTACGGTCTGAACAGCATGATCCTCGCGATGGGCCTCTTCTACGGAGGCACCGCGCAGGTCGTCGCCGGCATCATGGAATGGAAGAAGAACAACACGTTCGGCACGACGGCGTTCATCTCCTACGGGTTCTTCTGGCTCTCGCTTGTGGGCATGGTCCTGCTGCCCAAGCTCGGCGCGACCCCGACCGACACCACGGCCAAGACGGCCTACCTGGTCGTCTGGGGCCTCTTCACCCTGGGCCTGTTCATCGGCACGCTTCGGCTCAACCGCGCCTTGCAGGTCGTCTTCGCCTCGCTGACCATTCTCTTCTTCCTCCTCGCCGCGGGCGACTGGCTGAACAGCGAGATCCTCACCCACGTCGCCGGCTTCGAAGGGCTATTCTGCGGCGCCTCGGCCATCTACGCCGGGCTGGCGCAGGTCCTGAACGAGGTCTACGGCAAGACCGTGCTGCCGCTGGGTCCTGTCGCAAAGTGACCGCGTCGCGAGCCGTGCCCCGCTGACTCCCGTCCGAGGGTCACCCCTGAGCGGGGGTCGGGCGGGGTTGGCGCCCAAAAGACACCTGTCAGGAGGAGACCTGTACTAGGTTTGGCGACCCGCTCCACCGCGTGGGGAGGGGAGGATAAGCCTCGTGTCCGTGCTCGGTTTCCTGTTCGCGTGGGCCAACGCTCCGTTCGCCGTCGCGGCGGGGATTGCGGCGGTGTTCGCGCTCCTGCAGGTGACCGGGGTGCTCGGCCTCATCGCCGGGGGCGGCGATGGCGACGCCGACCACGACGTGGATCACGACGTCGACCATGACGTGGATCACGACGTCGACCATGACGTGGATCACGAC
>Ga0181517_10003593_pt1 | contig 14671 bp, 7 predicted proteins | sample PEATcosm2014_Bin_31_FD_119748 | JGI IMG/M metagenome (GOLD analysis project Ga0181517, IMG submission 119748) | Peatland microbial communities from MTU Mesocosm Facility, Houghton, MI, USA - PEATcosm2014_Bin01_30_metaG | ecosystem: Environmental > Terrestrial > Soil > Wetlands > Peat | place... | reverse complement strand
TGCGCTCCCTTCTCGTAGTTGTAGTTGTCGTTTTCGTCTTCATAGAGCGTGAAATCGCCGTCCGCACCCGCGTAGACGCGGAGCTCGATGGGGTCGGCAGGCTTTTCGGTGGTCCACTCCATCGCGGGGCCCATGGGAAGAATAGATCCGGCGCGGACGAAGAGTGGCAGCTTGCCGAGCGGGGCGTCGGCCTCGATGCGCTTGCCGCCCTGCTGACGCTGGCCGGTCCAGAAGTCGTACCACGCGGCCGGGGGCAGGTAGACGGTGCGGCTGGTTGCGCCGTGGGTGGTGACCGGGCTGACCAGAATGGCCGGGCCAAAGAGATATTCGTCGCCGGTGTTCTGGGCGTCGATGTCGGTGCGCCAATCCATCACCAGCGGGCGCATGAGGGTGGCGTGGTTGCTGGTGACCTGCCATGCCTGCGAGTAGATGTACGGCATCAAGCGGTAACGCAGAGTGTCGTAGTCAACGAGGATCTTCCCGGCGTCGGGGCCATAACTCCATAACTCGTTTTCGCTGGGATTGCGGGTGCCGTGGACGCGGAAGATGGGCGAGAAGGCTCCGAACTGAAACCAGCGGATAAATAACTCCCGGAAATTGGGGTCGGCGAGATTGCCGCCGCTGATGAAGCCGCCAATGTCGGTGGTCCAGTAGGGCATGCCTGAAATTGCGTAGTTGAGGCCGGCGGGGATCTGGCGCTGGAAGGTCAGCCAGTCGCTGAGGACGTCGCCGGACCAGGCGGTGACGCCGTTGCGCTGCGTTCCGGCATAGGCGGAGCGGCTGAGAATGAAGACGCGCTTGTCACTGCCGGCGGCGCTTTGGCCATCGGCGACGGCGGCGGTGTGGAAGTTGGGGAAGACATTGGCGTAGCGCGCGCCGGAACCGATGTGGAGCTGGTGATCTACGAGGATGTTGTCTTCGCGGGCTTCGGTTTCAGGCTCGTCGGTGTCGAGCCACCAGGCGTCTACGCCTTTGGAGAAGAGCGCGGCGTTGGCGTTGGCCCAATACTGCTTGGCGGCGGCCGGGTTGGTGGGATCGTAAAGCGCCTGGCCTACGGGATGGAAGCTCGGGGCGACGGTCTTGGCGACGAACCAGCCGTTCTTGTCGAACTCGGCGTAGACGGGATTGACCGGGTCGCCGGGCTTCTGCGCGCCGGGGCGGAAATAGGGCCAGATCGAAACCATCAGATGGAAGTGCTCGTCGTGAAGCTTGTTAATGAGGCCTTGAGGATCGGGGTAGTTGGGGTTCCACTTCATGTCGCCCATGGTGATCCACCAGAACCAGTCCTGGACGATGTTATCGACGGGAATGTGGAGGGCGCGGTATTTCGCGGCGACAGCTTCGAGCTCCTGCTGCGACTCGTACTTGTTCTTGCACTGCCAGAATCCATAGGCCCAGCGGCCGAATAGGGGGACTTCACCGGTGAGTTGGCGGTATCCGGCAATGATCTGGTCGGGCTCGGGGCCGTAGATGAAGTAGTAGTCGACCTGGTCGGCGACTTCGGCGGAGAGATAAAGCGCGTGCACGAAACGATTGTTCATGCGGCTGCGCGAAGAGTTATTCCAGAAGATGCCGAAGCCGTTGGTGGAGACCAGCAGGGGGATGGCGATGTTGGTGTTTTCCTGCGATAGATCTATCGTCTCGCCGCGATAGTTCCAGACCCCGGCCTGGTGCTGACCGAGCCCATAGAGGCCTTCGTGAGAACCGTAGTTGCCCAGGGAGACTTCGGCGTGGAAGGTCTTTTCGCCATTGACCACAACGGGGCGCAGGGAGCGGTAACTGTCGGTGGCGAGCAACTGGCCGCGGGGCGCGGCGGCGATAGCTCCGGGGCCGGTGGCGACAGGGGTAGACTGCGTGCCGTTGCCGGGGCCGAAGTAGGCGACTGCGCCGGTTTCGCGGTCGATGACGGCGCGCAGGCTGGCGGTGGAGAGCGAGATGGAGCGCGCGTCGGAAGTTACGTCGAAGGGAACGGCGGGCCAGGTTTTATTGACCACCACACCGTCCGGAGTACGCCGCGCGGCGGCGCTCAGCGGGGAGTAAGTGACATGGAGGATGGCGGCGGAGTTGACGGCAAGACGGAGGACGCCGTCCTTTTGGCGGATCTCGACGCCGTCGGGGCGCTTGTCGAAACTGAGCACCGGGTTGGGGGTATTCCATTGCGCCAGGGCGAGCGGTGCGGACAAAAAACAGGCCCCGAGCAGCAGCCCGGCGGCAACCGGGCGAAAACGATTTATCACGGCAGTTTACTCCTTCCGAAGACGCAGACCGATTCAGTGTACGCTTTGCGGGCAATGGGGAACAGCGGGCGGTGTGAGTTCCGGCGGTGGGCTGTAAAACACTGGCAAGATGTGGTTGGAGCTTTCCCAGGCGCCCAAAGGCGAGGCACCTCCACCCCACGGACGAAGACCTGTCCGCGGGGGCCCCGGACCTCCACCCCACGGACGAAGACCTGTCCGCGGGGGCCCCGGACTTCCACCCCACGGACGAAGACCTGTCCGCGGGGGCCCCGGACTTCCACCCCACGGACGAAGACCTGTCCGCGGGGGCCCCGGACTTGGGGCACCCGGCATTTTAGAGCGGTTCCAGGAAAGCTATACCCAATCCGATTTCATTCAGGGTCGTCACTCGTCGATGCTCGCGCCGGCTTCCGCCGAGAAACTTTCGCATTATTTACAAAGTAGCCAACAGGGTTGATTGAAGGCAGAGAAGGACGCACGGGAAACAGGCAATATCCCTATTTCGCAGCCTAAGAAATGCGCGCAAACCCGCGCGGTGCGGTGCAAATAAAGTGACGTACACTGCCGCAGTGCGGGATCTGCACGATAGACTTTCTGTTACTCAAAATAGAGGCCAATTCCATGCGTATTTTTTCACGTGCCCTTTTACTGATTACTCTGATGTCCCCGGCTGTGGGGCTTGCACAGTTTCAAGCGCCGACCAGCGAAGAGCTGAAGATGAGCAGCGACCCGCAGGCTCCGGGGGCGGCGGCTGTGTATCTGAACATCGACGACGAGACCGACGGATTGATGCATAAGCGCATCCTCTATGTGCGCATCAAGGTACTTGCGGAAAAAGGCAAGGAACTAGCGACGGTCGAGATTCCGTACTTCAAGGGCAGCAGCGAGATTGCGGACATCAAGGGGCGCACCATCCATCCGGATGGAACCATCGTTCCCATGGAAGTGAAGCCGGAAGAGTTGATGGTCGCCAGGAGCGGCGGGCTGCAGATCGAGAAGATGGTGTTCACGCTGCCCGCCGTGGACGTGGGAAGCATCCTGGAGTACAGCTACGTCGAGCGGGGTGGAATGCTGTCCTCTCCTTACTGGGAGGTCCAGCGCGAGTATTTTGTGCATAACGCGCATTACGCGTTTGTGCCGGGGTTGCGGGGCGCACTTTATTGGCCCGTGCTTCCCCAGGGCGCTGCGGTCCACAGTGGGCACATGGGGAAGTTCACGCTTGACATAACAGACGTTCCGCCGGCGCCGCAGGAAGAATGGATGCCACCGGGTCAAAGCTTCCTGTATCGCGTGGTTTTCGTTTCCACAAGCTCGGAGTCCTCGGAAGGATTCTGGATCTCTGCGGGCAAGGCGTGGTCGGATTCTGTGGACAGTTTCGCGGAGCCTTCCAAGGCGATGCGGCGCGCCGTGGCTGAGTTGGTGGCCCCGACCGACAGCGCTCAGGAAAAGGCACGCAAGCTCTACCTGGCGGTGCAGGAGTTGAACAACACCGATTTCACGCGCAGCCACGACAAAGCGGAGTTGAAGGAACTGAAGCTGAAGGATGTGAAGAGCGCCGGGGACGTGTGGGAGCAAAAGGCTGGAACAAGCACAGAGATTGCGCTGCTTTACCTTGGAATGCTGCGCGCCGCTGGACTGACGGCCTATGCGATGAAAGTAGTGGATCGCGACAAAGGCGTATTTGAGCCGGCATTCATGAGCATGGCGCAGATGCACAGCACGATCGTGATTTTGAGTGTGGACGGCAAGGAGCTGGCGCTTGATCCGGGCGAGAAGATGTGTCCGTTCGGGACAGTGCACTGGCATCATGCGGGGGCGGGCGGAATCCGGCAAAGCGCCGCGGGACCTGCCGTAGCCAGTTCGCCGAATGTGCCGTATACGGAAAACAGCGTTCTGCGCTTTGCCGACCTGACACTGGACGGTCAGGGCGGGGTGTCGGGGAGCGGCCGGTTTGCGATGAGCGGGCAGGAAGCGCTGTATTGGCGTCAGAAGGCTTTCCAGAGCGATCCGGAGGAAGTGAAGAAGGCGTTCGAGCATTGGCTGGGAGGGCTGGTTCCGGAGGGAGTTGAAGCGCATGTGGACCGCTTCCGCTCGCTGGACAAGCCGGAAGAGGGTTTGATTGCGTACTTCAGCCTGAAGGGGACGCTGGGCACGGCGACGGGCAAGCGGATGATACTGCCGGGCTTCTTCTATGAGACGCGGACGCGGCAGCCTTTTGTGGGCCAGGAAAAGCGCATGGAACCGGTGGACATGCAATACGCCTCGAGTTCCGGTGACCAGGTTGTGTACCACCTGCCGGAAGGGATGCAGGTGGAAGCGTCGCCGCAGGACGCAAAGCTGGTGTGGGAGAATCGCGCGCTGCTGACCGCGACGGTGACCACCGCGCCGGGACAGGTGACAGTGGCGCGGAAGATGCAGCGCGGCTTTGCACTGGTGAAACCGGAAAGCTACCCAGGGCTGCGCGACTTTTATCTGAAGATTGACAGCAGCAACTCGCAGCAGATTGTATTGACGCGCCAGGCAATTGCGAAAGGAAACTGAAGATGCGCTTTAACACTTACATGCGAATTACAGCCCTGGCGTTGACCTGCGCTGCGCCGGCAGCAGCGCTCGGGCAGTTTCAGGCCCCGACCCAGGACGAGTTGAAGATGACCGCTGATCCCGCAAACCCGGGAGCCGCGGCGGTGTATCTGAATGTGACAGAGATCGCCGACGATCCAATCCACTACCAAAGCGTGTATGAGCGGATCAAGGTGCTGACGGAAAAGGGCAAGGAGCTGGCCACGGTCGAGATCCCTTATGTGCGCGGCAATCGCACCATCTCCGACATCAAAGGGCGCACCATTCATGCGGATGGAACGATTGTGCCGCTGGTGGTGAAGCCGGAAGACCTGATGGTCTCCAAAAGCGGCGAGTGGCAGTGGGAGAAAAAGGTCTTCACGCTGCCGAGCGTGGAAGTGGGGAGCATCCTGGAATTTATCTACGAAGAACATTACGACGACGATCATTTTTCCTCACCGGAATGGGAGATCCAGAGGCCCTACCCGGTGGTGAAGGCGCACTACCAGTTCACGCCGTTCAAGGGGTTCTTGTCGGGGAGCAGCAACGCAACCAGCAGGTACCTGGTGGATGAGCATGGCGAGGTGGCAAGTCAGCTGATGTGGTGGCAAGTGGTGCCCAAGGGCGTGACTGTGCAGCGCGATGCGATCGGGCGGTACAGCCTGGATGTGGCGAATATCCCCGCAGTGCCGCAGGAAGAGTGGATGCCGCCACAGCACAGCTTCCGCTACAAGGTGTTTTTCTACTACACCAGCGCACGCAGCGAAAAGGAGTTCTGGAATATGGCGGGCAAGCGGTGGTCGAAGGACGTGGACCACTTTGCCGAAGCTTCCAAGCCGATTGAAGAGGCGGTGAAAGGGCTGGTGCTGCCGACGGACAGCGAACTGGACAAGGCGAGGAAGCTCTATCAGGCCGTGCAGGCGCTGGACAACACCGACTTTTCGCGCAAGAAGAGCGCCACAGAGTTGAAGGATCTGAAACAGAAGGAGGCCAAGCGGGCGGAAGACACTTGGACGCGGAAGAGCGGATCGAGCGAGCAAATCGCCATGCTGTATCTGGCGATGGCGCGCGCCGCAGGCTTGCACGCGTATGCGTTTACGGTGGCCAATCGGGAAGAGAGCATCTTTGACCCCAACTATCTCTATACCGGGCAACTGGACGAGACGCTGGTGGGGCTGACCATTGACGGCAAGGAGATCACAGTCGATCCCGGGGAGAAGATGTGCGCGTTCAAGGAACTGCATTGGCAGCACGCCAATGCGAGCGGCCTGCGCCAGACCAGCGACGCCAACAACATGACCACACTTACAGGACAGACCTATATAGAAAACAAGCTGGTCCGGACCGGGGAAATCCACGTGGACGCGCAGGGCGGGATGAGCGGGAGCCTGCAATTTTCCATGAGCGGGCAGGAAGCTCTGCGCTGGCGTCAGAGGGCGCTGCGCAACGACATCGACGAGGTCAAGAAAAGCTTTGACGAGTGGATCGGAGGGCAGGTTCCGGAAGGCGTGGAGGCACACGTGGATCATTTCGTTGGGATGGATAGCCCGGAAACGAACCTGATCGCCGTGATCAAGGCGCAGGGCTCGCTGGGCGCGGCCACGGCCAAGCGCGTGCTGTTGCCGGGGCTGTTTTTTGCGACTCGCGGCGGGCATCCGTTTGTGAACCAGGAGAATCGCCGGACGCCGGTGGACATGCATTATCCCGACCAGGTGACAGACCAGGTGACCTACCACCTGCCAGACGGGCTGGCCGTGGAGGGCGCGCCCAAGGACGACAAGCTGGTGTGGCCGCAACATGCGGTGCTGGTGGTCAAGTCGGCGCAGGCGCCGGGCAGCATCACCGTGGCGCGGCAGCTTTCGCGCGCGTTCACTTTTGCAACGGCGGCGGAATATCAGGATCTGCACGGCTTTTATCAGAAGGTGGCGGCAGCCGATCAGCAACAGATTGTGCTGACGCGGCAAACAAACGCGAAAGGAAACTGATTATGCCGGAGTATTCGCACATCGCTTCTGTCTCTGCTCGATTGCTGCTGGCCGGCGCGATGGCGCTGGTCTCGGTTCCTTCACCCGCCGCGAACCTCTTCGGAAGCCACAGCAAGGATTTCGGCAAAGACAAGCAGGATATTCCGCAGTGGGGTCTGGACGCCGCCAAAACGCCGACTCCGGATTACGTGAAGGACGCAGAGGCGGTGGTGCTGTATGACGAGTACGTGGAGACCGTGGACGACCAGGGGCGGGCGGTGGAACGGGAACGGCGGGTGAAGCGGATCCTGAAGCCGCAGGGCCGCAGCGTGAGCTGCAATGTGAGCTACAACGAAGATGAGAAGATCAACTACTTCCGCGCGTGGACGATTGCGGCCGAAGGCAAGCAGTACCAGGCCCGGGAGAACGACTTTGTGGAAGAGGGCGACACCGGTATCCCGGTGATGCTGTCGACGCGCAAGTTCGTGATTGCGCATCCGCCGGCGGAAGATGTGGGCGCGACGCTGGTGTGCGAGTCGGAGGAGGTGCTGGCGCCGTATTTTCACGAGGCGGTGTGGCAGTTCCAGAGCGGACTGCCTATGGTGTACCAGGCGCTGGAGGTGGATCTGCCGCCGGGGCGGGCGCACACCGAGAGCTGGCACCGGACAGCGCCGGTCAAGCCGGTGGAGGTTGCGCCGAACCACTGGCGCTGGGAGATGAAAGACATGCGCGCGCTGGATCTGCGGGAGGTGCGGGCCACGCTGGAATGGGAAGCGCTGGCCGCGCGCATGTCAGTGCTGTGGGGCGATGCGGCGGTCGAGGGCAAGGAAAAACAGTGGAAGGCGCTGGGGCAGTACTTCACCGATCTTGAAGAGCACCGGCCGGACCCCTCGCCGGAGATCACGGCCAGGACGCAGGAACTGGTGGCGGGCGCGCCGGATTTCTATTCCAAGCTGAGGAACATCACCGAGTTCATCCAGAAGAACGTGCGCTACTTCATCGTGGAGCGGGGCATAGGCGGCTGGCAGGCGAACCACGCGACGGATATCTTCCGCAACAAGTACGGCGACTGCAAGGACAAGACGACGATTCTGATTTCGATGCTGCAGGCGGCGGGGATCCACGCGGTGTATATGCCAGTGGACACGCACCGGGGATATGTGGACCCCGACGCGCCTTCCCTCTACGGCAACCACATGATTACCGCCATCGAGGTTCCCGGCGATGTGAAGGACACGCGGCTGAAGGCGCTGGTGACGGCCAAGGACGGCAAGCGGTACCTGATCTTCGATCCGACCAACGAGCACACGCCGGTGGGCAACCTTCCCTACTATTTGCAGGGGAGCTACGGGATTCTGGCGGCGGGGACGGCGAGCCAGATTATTGCGCTGCCGGTGCTGACGCCGGACGCGAACCTCACCACGCAAACGGGCAGCTTCACACTGACGGCGGACGGAACGCTGAGCGGAACAGTCGACTCGTTCCACGAGGGCACGTATGGGGCGGACCTGCGCTGGCTGATCAAATACAGCGACGAGAAGGAGCGGCGCGAGTACTGGGAGAAGCGGGTGGCGGAGACGCTGCCGGGGGTGACGCTGGATTCGTTCACATTCATCCAGCCGGCGAACCTGGACAAGCCGCTGGAGTTTCACTACAAGGTGACGGCGAAGCAGTATGCTCACCAGGCGGGACCGCTGCTGCTGGTGCGGCCGCGAGTGCTGGGCAGCCATGTGCGCCCGCTGGACGACAAGCCGCGCGTCTATCCGATTGACCTGAGCGCCACGGGGAGCTGGAAAGACAGCTTCGACATCGCGCTGCCGGCCGGGTACGCGGTGGACGAGCTGCCGGACCCGGTGGATGTGAATCTGGATTTTGCCAGCTACCACTCGACGGTGAAGGCGGAAGCGGGGCATCTGCACTATGAGCGCGAGTACCAGGTGCGGAAAGTGGAGATCCCGGCCAGCCGGGCGGCGGAATACCGCAAGCTGCAGGGAGCGATCCTGTTCGACGAGAAAGGGAGCGCGGTGCTGAAGAAACAGTAAGACGGCGCTGCAATCATGGTGAAGAGCAGGGGCCCGGCCGGCGAGAGCGTTGGCGGGGCCTTTGCATCCATAGGCGGCAATGTTTCATCCTTACAGCAGGTTCACTTTTTCATAATCGCCAGAATCAGGAGTTTGCCTTCATGAGTTCGCCTCTATTTACATCTTTCGATTTGCGCAGCGTGCAATTTGCCAACCGCATCGGGGTTACGCCGATGTGCCAGTACTCCGCGCAGGACGGATTCGCCAATGACTGGCACCTGGTGCACCTGGGCAGCTTTGCCAAGGGCGGTGCGGGGATGGTGATTCTGGAGGCGTCGGCCGTGACGCCGCAGGGGCGGATTTCGCCGGGCGACCTGGGCATCTGGAAGGACGATCACATCTTCGGCCTGCAACGGATTGTGCGCTTCATCCATGAGCAGGGCGCGCGGGTGGGGATTCAGCTGGCGCACGCGGGGCGCAAGGCGAGCATGTCGATTCCGTTTGGCGGGGAACGGCTGCTGACGCCGGAAGAAAACGGCTGGGAGACGATTGCACCCAGCGCGGTGGCGTTCTCCGAGAGCTATTCCCTGCCCCAGGCGCTGGACCAGGCGGGGATCGACGCTGTGGTGACGGCCTTCCGGCAGGCGGCGCGCCGGGCGCTGGAGGCGGGCTTCGACTTTGTGGAGATTCACGCGGCGCACGGCTACCTGCTGCACCAGTTTCTTTCTCCGCTGGCCAACCAGCGCAGCGACGCCTACGGCGGCAGCTTTGAGAACCGGACGCGGCTAGCCATGGAAGTGATAGCGGCAGTGCGCAAGGAGTGGCCCGCGCATTTGCCGCTGCTGGTGCGTATTTCCGCGACCGACTGGGCGGAGGGCGGCTGGACGCCGGACGAATCGGTGGAGCTGGCGCGGCGCTTCAAGCAGGCGGGCGTGGACCTGGTGGATGTTTCGACGGGCGGGCTGGTTCCGTATGCGCAGATTCCGGCTGGACCGGGCTTTCAGGTGCAGTTTGCGGCGCGGATCCGGCGCGAGGCGGGTATTCCGACCGCCGCGGTGGGGCTGATCACGGATGCGAAACAGGCCGAAGCGGTGGTGACCAACGGCCAGGCGGACATCGTGCTGATGGGCCGGGAGCTGCTGCGGAATCCGTTCTGGCCCGTTCATGCGGCGGCGGCGCTGGAAGAAAAAGCGAGCTGGCCGGTGCAGTACCTGCGGGCTGCTCCGCGCGGATCGGCGGCGCAGGCGGCGGTGCGCAGTGAGGCGAGCGGTCTGCGGTAAGGATGGACGACGGAAGCGGCTTTTGTCCAAGGAAAAGAGAAACAACCGCGGGTCCTTCGACTACGTCGTGCGCAAAGAACGCGCACAGCTCCGCTCAGGATGACAGCGATTTTTGACGCGGACTTGAATGGAGGCCGTGGCTTCCCACCCTAGAGCGGTTCCACAATTCACGTGCCCTTTGTAGGTCTTCGAAAGGTGGCTTTTTCTTGAGGAAAGAGCCACTGTAGGTCAGTGGTTCCTGGGTACAGCAATTGTGGAACCGCTGTAGGCGCAACAACAAAAACGCGCCGAGGGTGGGGCACCCGGCGTTCTCTGGTAAGAGCGGGACCGACGGAGAATCGTTCTTTCCCAGGTCCCCAAGGGCGGGGGACCTGGGGCACCCGGCCGTTTCGGAAGGCGCCCAGGGCCGGGTTGGGAAAAGAATCGGCAAGATTTCTGCGAAATTGCTCCAATTATTGTGCAGATTTGGCCTATACTGCGGGATGAGCAGGATTTTCACAGCTGACTGACTTCTGCTCACAGACTCTATGGCACCTCAACTTGCGCAGAAGCACGAAATCCATTCGACCGTCATTCCCGACCGGCTCTACTTCCGGATCGGGGATGTGGCGCGGATCTGCGCGGTCAAAACCTATGTGCTTCGCTTTTGGGAGACGCAGTTTCCGCAACTGAATCCGAACAAGAGCGGGACCGGGCAGCGGCTGTACCGGCGGCGGGACGTGGAAACAGCGCTGGAGATCAAGCGGCTGGTGCACGGGGAAGGCTTTACGCTGTCGGGCGCGCGGCAGGTTCTGGGACATGCGCAACGGCGGCCGGAACCGCAGGCCATGCTGCCGCTGGAACACAACGAAGCCAGCGAACAAGACGCAGTAGCGGCCACCATCGCGCACGCGCGGTCGGAGTTGCGCGACATTCTGAATTTGCTTTCGACGCCCAGCCAGCGGCCCCACAAGCGGCGCAGCCGGCTGATGGCGGTTCCAGCGCCAAACTCCGGACTGCTGTTTCCTTAATCCTGAAGCATCCCACAACGATGATTTGCGCAGCCGGCAAAGGCAGGCGCGCGGCCCCCATTACTCGTTGACGCGGGAAAGCCGCAGCTTCGCCTGCTGGCAGAGGACTCGGCGTTATCCTGTTGAGGACCGATGATAAACTCCGAGACTTCCGACTTGGCGCCCGCAGGACAGGCAGGAATGGCAGGCAAGCGCAAACGCCGCTGGCCGCGGATATTGCTGTGGTCTGCAAGCGGCGCGGCCGGGCTGCTGATGCTGGCGGCTGGTGCGGGATGCTGGTGGATCCGGTCGGCGAGCAGGGCTGCTTTGCCGGTGCTGGATGGGGAGATTCACCTGTCTGGCGTTGATGCGGGGGGCTTGTCTGCGCCGGTGACGGTGAGGCGCGATGAGCACGGAGTTCCGCACATCGAGGCGGCCAGCGAGACCGATCTTTTTGTGGCGCAGGGATACGTGACCGCGCAGGACCGGCTGTGGCAGATGGACATTTTGCGGCGCAGCGCCAACGGCGAGCTGGCGGAGATCTTCGGCCCCTCGCAACTGGCGCACGACAAGGCGCAGCGAGTGCTGCAGATGAAAGTGACGGCGCACCGGATCTATTCCAACCTGGCAGCCGCCGACCGCGCCCGGCTGGACGCCTATGCGCGGGGCGTGAACCTCTTTATTGCGCAAAACCAGGCGACGCTGCCAGCGGAGTTTCGCTTGCTGTTCTATCGTCCGCGGCCATGGACCGGCGAAGACGGCATCAGCGTGGGCCTGACCATGGTGCAGGGACTGGACACCCACTTCGACACCAAGCTGGTGCGGGAGCGGATTGCGGCAAAGCTGGGCAATGCGAAGCTGGAAAGCGATCTTTACCCGGTAGGCTCGTGGCGCGACCATCCGCCGACGGGGACCGAGGTGGAGATAAGCCAGCCGGCGGCCACGCCGAAGCAAGCAAACGACGATCCGGATGATGACGACGACCGCATGCAAACACGGGTGACCGCGCCGGGGTCAGTCGAAGATCCGCACCGGCTGCGGCGGGTGCTGGGGCTGCCGGACTGCGAAGGATGCGCGGCTGGGTCGAACAACTGGGTGATCAGCGGGCGGCACACGGCCAGCGGCATGCCTCTGCTGGCCAACGACATGCACCTGGGATTACTGGTGCCGAATATCTGGTACATGGCGGACCTGCAAGCACCGGGCTACCACGTAAGCGGAGTAACGTTGCCGGGAACGCCGGGCGTGATTGCCGGGCACAACGAGCACGTGGCGTGGGGATTCACGGCGCTGTATGCCGACGTGCAGGATCTGTATATCGAGAAACTGGACGGCAAGGGCAACTACGAAGGGAATGACGCGCAATGGCATCCGCTGGCCGTGGACCGGGAGACGATTCACGTGCGCGGCGGCAAGGATGTGGAGCTGGATGTGCAATCCACCCAGCACGGGCCGCTGCTGAATCCGATCTTCGCGAAAGAGAAGCGGGCGATTGCGCTGAAGTGGACGCTCTTCGACCCGGCGCTGAATGCGCTGCCGATTTACGAGATCGACAAGGCGGCCAACTGGGCTGAGTTCACGGCGGCACTGGAGAAGTGGTGCTTCCCGACCCAGAATGTGGTCTACAGCGACGACCAGGGACATATCGGGTACCACGCGGTGGGGAAGGTGCCGATACGGCGGGGCGGAGCCGGGATTTTTGACGCGCCCATTCCGCATGACACGCTGAACCTGCGGTACGAGTGGGGCCATTTGGCTTTCAGCGGAGTCGCTAACTCGGGGTACATTCCCTTCGCGGCAATGCCCAGCGCTTTCGATCCGCCATCGGGATTTCTGGCGACAGCCAATTCGCGCGTCACGACGGACAGGAAGTCCTATCTTGAATCGCACGATCCATCGGCAATTCCGCTCACCCACGAGTGGATCGACCCTTACCGAACGGAACGGATTTACAAGATTCTTGACGGGCGCGACCAGCTGACACCGAAAGACATGCTGGCGGCGCAGACGGACATCTACAGCGAAACAGACCAGGAACTGGCGCACCGGCTGGCCTCGGCCATCGACCGCGCCGACAAGAGCAGCGCCCGGCTGCGCGAGGCCGCCGACCTGATGCGCAACTGGGACGGGCGGCTGAGCACGGACTCGGCGGCGGCCTCGCTACTGACCAAAACGCGCGGTGAACTGTGGATGATGATGCTGGAACCGAAGCTGGGCAAGCAGCTTGCCGGGGTCTATACGTGGGCAGAGAAGAACTTTGCCCAGGAAGAGATCGTGATGCACGCCAGCCCGGAGTGGCTGCCGGCGAAGTACAGGAATTGGGACAACTTTCTGGCCGCGGCGGTGCTGAAGGCAATGAGGAACGGCCATGCGCCCAGCGATGTGGGCAAGTGGGCCTATGGGAAATGGCACGTGGTGGACCTGGAACATCCGCTGGCGGCGCTTTTACCCGACTGGACGCACTTTGCCGGGACCGGCCCTCTGCCCCTGAGCGGCGACAACACTACCGTGAAGCAGGTGGGCCGCGCCTTCGGGCCGTCGCAGCGCTTCACCATGGACTGGAGCAACGTGGACGGGTCGACGGAGGACATTGTGCTGGGCGAAAGCGGCAACCCGCTGTCGCCGTATTTCCGCGACCAGTGGAAGGACTATTACGGGGGAACGACCTTTGCGATGCCGTTTACGCCGGCGGCGGTGGGCAGGCAGACAAGGCATACGCTGAGGCTGACGCGGTAAAGGCAGGGACTAAGGGACTTTGGGACTGGGGACTTGGGAGTGGAACGGCCGGTTGGCGGGCGGAGGGGATGAACGATGAAGTTTTTTGATCCGCTCCGCGATGGGGGGGGCCGGGCTGGGCTGGGTTCGACTGCGAGGCCTGGGAAATGGGCTTTTGCCGGTCCGGCTGTGGTGCTGCTGGCGGCGCTGCTGGCGGTTGCACCGGAGCTGATCCGCGGCGCGTCGTGCGGACACGACTTCGACTTCCACCTGGCTTCGTGGCTGGATGTGCAGAACGCCTGGCGGCACGGGCTCTTCTATCCGCATTGGGCTCCGAGCGCGAACTACGGAGCCGGCGAGGCGCGGTTTGTGTTTTATCCGCCGCTGACCTGGATGCTGGGCGCGGCGCTGGGGCTGGTAATGCCCTGGACGCTGGTTCCGGCTGCGCTGACGTTTCTGCTGCTGGCGGGAACGGGGCTGGCGACACGGACACTCGCGCGGGAGTTGCTGAGCGACGGCGCGGCTACACTGGCCGGGTGCGCGGCGCTGTTTTCCGGCTACTCGCTGTTTACAGCGTACGAGCGGAGCGCCTTCGGCGAGCTGGCAGGCGGGTTCTGGATTCCGCTGCTTTTGATATTTGCGCTGCGGAACGCTGGCGCGAAGGACGTTCATGGGACGTGGCGGCGGGCCTGCGACGGGGCGGTCGCTCCGTTGGCGCTGGTGGTGGCGGGGGCGTGGCTTTCGAATGCTCCGCTGGGAGTGATGGCGAGCTATTTGCTGGCTTTGGTGGCGCTGATTGCGGCGGCGCAGGCGCGGTCGTGGGTTCCAGTGATGCGCGCGGGGATCGGCGCGGGATTGGGGCTGGCGCTGGCTGCTTTCTATCTGATTCCGGCGGCTTATGAGCAG
>Ga0181517_10003589_pt1 | contig 14681 bp, 13 predicted proteins | sample PEATcosm2014_Bin_31_FD_119748 | JGI IMG/M metagenome (GOLD analysis project Ga0181517, IMG submission 119748) | Peatland microbial communities from MTU Mesocosm Facility, Houghton, MI, USA - PEATcosm2014_Bin01_30_metaG | ecosystem: Environmental > Terrestrial > Soil > Wetlands > Peat | place... | reverse complement strand
CCCCATCGTGCCGCCCAGCCCGCCGCCTGTGCTGAAACAACCGGCCGCAGCCCCCATCGTGCCGCCCAGCCCGCCGCTTGTGCTGAAACAACCGGCCGCGGCCCCCATCGCGCCGCCCAGCCCGCCGCTTGTGCTGAAACAACCGGCCGCAGCCCCCATCGTGCCGCCCAGCCCGCCGCCTGTGCCGAAACAACCGTCGCTCGACGCGGACCGCGAAACTCATTCCAGCCAGGACGAAAAGCCCGCTGCTGGCGTCCCGGTCGCTGCTCCCGCATCCGATTCACTCGTAGTTGAAACCTCCCATGAACCATCGGCGCCGGCGGACAAGCTGGCCACCGATGCTCCGTCAGAAAAACCTCTGCTAGAAATCACAAAACAAAACAGTCAAGTTATGCAAAAAGGACAAAATCAATCGTTCGATAAAATCGTCAGTGAAGTGGCCAAAATCCTGTTCGGTGAAGAGAATGTGACGGAGATCAACTTGCGCCTGGTGCGGATGGCCTTGGAAGCGGCCAAGGTGCACGAGCTGGTCAAAGCCCAGGGAGAGCTCTGAGTTGCTCGCGCAGGCTTAACTGCGAGCAAACCCGGTAGAACCGGCTTTTGGGCATCTGCTCGCCACGCCCTAACCAACCCGGAGGGTTGGCAGATGGTAGCCGGGGGTCGCAGCTTGGCGAAGACCCCCGGTGGCGGGTTTGAAGTTTATTTGCATCCCGGAGGGATGCCAGAGATCTGCGACCCCTCCCGGCGTCGACCCGAATTCCCCGACCGCGACCCGGGGGTCTCCACTGCGTTGCGACCACCCTTTCCGTCTGGCAACTCTCCGGGTTGCAGAGGAACAGCCGCCGGCTTTCTATGCCAACCCTGCCGGTGTCGGTCCTCACTTTCTAAACTGATTGAAGGTGGAACGCACCACGAAGAGGGTCCAAATTAGCCGGACCGAGGGATCTGCAAGGTTGCGGCTGTGTTGCCGGCTGTTTCCCCAAAAAACTTGCGGCTCCCACTTGACGCCGAGTTGAGTGTGGTATATCGTATGAATAGCAGTATGGATACCACATCCAAATGGGCCGGAGTGCCGGACAAAACACGCCAGCCAGTTCGCGGGCATGAGGGCGCCCGTCGCACAGCCCCTTCCCCTTACGTTTTACGTTTTACTCCTTACGTTTCACGTCTTGCCGCGCCGGAGTCCGACGGAGGCGGGTTCACGTTTCACGTTTCACGTTTCACGTCTCACGCATCAACCCATTGTCACCGCGGAATTGCACCATTCCTGCACCGTTTCTTCACCGATTTTCGAAAATGCATTTCATTACTCCCTGTCCCCCAACCACTTGCAAAATCCGATCCGAAAAATGGTGCAATTCCTGGCTTGTCGCGCCGACTTGCCGCGCCGAAGCATCAGAGCGAAGGCGGGAGCCCTTGGCGAAGACGGATTGACATTCACTCATAACGTCCTCTGCCGCCGACAGATCCGCGACCTCGTCCCGCCGTCTTGTCGCACCGTGGAAAAACGAGGGAGAGAGCGACACCCGCCGCGGACCAATCCAGCCCCGACCGGATGAATGTCCGCGCTTCGGGCTTGACCCCTTGGGGGAATATGGTTGGATAGACTTGATGAAAATAAAGATTCTGGCAGCGGTCGTAGGAGCGATAGCGATGCTCGGGGCAATGACCGGCTGTGTCGATACCGTCAGCGGCGGCAAGACCCCCGCGGTCCCCTTTGTCAACGATACCTTGTCGGGCCATTATGAACGGTCTCTCGACCAGGTCTTCCAGGCCGCCAGGGAAGTCGTCAAAGAGATGGGCTCCCTAAGCAGCGAGTCCACCTTGTATGGCCAAAGCACCTCCGTCAAGACCGTCCAGGGCAAGGTCAATCAGTCGAATGTCTGGATTCGCGTCGAGGCCATGGACCCGAAAATCACCGGCGTTGCCGTCCAGACCCGCACCCAGAGCGGCGGCACCGACCGCGAGCTGACTCACGAAATCGAAAAGCAAATCGCCGTCAAGCTCGCCCAACGATAACCCTTCCTTCCGGCCGAAACAGCATCCCGCGCCAATGTTTCCTGCCTCCGGGCAGCAGCCCACTTCCACGACGTTCCCATTTCCCAATCCCGTTTCTTTAGTCCTTAGTCTCTATGCAGCAAGCCAAGTCCTCCTCCACAGTCCGTTACTCGGCCAAAAAGATGATCAGGCCCGTCAACTTCGTTTGTGTCGCTCCCGCCGCAAAGCACGTCTGCCTGGTCGGCGACTTTAACGCCTGGAATCCGGAGGCCCATCCGATGAACCGCCAGCCCGACGGGGCCTGGCTTCTCCAGGTGCCCCTCCATCACGGCCATCACCTCTACCGATTCCTGGTCGATGGCAAACCGGTCCTCGATCCCCGCGCCCAGGGCATCAGCCGCGACCCGCAAGGCGAACGCGTCTCGCTCATCGCGGTGAGCTGAATGACCCCTCACCCCGACCCTCCCACCATCCAACGGCGAGAGGGAGAAGCAAAGGTTGGCTCTCGACTATCCCAGCCGCGTCGGATTCGCCAGCCGACAGACGAGAATTCTCCCTCTCCCCATCCGATGGGGAGAGGGCCGGGGTGAGGGGGTGGTTCCACCGCCCCGGAGTTTGGGCGACAACCCGCCCCAACCGCTCCCGCCTTTGCTCCCTCTCCTCCTCGGGAGGAGAGGGCTGGGGAGAGGAGGCCCCCTTCCATATCTCATCCAAACTCGAGGCCAGTGCCCCCCGGCCCCCACCCCCGCCAATTCCACAGTTGGAAATCAGCCGCCGGCAAACTATGCTGGGCCCCCATGAACATTCTGGAAGAACTTCAATGGCGCGGCTTGCTGGCCGACTGCACCGACGCGGCGGAGCTGGCCAAACGCGTCGGCGCCGGCCCGCTCACGCTCTACTGCGGTTTCGATCCGACGGCCGACAGCCTGCACGTGGGCAGCCTCGTGCCGCTGCTGGCGCTGCGGCGGTTCCAACTCATGGGTCATCACCCCATCGCGCTGGCCGGAGGCGCCACCGGCTCCATCGGCGACCCCAGCGGCAAGACCCAGGAACGCCAATTGCTCACCCAGGAGGTGCTCTCCGCCAACATTGCCAAGGTCAAGGAGCAGCTCCGGCGCCTGCTCGATTTCGACACTTCGGCCAATCCCGCCCGCTTGCTCGATAACGCGACCTGGACCGCCCCGGTGAGCTTCCTCGATTTCCTGCGCGACATCGGCAAGCACTTTTCCGTCAACCAGATGGTCGCCAAAGAAAGCGTCCGCGCCCGGATGGAGGATCGCGAGGCGGGCATCAGCTTCACCGAGTTCAGCTATATGCTGCTCCAGGCGTTCGATTTCTGCGTCCTCTGCCGCGATGCCAACTGCGAACTCCAGATCGGCGGCACCGACCAGTGGGGCAACATCACCGCCGGCATCGACTTGACCCGCAAAAAACTCGGACGCACCGTCTTCGGCCTCACGCTGCCGCTCATCACCAACGCGGACGGAACCAAGTTCGGCAAAACCGTCGCCGGCGCCGTGTGGCTCGATGCCGCCAAAACCAGCGTCTATAAGTTCTACCAGTTCTGGATCCGCACCGATGACCGCGATGTGGCTCGTTACCTGAAATACTTCACCTTCCTTTCCCAGGAGGAAATCGCCGCGCTGGAGAAGCAGCACGCCGAGAACCCCGGCGCCCGCGCGGCCCACAAGGCCCTGGCCAAAGCGGTCACCGACCTCATCCACGGCCCCGGCGCCACTGCCGAGGCGATGCGGGCCAGCGACATCCTCTTCGGCGGCGACTTGGCGGGCGTTTCCGAAACCACCTTCAACGAGATCGTCGGCGAAGTGCCGACCCGCGAAATTGAGCGCGGCCAGCTTGAGGCCGCCGGCAAGCCGCTGGTCGAGCTCCTGGTCGAGGGCGGCCTTTGCTCGTCCAAGGGCCAGGCCCGCAAAGATATTGAAGGCGGCGGGGTCTATATCAATAACCTCCGCGAAGCGGCTGCTCAGCGCGCGGTCACGACGAATGACCTGCTGTTCGGCAAACATCTGTTGCTGCGCAAAGGCAAACGCAATTACGTGGTAGTCACGGCCAGGTAATGCAGGTCTTCCTCTTTGTCATCGTCGGCTGGATTTTCTCGGTTTGCCTGCACGAGTTCGGGCACGCGGCGGTCGCGTACCGCGGCGGAGACTACACGGTCAAAGACAAGGGTTACCTGACGCTGAATCCGCTCCACTATACCCATCCGGTTTACAGCCTGGTGATGCCGGTCGTGTTCCTGCTCATGGGGGGCATCGGGCTGCCGGGCGGGGCGGTTTACATCGAGGACCACCTGCTCCGCTCGCGCGGCTGGAAGGCGGCCACCTCGCTGGCCGGGCCGGCGATGAACCTGCTCCTGGCGATCCTGCTCTGCATCCCGTTCTGGTTGCATGTGGTGGACACGAACTTCGGCCCGCCGCTGGCGTTCCTGATCGAGCTCCAGATCTGCGCGGTGTTCTTCAACCTCATCCCGGTCCCGCCCCTGGACGGTTTCCAGACGCTGGCCCCCTGGCTGCCCGAGGACGCCCGGAGACAGGCCATGGCCAACTCGAACCTGTTCATGTGGGGGCTGATCATTGTCATGTGGCAAGTCCCGGCCGCAAACGGCGCGTTCTGGCAGCTCGTCCACAGCGTCACCGACCTGCTCGGCATCGATTCCTACCAAGCGGATTTCGGATACCAGCAATTCCAATTCTGGAAACATTGAGTTTATGTCTTTAAGCCTTGTTGGTCTTTGCCTGGTGCTGGTGATCGGGATCTATTTCTGGAACAACCCGCTCAAGCACGGTAGCTGGTTCATGATGCGCCGCTTCATCAACTGGTTTCCGCTGGGCATGACCTACGCGTTCCTCTACATGGGACGCTACAACCTCACCGTCTCCAAGAACGCCCTGGGCTCCCTGATGTCCAACCAGGACTTTGGAGTGATCTTCGCGATTGGCACCTGGGTCTACGGCCTCTCGTTCATCGTCAACGGGCCGTTGGTGGACAAGATCGGCGGCAAGAAAGGCATGCTGATTGCCGCTTGCGGGGCTTCGCTGGCCAATGTCGCGCTGGGAGTGCTCACTTATTTGATGGTCACCGGCCGGCTGCGCATGAACATGGTGGTCGCGTTCTCCATCATTTATGGGCTGAACATGTATTTCCAGAGCTATGGGGCGGCCTCCATTATCAAGGTCAAAGCTTACTGGTTCCATGTCCGGGAGCGGGGAGTTTTCGGCGCCATCTTTGGCACGCTGATTTCCTTCGGGGTTTATTTTGCCTTCGATTGGGGCCAGGTGGTCGTCAATCTGGCCAAGGCCAATCCCGCGGACGGGGGCGGTTGGTTGCATACCGTCATCCGGCGGGTCTTTGCGTCCGACGCGTCTGCCACCGACGCTACCTGGGCGGCGTTTTTTATTCCCGCCGCCATCCTGGTCTTCTGGGCGCTGCTGGATTGGTGGCTGATCAAGGACACCCCCGAGGAGGCGGACTTTGCTCCTTTCGAAACCCACGACGCTTCCACCGGCGAAATGGATGTCCAGCTTAGCACCATGGACTTGCTGCGGCGGGTATTCCAAAGTCCGCTGATGCTCCAGATTGCCGCCATCGGGCTGTGCATGGGCATGTTGCGTAGCGGCATCATGGTCTGGTATTTCATCTTCGCGGACCAGGTCCCGCAGTTCGGGGCCGAGGTCTTTCTCAAAAAATGGGGCTTGCTCTCCTGCCTGTTCGGGATCCTGGGCGGCTTTGCCGGCGGCATGATTTCCGACAAGCTGTTTCAGTCCCGCCGCGGCCCGCCGGCCGCGTTGTTCTGCGGCCTCATGTTCGTCTTCAGCGTGGTGATGACCATCTTTCTCTACTCTTCGCCCCGCCTGGTCGGCTTGTCCGCTCTGCTCATCACCACCGCCGTCATCGCCGTCCATTCGCTCATGTCCGGCACCGCCGCCCCCGATTTCGGCGGGCGCAAGGCCACCGCGACTTGCTCGGGCATCGTGGACGGATTCGTCTATCTGGGTGCGGGGCTGCAATCGTTCGCGGCGGGGCACCTGATCAAATATAGTTGGTATTGGTGGCCGGGCATGCTCATCCCGGCAGCCCTGCTGGGAACCTTCTTCGCCATCCGGATCTGGCACGAACTGCCCGCCGCCACCAGGAAGTATATTGCCGAAGTCGAGGCGAAGGCTCCAACCGACCTCATCCCGGAGAAGAAGGTTGGCTGAGCCCTCCCTGCCTCCTCAGGCTCTCCCCCCCACGTCCCCCCTCACCTCTTGTAGAACATGGCAAGGACTCCGAACAGGATGGTGAACAGGATGATTACCAGCGCGATGGTCCGGTTGCGGGCCACGCGCTTCTCATAACGCAAGGGCCTCAGTCCCTGGACGCCGCCAGCGGCCAGATAGCTGACCAGCTTGGGATTGGTGGTGGTCGGACCGTGAAACAGGTTGCCGATGCGTCGCAGCAAGGCGGGCAGATCGTACTTGCGCACCCCCAGCTCGTTATAATGCCCGGCGGTGGTCGGGCTGTCCGCCCCCGGTTTGAGCCGGTCTTGGGCCATTTCCTCGAAGATCGGCTCGTGAGCCGCCGCCGCGGAGGCCGGAGACGGCGGAGTCGATCCGTGCGTTACGGTCGCCCCGTGCGGGACCGCCGTGGACCGCAGCCGGGGCTGGGGCTGAGCCGGATCGCGCTGCAACCGGGAATCCAGCCGCTTGATCTCGGCTTCCAGCTCGGCGATTTCCTCGTTCAGGGCGCGGGACCGATCGGAAATCGGGTCAGGCTTTTTCTTAAACCATGACATGGACTAGTGGTGGAGCAGGACCGCCAGCACTACAGCCAGAGCCAGCAACACCGCGGCGACCGGCCACGTTAACGCAAAGCCAAGCCGGCAAAGTTCACCAAAGCTATAGATGCCAAAAAGCGACTGGACAGGCGCCGCCGTCTGCGCCATCGATTCGCTCTGCGGGACCGCCCCGGCCAGCACCGCGAACTTTAGGCGGGCGGTGGTCCATTCCATCCGGGCGTTCTCCAGCGTGGTCAGTGCCCGCGTCAGTTCGACACTAAAATTGTCTCGCGTCCAGGTCTCCTCGTGGATGGACTGGACCTTGTCGAGGGCGTCGCGCAGCTCGATCAGCGCCTTGGCCATCTGTTCAGCGTCCCGGCGGGAGTTGAATTCGGCCTCCTCGAGCAAACCGACTCCGCGGGTGAGGCTTTGGAGCATCTCCGCGCGGCCGGTCTGAAACTCGGCCTGTCGGCGGCGCGTCTCCTCCCAGGCGGCCCGTTCCCGTTCCTTCTCTTCTTTCTCCCGCAGCAGCTCGGACAGCCGCTGCTGGGTCTTGGCCAGTTCCGAGTCCACCTCTTCGCGCGTGGGCGCGCGTTGGGCCGGGCTGGACCCGGGCTTGGCGCCCGCTCCCGCCGAAGGCGATTTCTGCGATTGTAAATCACCGTCGATGAAGTCCGACGCATCGTAATCCGAAGACATGATGCCAGTTTAGTCGGGGGTGCGGATAGTGTAAAGGACGGCGTGGAGGCTGAAACGTGGAACGTGATGCGTGATGCGTTAGAAGGTTAGAGCGGAAAATCGCGTTGTGGCGCGGACATTGCTGGGGCCTCGCGTCCGCGCGATGGATCGGCGCGGTGGCGGCAGCGGGGTTCAGCCCATGCTCGGTGCGGTCCAAGGGTGGATTCAACAGCCCTGCCGCCGGCAGCGGCGGATGACCTCGGGCAAGACCTGTTCCACATATTCAACCTCTTCGAAAGTTGAGTCTCTTCCCAGCGAGAAACGAACCAGGGAATTGGCCAGACGCTCCTCCACCCCCAAAGCCCGGACCACGTGCGAAGGCTCAATCGAACCGGCCGAACAGGCCGATCCGCTCGAGGCGCAGATCCCTTCCATGTCCAGACCCGCCAGCAGCGCGATGCTGTCGGCGCCCTCAACCACAAACGACACGGTATTGGCCAGGCGCTGCTCGCGGGAGCCGACGAACCGCACTCCCGGCAGCCCATCCAGAAAACGAATCAGCCGGTCGCTCAGCGGTAGAAGCCGCTCTTCATCGAATACCGGCCGGCAGGCGAACCGTTCCAGCGCCTCGACCAGCCCGATGATGCCCGCCAGGTTTTCCGTGCCCGCGCGGCGCTCGTTTTCGTGGCCGCCGCCGAACAGGATCGGCTCCGGCAGAAGCGGGGATTTGATAAACAGGGCTCCCGATCCTTTCGGCCCGTGGATCTTATGGGCGCAAATCGATACCAGGTCGGCCTGGAACTGCTGGATGCTCTCGAAGGGCCGTTTGCCGAACCACTGAACGGCGTCCGTGTGAAAGAGCACGCCGCGCTCCCGGCATAGCCCGCCCAGCTCGGCCACTGGCTGCACCACGCCAATCTCGTTGTTCGCCGCCATCACCGAAACCAGCACCGTGTCCGGCCGCAGCGCCTGTTCGAGGGTCTTCACCTCCACAAGCCCCTGCCGGTTCACCGGCAGAAGGGTAAGCTCGAATCCTTCCTTTTTTGCCAGGTGCTCGCAGGCATGGAGCACGGCGTGATGCTCGATGGCGGAGGCAATGATGTGGCGGCCCTTGGGCTTGAGCAGCCGAGCGGCGCCGCAAATGGCCAGGTTGGCGCTCTCGGTGCCGCCGCTGGTGAAAACCACCTCGCTCGGCTTGCAGCCCAGCAGCCGCGAGGCCCGCTCCCGCCCCTCGTCCAGAAGCGCCCGGGCGTGCCGGCCGACGTGGTGGACGCTCGAAGGGTTGCCCCAGACGCTTTCCAGGAACGGCCGCATCGCCTCCCGCACTCCCGGATCCAGCGGCGTGGTCGCGTTGTAATCGAAGTAAACCGTCCGCATGAGTCAGCGCTTTACCACCTGTCGAACGGATCTTTGGCCACCGCCGAAGGCGCTGCCATGGCCGCCTCGAGCAGCTTGTCGATGAGCGCTTCCTCCACCGGCGCGCCGGTGTACAGCCGGATGCTCCGCCGGCCAAAAATCAGGCTCGTTCGCTGGTCTATGCTCGCATTCATGCCTCCCATGAAAGGACCATTCCCCCCGCCTGCGCAACGAAAAAGGATTGTATTGGGGTGCGCCCGTCCCCGGGCGCAGCGGGCGCCGGGCACCGGCTGATTCGAGACTTTTCTATAGCCTCCGCCCATTGGCTCGCCCTTGCATCCGAGCGCGAATAGCAGATTCTGATTGGGCGAGGCCATTCGAACATCCGGAATCAGGCGCTAATCGCTACCCGCTGCGCCCGACGGGCGCACTCCGCCCGGTGAATCCCCGGGCATTCTCCGTATTAGCTCGCATTGCGGTTTCGGGTTTTCCATGGCAGGCTTGTTTATGAACGCAGCGGGGTTCCGCAACGATCCCTCGCTCAGGTTCCCGGGCGCAGCCAACTCCTGCCTGCGCCCGCTTTTTTTATCTCCATTCGTGTTTCGGGTATTTCCGCTGCAATTCCTGCTTAATGCGCGGGTAATGTTCGCGCCAGAAGCCGGCGAGGTCCTGGGTGATCTGGACGGGCCGGCGGCTGGGCGCCAGGATCTGCACCACCAGGGGGATGCGGCCCATGCCGATGCGCGGCGTGGTTTGGACGTCGTAAAGCTCCTGGATGCGCAGGGCGATATGCGGCGGATTCGCGGCGTTGTAGGCCACCTTGGGGGTGCGGCCGTTGGGCAGCCGGAGCCGCTCGGGGGCATGCTTTTCGACCAACGCCTGCTGTGCGGAGCTGAGCCAGCTCCGCACAATGGCTTTCGCCGGCTTGTCCTTGATCTCCTTGTAGCTGAACGCGCCGTGGCAAATCTGCTCGATCAGGTCCCGCCGGCTCTCGGGACTGATAGGCGGCAGGGCCAGCTCCGGACACCATTGGCAGAGCAGGTTTAGGCGCAGAATCCACTGCTCGACCGCTTCGTCCCATTCGTTGAGCGCCAGCCGGCCGGCCAGCACCTCTTCCGCCAGCAGGCGCGCCGCCGCGTCCGCCGGCGGCGGCTCGACTCGCTGCGTGCCGATGGCCAAGTCGCGAAAGCGGGCCTGTTCTTCGGCATAGACCCGCCGCGTCGGAGCGTCGTAGAACACCCGCAGCGCCGCCGCGATGTCTCCGGGAAACAGCTCGCGCAGCCACGCTTCCTCGATGACCGTTGCCAGGCTCAGCAAGGTGCTGACGTTTTTGTCTTTGCCCTCGACTTCGCGAACCTCGGCGGCCACGAACAAGCCCGGATCGCCCGCGGATTGCACCACGCTTTCGCGGGCGAGGGTGCCGCGCCGGCCATGGACCAGGTCACACCGCGAGGAGCCGGAGTCCAGCCGCCGGGCAACCCGGTCGCTGAACCCGATAAGCAGGCATTTTTGAAGCGCTTGTCGGGGAGCGTCGCGGACGGTGGCGTCGAGCCCTTCGCGGCGGGCAATATCGAGAAACTGATCCAGGAGCGGCCCGATCTGGCGCGCGGTGGCGGCGTGAATGCCGAGGCGACGGCAGGCCTCGGGTTGGAAGTCGCGTTGGACCGCGTGGTCCCAAGCCCGCATCAAAAGCTCGAAGTCGCTCGCGCGCCGATCGCCCAGCAGATCTTCGCGGTTCCGCGCCACCTCTGGGTCGGTGGCGCGCAGCAGCAGATCGCGGCCCTGGGTAAGCGCGGCCACCAGGCAGGCCTGATAGACGCAGCCGTAATCCTGCGCGGCCAGCAGCATCCGGGCGTAGCGCGGATGCACCGGAAAGGCGAGCATCTTGCGCCCGATGGCAGTCAACTCGAGCGCCGCATGCGCCCGCTCTCCCGTTCCCCGCCCCTCTCGAAGCGCCCCGAGGTCCACCAGCATCTCTTCCGCTCTCGCCAGCGCCCGCTCCTCAGGCGGCTCGAGCCAGCGGAATGTGCGCAGATCCTGGACGCCGGAAGCCTTGAGGGTGAGCACCACTTCGGCCAGGTCGAGCCGCTTGACCTCGGGCAGCTCATGGGCCGGGCGATGGCCGTGTTCCTCGCGCGACCAAAGGCGCAGGCAGAGACCCGGCGCGGTGCGGCCGGCACGGCCGGTTCGCTGGTCGGCCGAGGCGCGGCTGATCTTCTCGACCAGGAGCGTGTTGATGCCGCGATACGAATCGTAGCGCGGGATGCGGGCCAGGCCGCTGTCGATGACGCACCGGATGCCATCGATAGTCAGGGACGTTTCGGCCACATTCGTCGCCACCACCACCTTGCGCTTGTCGTAGCGCGCGACGGCGGCATCCTGTTCCCGGGGAGGCAATTCGCCGTGCAACGCCAGCAGGACAACTCCCCGCGCCTCCTCGCAGCGCCGCAGCGCGTCGATGGTCTGGGAAATCTCGAATCCGCCCGGCATGAAAATCAGCGCGTCGCCCTCGCCGCCCGATCGGACAAAATCCGCGAACGCCGCCGCCGCCTGCTCCCAAATCGGGCGCTTGTCGACGTAAGCCGGCGTGGCGGCGTATTCGATTTCCACCGGGAAAACCCGGCCCTGGGACTCGAGCACGCGGCAAGGCCGGAGGAATTCCTCGAGCCGGGCCACCTCCAGCGTCGCGGACATGACGAGAATATTGACATCGGGCCGGACCGATTCCTGCAACTCGAGCGCCCGGGCCAGGGTGATTTCGCCGTAGAGATGCCGCTCGTGGAACTCGTCGAAGATCAGCGTCGAGACGCCGGGCAAAACGCGATTCTGGATCATCTGGCGCAACAGGACGCCTTCGGTGACATACCGGATGCGCGTCTGGTCGCTGGTGACATTGTCGAACCGGATTTGGTAGCCGACTTCTCCCCCGAGCCGGGCGTTGCGCTCCGAGGCCACGCGCGCCGCCAGCAGGCGCGCCGCCAGCCGGCGCGGCTGGAGAATGACCACCTGTCCGCCCGCCGGTCCGCCGGCGCCCAGCAGCATCTGAGGCACCTGGGTCGATTTGCCCGAGCCGGTAGGCGCCGAGACAATCAGGCGCCGGTGTTCCCGGAGCCCCGCGACAAGGTCGCGCTCGATTTGATAAATGGGAAGTCGATCTGCCACGCCAGGAATCCGAAACGCCCGCCCCGCTCTTCAGCCCGCTGAATAGTGGAGCCCCGACCTGTCGGGAGCCTCCCAGCCCGGGACTCTCGCCCGCGCTGGGTTCTCTCCGCTCGCCTGAAAGCCACGATAAAAGCGCCGGCTCGCACAATAATCTCGCTCACGTCCGACACCGTTCCAGAAAGCATACCGCCGCGCAAGCCCCCAAATCCTCCCAACGTTGAAAACCGGGATAGTTCTTGCGCCATCACTACCAATGGCCTACAAGCAGCCGACGCGATATGTATAAGATCATTGGCGGAGACCAGAAAGAATACGGGCCGGCGACGCCGGAGGAAATGCGCCAGTGGGTGGAGGAGGGGCGGCTCAGCGGGCAAAGCCTGGTGCAAGCCGACGGCGGCCCCTGGAAGCCTCTCGCGACCTTCCCGGAGTTTGCCGCGGCGCTTCAAGCGCAGGTGACCCATATGCCGTCAGCGCCCGCGCCGACACCCGCCCCCGTGGTGAGCGCGCAGGACTGGAGCGAACAAATCCTGTCGCGCCAGCCCACCTTGCGCGTTGGCTATTGCCTGGGACGAGCCTGGGAGCTGATCTGGTCGAATCTCGGTCTGTTGTGCGGGGCTACCTGCGTGATTTGGCTCATCAGCATGATCTGCCTGTTCCTGCCCATGGGCTCGGCTTTCTATTGGGTGCTCTCCGGGGTCTTTGACGGCGGTCTCTACCTGGTGTTTCTCCGTCGCATCCGGGGCCGGGAGGTAGCCATTGGGGACGTCTTTGCCGGGTTCAGCATTGCCTACTCCCAACTGATGCTGGCAGGAGTGGTCAGCTCGCTGCTGACGGGAATCGGTCTTTTATTTTGCATCGTGCCGTGGATTTTTCTGCAAGTCGCCTGGACTTTCAGCGTGCCGCTGGTAGCCGACAAGGGCCTGGAATTCTGGTCGGCCATGGAACTCAGCCGCAAGGTCGTCGCGCGGGTCTGGTTTCAAGCGCTCGCGCTGGTAGTCGTCGCCTTCCTGCCCTACATCGTCGCCTACCTCATCGTCCAAATCAAAATCGGCATGGCCATGTTCCCTCACTACCAGAGCCTGATGGGGTCCGCACCGCCTGATCTCCAGCAGTTCATGAACACCATGATTGAAGCGGCGAAAGCCAGCGCGGAGGTGGCGAAGGCCAACATTCCGTCGATTCTTTTGACGAAGTGCGTTCTTCTGGTGAACCTGCCCTTTGCGACGGCTGCGCTAATGTATGCCTATGAAGATCTCTTTGGCTCTCGGACCACGCCGAGAGCTTAGCCGGCAGACCGCCTGGGGCTGCCTGACCGCCAACGCTGCCCTGCCCGGCTCCGGGTCGCTCGCGGCGGGACGGGTCTGCGGCTATGGCCAAATGGCGCTGACGTTGCTCGGCTTTCTGCTGACGATGGGCTTTGGTCTCCCCTTCATGGCCTGGTATGTCGCCCATTGGCAACGCCTCACCGGAGATCAAGCCGACCCGTTGGACGCCTTGGGCGAAATGTGGATCCACGTGCGCTGGGCGCTGCTCGGCATCGGGATTTTTATCCTGTCCTGGCTCTGGGCCTTGATGACCAGCCTTGCCATTCTGCATTCGGCCCCCCGCTCGACGCCGGGAGCGCCGCCGCGCTTACACTAAGGAGGCTATGCCTTCCACCCGCTATCGCATCGTCAAGCTTGCCGGAGGGGCCCATAGTGTCCACTCGCTGGCCCATGCCGAGACGTTTCATCCAGTGGTCGGACCGGTGGCGGAGGCCGAGGCGCTCTACGTGCGGCAACTGCAGTTGGTCGAACGGCTCCGGCGTGAAGCCGGCGAGTTTGTGGTCTGGGACGTCGGCCTGGGGGCGGCCGCCAACGCGGTGACGGTCTTGCGCGCGGCCAGGGAAGTCCCCCGCCCCATTCGCCTGCTGAGCTTCGACCATACCTTGGAGCCTTTGGAATTCGCGCTCGAACACACCGATCACCTCGACTATCTCAAAGGCTATGAAGCTCCCTTGCGAGCGCTGATTCGCGACCGCCAGGTCGTGTTCGAAAACGGTGTCCAACGGGTGACCTGGGAAATGCACCTCTCGGATTTTCCCGCCCTGCTCGATCAGCCTTCGGCCCAGGCGATGGCCAAACCGCACGCCATCCTGTTCGACGCCTTTTCTCCGGCGAAAAATCCCGCGATGTGGACCCAGCCGCTCTTTGCCCGGCTTTTCGCCCTGCTCGATCCGGCCCGGCCCTGCGCGCTGCCGACCTACTCGCGCAGCACGATGCTCCGGGTGACGCTATTATTGGCCGGGTTTTTCGTCGGAGCCGGCCGCGCGACCGGCGAGAAGGAGCAGACCACCATTGCCGCCAACGCGCGCGAACTGATTGCCGAACCGCTGGACAGCCGCTGGCTGGAGCGGGTCCACCGCTCCACCAGCGCCGAGCCGATGTGGCAACCGCTCTACCGCCAGGCCCCCCTCTCGCCCGAGACGTGGACCCGCCTCCAGGCCCATCCGCAATTCGTGGCGGAGTCCAGCCGATTAGGGTAAGGATAAACTGGTATGGATTCCGGAGCCGCATCGCGATCGCCAAGGACCAAAGGTGCTGCCCCCGGAGTGCGCCCGTCCCCGCTGCTCTTTACACGTATTCTCATCGTGCAAATTCCGTTGCCTGCCGTCGAAGTCGCCAACCCAATACCATGTCCATCAATCGGTGCATGCCCAGGCCAATGCTCT
>Ga0181517_10003587_pt1 | contig 14687 bp, 10 predicted proteins | sample PEATcosm2014_Bin_31_FD_119748 | JGI IMG/M metagenome (GOLD analysis project Ga0181517, IMG submission 119748) | Peatland microbial communities from MTU Mesocosm Facility, Houghton, MI, USA - PEATcosm2014_Bin01_30_metaG | ecosystem: Environmental > Terrestrial > Soil > Wetlands > Peat | place... | reverse complement strand
GGTTACCATAAGATCGAGCAGGCAGATCGAATTTGCCCGGATGGCGAAATTGGCAGACGCAGCGGACTTAAAATCCGCAGGCCGCAAGGCCGTGGGGGTTCAAGTCCCCCTCCGGGCACCAAACTACTGACCTATAAATAATTCTTGCGCGTGTTGGCTTGTAAGTTGGTCAGCGGTTCTGACTTCTCTCCGCCAATCGACGCTGTTTCCTTCCGACATCCTTCCGCTGCTGAGCTGTCGAATATCGGCGTAATTCTTGCGAATCCTTCAACCGGTGATCCCGTTCTGCTCGATGTCATCTGAGTGCCGCTCAATGGACCGAAGTGGATCGGATGGGCTAGTATTGCTGTTCGGCAGGTGCATTGCAGGAGAGGTGCATCCATGGATGTTCAGCGTGCGCGCGAAGAGACGATTCGGGCCTACCAGTTGCACGCCGGCGTGCTCCTCGCATACGCGCATCGACTGACAAAGGACGATGCATTGGCCCAGGATGCGCTTCAAGAGACGTTTCTGCGTTTCTTTTTGGCGTTGATGCAGGGCGAAGAGATCCAGTATGCACGGGCATGGCTGCATCGAGTAGCCCATAACTATGTTTGTGACACCCTGCGGTCCGCGACGATCCGCACCGCGGTCCCGTTGGAGGATGCAGGTGAGGAGAGGCTTCGCGACGAGCGGGGCATGCCTGGCGCCGACCGGGCGGCAGATTGGATTGAGACGGCGCGCATGCTGCTGGCTCCGCGCGAATGGCAATGCGTGCAACTGCGCGCTGAAGGCTTTGACTATACTGAGATTGCCACGGAGCTAGCAATCCGTCCGGGAACGGTGGGAAGCTTATTGCACCGGGCAACGGAGAAGCTACGCATTCGAATGCGGAAGAAAGAGAGACTGGCATGAGCCTGCCTGGCAGATGGCATCCAAAGCTCTGGAGACGCGCGCTTTCGGTCGATGCCGGCAGAGAGGCGCGTGTCGAGGCTCCGCCCGCGTCCGGACTCGATGATTTGCAGAAGCGCTTGAGTCACTGGAGCCATCTGTGGACTCATGAAGACGCACCGGATGGCAGCAGCGAAGCCCAACAATTGGTAGCTGAGCGGCTCGCCCGGTGGATAGAACGTTGCTTCGGTCAACATGTGCAGGACTCATTGCGCGATAAGGGAAGCCAGATTTCCCTGGCCACTTCCACGCCAATCTTTACTGCATTTCTGGGCAGGCGTGCGACGCGGGAGCTTTCCCGGCGCGTTTTGCAGGATATCTAACGGGAACTCATGCCTCGACTCGTGCGTTGGATTTGGATTCTGCTCGCGTTGCATCTCGCCCTGGGCATGATTGCCTATGCGCATTTCCTTGTAACGGGCCAGTATGCACTTCTGGGCTGGTACTTCTGGGCATTGGGATCATTGTTTTTCCTGGTGATGACAGCAACCGAGTTCTCTTTGGCCATTGTCTGCCGATCATGGTTCGATTCGGACGAGCCGATGCGGCTGGCGTGGGGAATGATTGCCTGCGCCGCGATGGGCAGGCTCACGGGAGCTCTGCTCCGTGCTGTTTCCGATGGGCGTTTGCCCTGGGGCAACTGGAATCAGCTTAGTCAGCCTTTTGGCGGTTTGTTCGCGAGCCTGAGCCAGTTGGGGATGGTGGTGGGCGGCCCGATATCGATGGCGTTTCTGGCCGTCGGACTGGGTCGTGTACTGGGGGTTCAGCGCAAATTTCACCTGCTTGGGTCGCTTACACGCGGGGACAAGGTCCTGCTGTTCCTGGTGTTGGCATTTTCGCTAAGCCAGCTTTCTATCAATCTCCCACTGTTATGGAGCCATCCGTCGCTTGGGACCATGCTTCTCTGGTTGAGCGATCCGCTTCTGTCCTTGTTGCTCGTTGAAGCGATTCTGGTGCGCCGCTCCGTGATCCGAATGGGCCAGGGCCTGGTGGCAAAGTGTTGGGAGATGTTTGTACTGGCCATTGTGATCACCTCTGCGGGAGATGCGGCCATCTGGGCCAGCAGCCATGGACTGCTCTCAGAGTCCATGACGGCGCTTAGCTGGTACATCTGGTTTCTAGCGGCCGCGGCGTTTGCCAGCGCCCCTGCCTACCAGTTTGCTGCGATTTCGCTCACCAGGGACGACAGCATGCAATTGCCGGCACGGCGATAGCGTTTCCCATACATTCATCTCCTTCTGCCAGGCCGAGGAGATGCGCTCACCGACCCGTTGGTATTTCAGATTGAGATCGAATGGAATATTTCTCTGCGTGTAAAGAAAGCCCTTTCTTGATTCGTCCTATAGACACTTGAAGGTGAAAAGAAGGCTCAACGCCAAGGAGACAGTTGAGCGAATTGCTGCGTTCGTTGCAATGGATGCGCCGCAAATCGCTCTTGTGGGTATGTCCTTGTGAGCAAGCCGCCTTTTCCGATGCGGATCCGAAATGGAGTGTTCTATGACGATGAAGAAACTGAGCGTGAGTTTGCTTCCGGTGATCTTATTGGCAGGAGGCTTGCAGGCCTGGGCGCAGGCAACAACAGGTTCCATTTCGGGCCGTGTGATTGACCCTTCGGGCAATGTCGTTCAAGGCGCACAACTATCGATTCGCGACGTTGACACGGGAATCATTACATTGGCGACCACAAACGATTCCGGCGAGTTCGACCAGACGGCATTGCCGCCGCATCACTACGCCATCCTTGTGGAAGCGCCGGGCTTTGCAAAAGCGTCCGTTCCGGCGTTCAAGCTCGATATCGATCAGAGGGCGCGCTTCAACATTTCAATGAAAGTAGGCGCCGTCACTTCGGAGGTTGTGGTCAACGATTCTGCTCCCGTGCTGCAAATGCAGGGCGCTGAGACGGGCCAGGTGATTGGAACTCGCGAGATTGAGGACCTGCCGCTCGAAGGTCGGAGTTTCGTTGGCCTCATGAAGCTGGTTCCAGGAGTAGGAAACGGCGGAGGCGGCAACAACCTGAACCTGTCGGTGAACGGCCAACGTGAATTCTCCAACTCGGTGCAGGTGAATGGCGTTGAAGTTACCGGAAATCGAAACAACGACACCAATGTGGTTCCCAGTCCCGACGCGCTGCAAGAGTTCAAGATGGTCACCTCGACCTACGCGCCGGAGTTCGGTCGAGCCTCTGGCGGTTCGGTCATTATCCAAACCAAGTCCGGATCCAACGACTACCATGGGAGCGCCTACTTCTTCTATCGCCCCACAGCCACGGCCGCAAACCCTGCAGTTTCGCCGGCCGGAACTTACCAGACGTTGGTACAGAAGATCTACGGGGCAACTGCCGGTGGACCGATCATCAAAGACAAGGCATTCATTTTTCTATCCTATGAGGGGAATCGGCAGCAGCAGACATTCCCGTACCCGTACAACACGCTCCCTGTCAATCAAGTGGTCTTCGCCGCCAACGGCGATGCGGATTTCTCGGGGATGATCGATCCCTACGCCGGCCTGCCGTACGGCCCGCCCGCCGGATCTGTGGTCCCTATCTTCGACCCGGTATTTTTCAACAATAATTACTATGCTGAGCAATTCCCAGGGAATATTATTCCAGCGAACAGGATCAGCCCGGCTGGGAAAAAGATTTTGCAGAATCTGTTTCCAACGCCCGTGAACGACAACTTCTTCGACAATTTCCCCGAGCAGCAGGCCTACACAAACAACAACAACGTCGGTAACCTTCGCACCGACTATACCTTCTCTCAAAAGAACCGCGTTTTCCTTACCTACGATGCAGAACAGGGAGACACATCCACCGCCGATCCGTATGCTGGGGCCATACCCGTAAAGGGCGGCGGCAGCGGCGACAGCGGTGATCTTACGAGCTTTGAGAACCATGTGATCTCCCTCAGATACAACCATGTCTTCTCGCCGAATTTGATCAACGAAGCGGGCGTCAGCTACTTCCTTTCCACAGTAAGTCAGAACAGTCCCCTGGCAGGCAGCGATCTTGCAACCACCTGGGGCATCCAAAACAATACCATCCCCGGTTTTCCGTCCACCTACAACCTGCCTCAGATTCAGTTTCAAAGCGGACCGACAGTCGGTGGATCAACATATAAGCCGCTCAACTTCCGCGACAAGAACATGGCGTTTACGGAGGCTTTAACCTGGACGCACAGCAGGCATGACTTCAAGTTTGGATATGAGTACAGGCATCTCAATTCACATCCCAATTTCTCTCTGTTCCCGACCCCCTATCAGTACTACGGCGGAGCAGGCGATGCTCTCACCAGCGATCAAACCTACTCGAACTATATCGCTGGCGCATATTACTACAGCGGCGGCAGCGAGATAGCCGACCTTCTGCTTGGGTTGCCTTACGTAACCGATCAGGGACTTCAGCTTACCCAGCCGAGCACGACAGCCAATGAACACACATTCTTCCTTCAAGACTATTGGCAGATTACGCCGAAGCTGAACATCACATATGGAGTGCGCTACGAATACCAGCAGCCGTACGTCGATGCCAACGACAATGAGTCGAACTTCAGCACCTCGACCCTGTTGATCAATCTCGCAGGGCGCGGATCGAATTCAAAATCCCTGGTGAATTCAAACACGGCGGACATCATGCCTCGCGTCGGATTCAGCTATCAGATCATGCCAACCTGGGTGATTCGCGGCGGCTTCGGCATGTTCTACTCGCCGGAGAACGACGCGCGTGAGGATATCCTGACCAAGAATTATCCGTTCTTTACGCAGCAGAAGTTCGTCAACTACTTCGACAACGGCTCCTATCAGTACATCCTCCCGTACAATCTTGACGCAGGCGTCGCTCGCTCAACAACAATCTCCATTCCCAGCGGAGCATCCTCGATCGACCTGAGCACGGTCTCTGGCGGTAACACACAAACCGTTTATTCCGAGCCTGCAGATTTTCCAACTGCATACTCGCGAAACTACAACCTGACCTTGGAGAAGCAGTTTGGCAATTCCACGTCGGCTGAGATCAGCTACGTTGGAGCAAATACAAGGAATCTATCCGACATGGTTGGCAACTACAATGTTGGCAACCACCTCTCGGCAAACCTTGGAACGGTGCAAACGCTTTTGCCCAGTGGGCTTAGCAACTACGATTCGCTGCAAGCAAAGCTCAAGCGCAATTTCACCAACGGCTACAGCATCCTGGCCTCGTATACCTACGCAAATGGACGTGATAACGGACCTGCGCCATTCGACTTAGGAAAGGGCGGCAACTACCCGCAAAATCCGTTCGATGTTGGCGCCGAGTATTCCAGGTCGGATACCGACATGCGGCATAATTTCGTAGCCAGTCAAATCATCGAATTGCCCTTTGGCCATGGAAAGCGCTTTCTCTCTCATGCGGAAGGGCTGGCGCAATCAATCATTGGTGGTTGGCAGTTGAACAGTATAACCACGCTGCAAACCGGGAGGCCGTTCAACGTGGTCAGCAAGGGCAACGATCCAAACTACCCGGGATTGAGGCCTGACCTTGTTGGTAATCCTAAGCAGGCGCCCCGGACAGTATCCGAGTGGTTCAACATCGCGGCTTTCTCGATTCCTTCGAAACAAACCGGGGAACCAAAGCCTGGGCAGGCTTTAATCTTCGGTAACTCCCCGCGCAATCCGCTCTTTGGCCCCGGATACACCAATGAGGACCTATCGCTCTTCAAGGTCTTCACTCTACCGAGAGAGATGAAATTCCAGATTCGCATGGAGGCTTTCAACGTTCTGAATATTGCGCATTACGACAACCCAGTCAGCGATATGAGTAAGGGAACGTTGTTCGGCACCATCCAGGGTGGATATTATCCGCGCGTGATGCAGTTTGCCGGGCGCCTGACGTTCTAATGCACGGGAGACAGGGAGGCTTCGATTAAGCCGCCGCTGTGTCAATCATCGTATCGTTGCCGCTGCGCTCATTATGGCAGCGGCAGCGAATGAGCAATCAATCCTGCCCTGCACGCACCCTGAACACGGCGCCGGAATGGCCCGAAGGAGACGCCCGCATGAGGGTGTGCTTTTCTTTCTTATTGCTTTGCACGCTGGCGACGGGAACCTGCGCGTTCGGTCAGGCGAGTCACTATCTTGACTGCAACGCCGGCAGCGATACAGCGGATTCGCTGACGCCACAGACCGCCTGGCGCACCGTGGCAAGGGCGGACTCGTATCCCTATCAACCAGGGGATAGCCTACTTTTGAAGCGCGGAAGCCGTTGCGAAGGGATGTTGTGGCCCAAAGGCTCGGGCACCGAACAGGCGCCCATTCATCTGGGCGCATACGGCGAAGGGGCTTTGCCGATCGTCGTTGGCGGCGCCGAGTCCGCAGGATTGCGGCTCAGCGACCAACAGTATTGGGAGATCGAGAATCTCGAAATCGTGGGAGGCTCTCCGTACGGCATCCACATTGGCGGTTCCGCACCTGTTATGCGCCATTTCAGGATTACGAATGTCGTGGTGCACGATGTAAAAGGCACGCCCTTGACCAAAGACTCCGGTTTGGTGGTTATTGCACCCGATGCAAATGCAAAGAGCCGCATAGACGATGTGATTGTGGATGGCGTGACCGCCTACGAGACCTCCGAGTGGGCGGGCATCATCGTGAGCGGCGCTGGTTTTGACTCTTCCGATGGTAAGGGGCGCGGCGAGCATATTGAGATTCGGAACTCCATGGTTCACGACGTGGCGGGGGATGGCATTCTTCTTGCCCGCGTCTCGCACGGCGCGCTTGAACATAACGTTGCGTGGTACACCGGCATGCAGGAGAAAGAGTCCATTGGCACGCCCAATGCAATCTGGGAGTGGATGTGCCGGGATTGCCGTGTCGAATACAACGAAGGCTACTTCACCGATTCTCCCGGTGTTGATGGCGGTGTGTTTGATATTGACTACGGCGATGAGAGCAATGTATTGCAGGATAACTTCGGTCATGACTCGCAGGGCTATTGCATCTCAGTCTTTGGTGCGGATGGCTCGAGCGGAAACTCGACTCACAGTGAGATCCGGCAGAATACCTGCATCCACAACGGCCGAAGTCCACGCCTGTCAAAAAGGCAAGGGGCTATTTTTCTTTACACCTGGAATGGAGGCAAGCTGGACGGGGTTGAGATTGTGAACAACACCATTGTCTGGGATCCGCCGGTTCACGTCCCAGCCTTTCAATCAACTGCGGAGTTTGCAGGGAATCTGCCTAATCGCTTTGCCGACAACCTGATTGTTGCTGCATCTGGATCGTTCGTTTCATCCATACCCAAGATTGAGTTTTCCGACAACCGCTATTGCGGGCCCAAGGGAATCGAATCTTTCCCGGCCGAGTCTGATTCGGCTGCCAACAAGCCGGAAGGACTGTGCGGTTGCGTGAGCGAATTGCTCCAGGGTACGGCCGGCGGAGTTCGCCCATCGGTTGCGGGACCGGCATTGGAACCTGGTTTCAAGGCCGTCTCAACCAACTCTCATTCACTCGCGGGCCATTGGGTGCTTGGTGCTGTGCTCGCGCCGCCCGGAGAGCAGTCAGCACGCGCGTCCCGGAGCCAGTTGATTCTCATAGAGAGCATGATGAACCAGTTCGCAAGCCTCGGCCTGGCAAGTGTCGTGGTGCCGCTTCACACGATGGCTGAGGACGAACTCCGGCAATGGAAAACGAATTGGAACTTTGATCCGGCCGTGCAGATTGATGCGACAAATGCTTCGGGCTTGCGCAAAGACTCTGACCTTACATCGCCGCCGCTGGTGCTTGTTTCTCCGTCGGGCCAGATCGCCGCAAGCTGGAAATACCCGGTCTCGCCGGGAGATGTGTGGCTCCAGATTCAAAGCCACCTGGGTACTCCAGCAGGGGCACAGCAAATGCCAGCTTGCCAAACTCAGGTTGTCCATTGAGCGGCAGTGCAGAATGCAGGCTTGAGATAAAGCGGAAAAGCATTTGCCAACTCAATTTCAGGTAACTTCGGAGGCGCAATGAAGCGCGCGGGTTTGCAAATCGCGATGTTCGTGCTGCTGGCAATGAATAGCGCGCCATGCCGAGGGCAGGGAATCGCGTTACGTGAGAACGACAGCGTGGTGTTTTATGGCGACAGCATCACGGCTCAACGTCTCTATACGCGTTTTGTCGAGGACTTCGTTCTCACCCGCTACCCAAAGATGCACGTGACTTTCTGGAATGCGGGAATCCCGGGAGATACGGTCTACGGCGGTTACACCGGAGACATGCCAGCGCGACTGAAGCGGGACATGCTTCCTCACCATCCAACGGTGATCACGATCATGCTGGGCATGAACGACGGTTACTACATGGCGTTCAACCCGAAGTATCTCGAAATCTATGAGGATGGCTATCGGAAACTGTTAGGCGCCGTCCAAAGCGAAGCGCCAGCCGCGAGAATTACTCTCATCTCTCCCACTCCCTATGACGAGGTGACACACGGCACCGAGTTCGACCATTACAACGAAGTAGTCAGCCGCCATTCCGCCTTTGTAAAGGAACTGGCTGCATCTTCGCATCTGGGATTCAGCGACTTTAACCAGGTTGAGACAGACGTGCTGAACGCAGCAACGCAGAAAAGCAACTCTCTGGCAGCATTGTTGATTCCGGACCGCATTCATCCGGCAGAGGCTTCCCATTGGGTGCTGGCTGCTACGCTCGCGCGCTCCTGGGGACTCTCTCCAATTGTGAGCAGCTTGCAGATGGACGCGGCGACGGGAAAGACGGTTGCGGCCGAGAACACACTGGTCACCGACCTTAAGACAGTGGACGGCAAATTGCAGTGGACTCAAACCGACAATGCGCTGCCGCTTCCTTTGCCGTTGGATGACGGGATGATTGAGTTTGTACTGAGTGTCACTGATCTGGCCGCAATGGACCAGCAGTTGCTTCGGGTGAACGGCTTGCCGGCGGCGCGATACGCATTGGGGATTGATGGGCACAAGATTGCAACCTTCACGCGGGAGCAACTTGCCTCTGGAGTGAATCTGGCTCTCTTAGCCACGCCGATGCAGAGCCAGGCGAAGGGCGTGGACGGAATAGAGATCAAACGGACCAAATTGGATGAGGCGCACTTCATTCTTGCGATTGACGACCCAAAGGCGGCTCACGCTGCGGAGGCGGTCAGCGCGATCGAAGAGAAGGATGCGGGGCTCGTGGCGGAACAGCGCAAACTAGCCCAGCCCAAGCCGCATCAGTTTGAACTTTCTCCCGAGTAAAGCGCGATAAATCGGCGGAACAACCTTAAAGGGCTAGCGGGCATTCTGTTGTAAAGCTTCCAATGTTTTCCGGGAAGCCTCATCGAGGTCGAGTGTGATTGAAGTGTCTCTATGAGCCATACACCCGAAATCCTTAGCCAGAAGGTCTACGATGCTTAATTCTGTCAAGCAGGGATAGCCCTTCCTCTGCGCAATTGCTATTCTCTGCTACAGCGAGTAAGGCTATGCTAGGTCATCGCCCGAGCGCGCAGGATGTGGGCCTACCGACGCGCTCTGTGGCCAGGAAGGTCGGTATGAACGCATTCCCCCGTTCATCTTCCAGCCAGTTCACGGCTGTCGCAAGTGCTTCCTACGTCACTCGCCAGGACTATGCGGCTTACAGTCTGGAACAGCACGTCGTATGGGCCGAACTGGTTGAGCGAGCGTTTGCGGAGTTGGAAGCGCATGCGGCGCGCGAGTATCTGGACGGTTTCTCAATCATCGGACTGCCGCGGGATCGGCTGCCGAATCTTGAGGCGATCAACGCGCGCCTGGAACCCCGCACGGGCTGGAACGCCACGGCAGTGAGTGGGTTTCTGCCGGCGCCAGCATTCTTTGAGATGCTGGCTGCTCGGCGTTTTCCGACCACTACCTGGCTGCGCGGCCGGGAATCGCTGGAATACACGCCCGAACCGGATGTCTTTCATGACGTCTTTGGGCACGTGCCCATGCATGCCCACCCGGTATTTGCAGACTTTCTAGCCCACTATGGACGCGTCTGCGCGTCCATTGCGGATGCCCGTGTGCTTGAGAAGCTGGGCCGGCTCTTCTGGTACACGGTGGAGTTTGGAGTGATCCGGCAGCGGGACGAGACCAAGGTTTATGGCAGCGGGCTGATCAGCTCGCACGGCGAGCGCCGGAACGTGATGGAAGGCCATTGCGCGATCCACGATTTTACGCTGGACGAGGTGCTGAATACACCGGTAAAAGTGGATGAACTGCACGAACTGCTGTTTGCGGTGAGCAGTTTCGATCAGGTCTACGAAGCCATGCACGAGGCAGAGCGGCGGGTCGATTGCGGCCGCTTGTGATGGTCGTGCGGCTGCATGGGATTGAGCCAAGCGCAGGCAGCCAAACGAATACCGGAGCAGTCTATGAGAAAGAGCAACGCGCGGCTTGACGGATTGGGATTACTCTTGCACTCCACGGGAGACTAGATGGCCGAGGATCTGAAGATCGAAAGCGGGTTGCGTTCGACGATGAATCTCGATTCGACGCGGGCGCAAGGCAACCGCAAAGCGCTCACGGCCCTGATGGCGGCGCTGCGCGCTGAAGAAGATTTGATCCGGCTCGGGGGCGGAACAAAGGCGGCGGAGGCGCAGCATGCCAAAGGTAGACTAACCGCGAGAGAACGGCTCAAACTCCTGCTCGATGAGGGAACGGATTTGCTGGAACTGGGGTTGTGGGCGGCGCAGGGAATGTACGCGGAGTTCGGCGGTGCGCCGGGCGCTGGAGTGGTAACGGGACTGGGAAGGGTGAGCGGGCGGCTGTGCATGATCGTGGCCAACGACGCCACTGTGAAGGCCGGTGCGTTCTTTCCCATGACGGCGAAGAAAGTGTTGCGCGCCCAGACCATCGCCATGGAGAATCGCATCCCGACGATCTATCTTGTGGATTCGTCCGGCGTGTTTCTGCCGTTGCAGGAGGATGTGTTTCCGGATACCGACGACTTTGGGCGTATCTTTCGCAACAACGCGGTGATGAGTTCGCTGGGAATACCGCAGATCACGGCGATTATGGGCATGTGTGTGGCGGGTGGGGCCTATCTGCCGGTGATGACGGATACGGTTCTGATGACCGAAGGCTCAGGGCTATTTCTTGCCGGGCCATTCCTGGTGCAGGCCGCCATCGGGCAGAGAACGGACCCCGAGGAACTGGGCGGAGCGGCGATGCATGCGGCGATTTCAGGGACGGTTGACTTCAAGGAACCGAATGACCACCTGTGCCTGGCGCGGATTAGATCGCTGGTGGCGAAGATGGGCGAGCGAATCCCCATGTTTCAAAATCGAGACATCCACCCCGCGAACGAAGACCCGTTCGTGGGGACCCCGGACATGGGGCACCCGGAGGTTTTTCGGCGCCGTGAATTTGACTCGGTCCGGGACGCGCCGAGTTTTGCCGCCGAGGATGTGTATGGATTGCTGAATCCAACGCCGGGGGCGAGCAACGTCTATGACATGCGCGAAGTGATTGCGCGCATTGTGGACCGAAGTGAGTTCGACGAGTACAAGGAGGAGTTTGGCCGGACGGTGCTGTGCGGGTACGCGTGGATTGGCGGGCGGGCCGTGGGCATTGTGGCCAACCAGAAGATCAACCAGAATCAGACGGTTGCTATGGGTCCGACGGCTGGAATGACGCAGATGGAGGTGGGCGGCGTAATTTATACCGAGGGCGCTCAGAAAGCCGCGCGCTTCATTATGGACTGCAATCAGAGCCTGATTCCGCTGGTGTTTCTGCACGACGTAAATGGATTCATGGTCGGCAAGGAAGCGGAGTGGTCGGGGATCATTCGCGCCGGGGCAAAGATGGTGTCGGCGGTGAGCACCAGTGTGGTTCCCAAGATAACGGTGATCGTGGGCGGAAGCTTTGGCGCCGGGCATTACGCGATGTGCGGCAAGGCCTACGATCCGCGCTTTCTGTTTGCCTGGCCCACTGCGCGTTATGCGGTTATGAGCGGCGCCTCGGCTGCAGCGACGCTGGCTGAGGTACGCGCCCGTCAGATTGAGCGGGGCGGCAAAGCGTTGTCAGAAACCGAGAAAACCGCACTCTATGAGGAGATTCGCTCCACATACGACGCGCAGGCCGACCCACGCTACGGTGCGGCGCGACTTTGGATCGATGCAATTATCGATCCGGCCCGAACCAGAGACGTGTTGATCGCGGCGCTGGAGGCATGCGCACTGAATCCGGAAATTCCCCGGTTCAATCCCGGAGTTCTGCAAACCTGAGGGCGGTATTTAGGGCCGCTTGCGCGATCTGGGCCGGCGGCATCTTAATCGTGAAGCAAGAACACAGGACATTCGAATTCCCCGCGAAGGAGCCTGAAGATGCGAGTTGGGTTGGAGCCGGTTGAGACTTTGTATCCGTTCGTGCTGACGGAAGAGCAGGAGCATCTGCGGCGCGAGATACGCGAGTTTGCCGCGCGAGAGATTGCGCCCAATGTGGCAGGTTGGGACGAGGCGAGCGAGTTCCCGCTCGCGGCAGTGAAGAAGCTGGGCGCGATGGGCCTGTTGGGCGTGCTCATCCCCTCGGAGTACGGGGGCGCGGGGCTGGGATATGTTGACTACGTGCTGGCTATTGAAGAACTCTCGGCAGTGGACGGATCGCTGGGACTCACGATGGCGGCGCACAACTCGCTGGGAACGAATCATATCTTTCTGGCCGGCAACGAGGCGCAGAAAAGAAAGTATATTCCACGCCTCGCAAGCGGCGAGTTTCTGGCTGCGTGGGCGCTCACTGAGCCAGGCTCCGGGTCGGATGCGAGCAGCGCGCGCACCACTGCGGTGAAAAAGGGCGACAGGTATGTGCTCAATGGCAACAAGACCTTCATCACCAATGGGCATTACGCGGATGTTTCGGTGGTGATCGCGGTGACCGACAAGAGCAAAGGAACGCATGGATTGTCGGCCTTTGTGGTGGAGAAGGGAATGAAGGGATTCAGGGCCGGCAAGAAAGAGAACAAACTGGGACTGCGGGCCAGCGACACCAGCGAGCTGATCTTCGAGGACTGCGAGATCCCTGCGGAACGCCTGCTGGGAGCCGAGGGCGAGGGGTTTATCGATGCCATGCGGGTGCTGGATGGGGGTAGGATCTCGATTGCGGCTTTAGCGCTTGGAATTGCGCGCGGGGCGCTAGATGCAGCGCTGACGTATGTCAAAGAGCGGCGACAATTCGGAAAAGCGATCGCCGAGTTTCAGGGCATTCAGTGGAAACTGGCGGATATGGCCACGGAGTTGGATGCGGCGCGGCTACTGACGCAGCGCGCCGCGGTGCTGAAGGACGCAGGCCGCAAGGTGACGCGCGAGTCGTCGATGGCCAAGCTGTTCGCCAGTGAAGTGGCAGTACGCATCTGCGACGAGGCGGTGCAGTTGTTTGGCGGCTACGGCTTCATCAAAGACTACCCAGCGGAGAAGTTCTACCGCGACGTCAAGCTATGCACGATCGGCGAGGGCACCAGCGAGATTCAGCGGATGGTCATCGCCCGGGAGATCCTGAAGGTGCACCCGTCGCGTGGTTGATGGATGAAGAGGGATGGATGAGCGATGCGGTCAAGATCGTGGAGTGCCCACGCGATGCCTGGCAGGGTCTTCCCGTGCAGATTGCTCCAGAGGCCAAGGCCGGCTATCTGCGCCGGCTGATCGATGCGGGCTTCACGCATATCGATGCGGTGAGCTTTGTGTCGCCCGCGGCGGTTCCGCAGATGGCCGACTCGGAGCGAGTACTCGAGTTCCTCGGGCCTCAAACAAGCGCGGAGATCATCGGGATTGTAGTGAACGAAAAGGGCGCGGAACGGGCCATCCGCACCGGCGCGGTCCACACGCTGGGTTTTCCTTACTCCACCTCTTCCGAGTTTCTCCGCCGCAATCAACATCAATCGCAAGAAGAATCGCTCTCTGCATTGCGAACCGTCGTTAGCAGCGCCGGCGATGCGGGGCTTGATGTGGTGGCGTACCTCTCGATGGCCTTCGGAAATCCGTATGGTGAGGCTTGGAGCGTTGGTGCGGTAGTTGAGGCCTGCGCTTTACTGATCGATAGCGGCGTGCGGCAAATCTCGCTTGCGGACACGGTGGGCCGGGCTGCTCCCGATCAAATTACAGAGACTGTCGTAGCAGTTATCGCAGCGCATAGGGGGATTGAGATCGGCGTACATCTCCATGCACGGCGGGCCGAGGCAGCGCCCCTGATCGGCGCGTCCTACGATGTAGGCTGCAGGAGGTTCGACGCAGCCATCGGCGGGCTGGGTGGATGCCCGTTTGCGCAGGACGGGCTGGTGGGCAACTTGCCCACGGAAACGCTGCTTGGTGCGCTGACAGACTGCGGAGCGCAGCTGCCGAAGTTGGGGCCACTGGACGAACTGATCCGTGCCAGTGCAGAGATTGCCACGAGTTGTAGTAACACGGTGATATAGGGAACCTACGATTAAGCTCGAATCGAGCACACAAATTCCCTCAGGGGCTAAAGCCCGCGATTTATTTGTTGGGTTTGTGGCACGACTAAAGTCGTGCCCTTTCAAAACCGGGACTTATTCAGAAGTTCCTTAGGAAATGGGCTGCAGGGCGGGAGAAGCGATTGGACTACAAGACGATTGTGGTTGCGGAGAGCGGGTCGATAAGAACGATTACGCTCAATCGGCCGGAGCGGCGCAATGCAATGACTCCTGAGATGCAGATGGAGTTGATCGGCGCGCTGCAAGAGGCCGCGCAAAGCGACTGCCGGGTGCTGGTGCTGGCAGGGGCCGGCGAGGCGTTTTGCTCAGGCCTGGATTTATCGGCGTTGCAGGGGATG
>Ga0181517_10003585_pt1 | contig 14701 bp, 12 predicted proteins | sample PEATcosm2014_Bin_31_FD_119748 | JGI IMG/M metagenome (GOLD analysis project Ga0181517, IMG submission 119748) | Peatland microbial communities from MTU Mesocosm Facility, Houghton, MI, USA - PEATcosm2014_Bin01_30_metaG | ecosystem: Environmental > Terrestrial > Soil > Wetlands > Peat | place... | reverse complement strand
TTTAGCATATCTTTTTTGGTGCCATACCCACGCTGTCCGAATAATGTCATCCAACTTGGTATAGTGTGGCGTCCAGCCCAATTCACTCATCGCCAGTTTCGAACTGGCAACCAGCACCGCTGGATCCCCGGCGCGGCGGGGATGGATCTCTACCGGAATCGGATGGCCGGTGACGCGCCGCGCCGATTCGATCACCTGTTGGACGCTGAAGCCCTGCCCGTTACCCAGGTTCAGGATCAGCCGATCCTGCTTTTCCAGTGCGTCCAAGGCCAGCAAATGCGCATCAGCCAGGTCGGAGACGTGGATGTAGTCGCGAATGCAGGTTCCGTCCGGCGTGGGATAGTCCTCGCCATAAATGCGGATCGACTTGCGGCGGCCCAGCGCAACATCCAGCACCAGCGGAATCAGGTGCGACTCCGGGTCGTGCGCTTCTCCACGGGTTACTCCCGCCGATCCCTCGGGCGCTCCGGCAACGTTGAAATAGCGCAGCGAGGCATAGCGGAGTCCATGAATCCGGTTCATCCAGCCCAGCATGTGCTCCACCAGCAGCTTCGACTCGCCATAAGCGTTGGTGGGCAGCAGGCGCGCATCTTCTTTGATTGGAACCGTTTCCGGCTCACCGTATACCGCGGCGGTGGAGGAGAAGACCAAACGCCTCGGTCCATGGGCGAGAATCGCCTCAAGCAGAGACAGAGTGGAAGCGGTGTTGTTGCGAAAAAAAGCCTCGGGGTGAACCATCGACTCGCCGGCCTCGATCAAAGCGGCAAAGTGAAGCACGCCATCGAAGGGCTTGCCTTGCTCTTTGGCATCAATAAAGATGCGCTCCAGCAAAGCCCGGTCAGAGAGTTCTCCCTGAACAAATTCGACCCCCGGCGGCAGAAGATCGCGCCGTCCGTGGCTGAGGTTGTCAAATGCAACGGCCTGATGCCCTTTTTGGACAAGCAATCCTGCAACCGTTCCGCCGATATAGCCCGCACCACCAGTAACCAGTACTTTCACGAAAAGGAAACCTTTCTTTGGTACTTTGGTCTAAACTTAAGTCAACACAATGGCAAAGTTGGGACGGAGCACCTGCGTCCTCTTCACAGACCGTCAACCAGACGGCACACCATATGGTGTATTGTATTCCGCTGGATTCCGGGGCCAAAACGGACTGGTCCGTCTTGCTCTTTCTCGCACTTGGGACATGGGATAACCTGTGTAATAGCAGCCAGAGGCAGGTCAGGGCGTTTCAAGTCAACGCCTTGGCGGACGATTGGAGAGTTCTTCGAATGTCTGGACTTTGGGCGACCAATAATTCGTGCGACACAGGTCGCCGTAATCCAGGGCTGGTTCGATGGGTTGCCTGGTTGATGGAGCCACTCGCACATAAGATGAACAAGAAAATAACTATTGCTCCTGTCTGGTCGGCGGATGAGAAGCTTTTGATCGGGTATTGCGGCAAGGATATGCATGCTCGTGCCAACGCCCGGCGAGTGATATGGATCACTGCAGTCGGTCGTGAAGAAGCGTCAACTTGGAGACAGCAAGCCACCTTCAGGGTCCAGTGGAATCCCGGCAGAGATTTGAGTGCTTCATGCCTCAAATTCACTCGCCCGCCGGTTCCGCAGCACATTACAGCCCTAAAGGCAGGACCGAACGCTGTGTCCGATGCCCGCAAGCGAGGACTGAGAACATGCCGGTAAACCGCTACTCACAACGTGCAACATTCGGCTTGCTCCCTGAACCCGAGCGCAGCCCGGGTTCATTCATTACCAGTATTGTGATCAACGGGTTGATTCTAGCCCTGCTGCTTTATATCGGAACGACAGCCAGGCAGGTCATTCAGGAGCGGCAGTATGAGCAGACGGTCCTGATCATTCCCGCGGCTGCGGATGAGCCTCCACCGCCTCCCAAGGTGAAACTGCCCGAGCCGCCCAAGCTACCCAAGCTGCCGGATGTGAAGCTGGACGCACCCAAGATCAGAATGCCCAAGCCGGAGCCCAAACCGGACCTTAAACCCGTCCAGATTGAGGCAAAGGTCAACCTTCCCGTCATCAAGTCGCCCAAGCTGTCCGTAGTCGAGGCGCCGCAGCCAAAAGCGGCCTTCTCTTCACCCATGCCGGCGCAAGTGCCGCAGACAAGGGTCTCGACGGCTCCGGTCCACCTGGGCCAGACTTTCGGCGTCACACCCAATCCCAACGCCACCCGGCCGGCGACTATCGCAGCCATTGGCAATCCATACGGCGGAATGCGGGGCGCAGCCATTGCACCGCACGGAGTGGTTGGCGGGACGGGAATCGGCAACGGGATTAAAGCGGGCGGCTCGAACGGTGGAGTGGTCGGCAAAGTGGCCTCCGCCGGCATTCCCGGCGCATCATCCACTCCATCGGCCGGGAACATCGGCAAAGTAGCCTCAACGGGAATTCCCGGCATGACCACGGCTATACCGGTTGCCAAGATGACCGGAACACCGGCCTCGACCAACCTCGAGGTCCTTTCAAAACCACCCCCGCAGTACACCGCCGAAGCCAAACAGTTGAAGGTCCAGGGCGATGTTATCCTGCGCGTCACATTCACGGCCGCCGGCCAGGTTGTCGTGCAGGGCCTTGTGCACGGCCTGGGCCACGGCCTGGATGAGGAAGCGCGCCGGGTGGCGCAACAAATTCGTTTCCGGCCGGCTACCCGAAATGGGCAGGCAGTCGACATGACCACCAATATCACCATCAGTTTCCAATTGGCGTAGCATCGAAACTTTACACAGGAAGATGGGCTCCAGTCAGCCGCGGGATGCCTGAGCACACAAGCGGCTCGATGATAACTTGGAAGACCCATACTAGGAGCATGCCATGATGTTTCGGAAGATATCCCTCACCTTCCTTTTGATTAGCCTGGTGGTTTCCTGCGCATACGCAAAGAAGCAACCGAAGTACGAACAGGGTCACCAACTCACTCCCGAACAGGCGGAGCTGGTGCAAAAGGCCATTGGACGCGAAAAAGTGCTGATCAAAAACATTCAGCAGCGCACGCCCCTGGTTGAAACCTATATTCAGAACACAAGACCAGACGTCAAGTTATACCAGGTACCAGTTGAAGATGAGTACATGCTGAGCCGCATCGACTTCAGCAAGGGCTTCTTTGACAAGGCTTACCAACCCCGTGGCGATGCCAAGCACGGATTTCTCAAAGGCTCCTTTTCGGCGCTTTCGGGCATTACCAAGCTCCTGAAACTGGATACGCATTTCGCCTACAATCCGCTGGGGTTTACCGAGATGATGTTCCTCGACCCCTCCAGTTTTGACACCCAGCACTACGAGTTCAGCTTCGTCAGGCGGGAGTTTCTTGGATCGGTTCGCACCTGGGTCTACGATGTGCATCCCAAGGTCAACGGCATGGGCCGGTTCTACGGCCGCGTCTGGATCGAGGACCAGGACGGAAACGTGGTGCGATTCAACGGCACCTTTACCGCCCCGCGCTCTGAGGACGACTCGCGCTACTACTTCCACTTCGACAGTTGGCGTATGAACGTGCAGCCTGGTATTTGGCTCCCGGTCGGTGTTTACGTTGAAGAGACCGAGCGCGTCGAAGGCGAGAAGTCGGTAGGACTCAAAGCTCAGACTCACTTCTGGGGTTACGCACTCAAACTGCCCACGCGGGAAAGCGAGAACGTGAGCGTGAAGGTGGACGACGCTGTAGACCGGAGCGATGACTCGCAGGACGTGGGTCCGCTGCAGGCCACGCGCGCCTGGATTACCCAGGCGGAGAACAACGTCATCGATCGCCTGGTTGAGGCCGGCCTGGTGGCGCCCGCCAACGCAGGGGGCTACGAGTCCACAGTCCTGGACCAGATTGTGATCAACCTGGCCGTGCCCAACAACCTGGCATTTACCGATCCGGTGCATTGCCGTGTTCTGCTCACCACCACCGTTGAAGCCACCACGGTGGGCAACACCATCCTCATCAGCAAGGGCCTCATCGACACCCTGCCCAATGAAGAGTCCATCGCCTCGGTGATTGCCATGGAACTGGCGCATATTGCGTTGGGCCACCACATCGACACCCGCTACGCATTTAACGATCGGTTGCTGTTCCCCGACGAGTCCACTTTCCAGCGCATCAACATGTATCACTCCGATGGCGACAATGCTGAAGCCGCCAAGAAGGGCCAGGAGTATCTGCAAGCCTCCATGTACAAGGACAAGCTTCCCAGTGCGGGCTTGTACTGGGCGCAACTGGCTGAACGGGGCAAGGTCATGAAAGCGCTGAACACGCCCAAGCTGGGCGATTCTCTGCTCAAGGCTGACGGGACCCCCTGGATGGGAGAACTGGCCCGCAGCGCACCCAAGCTCAGCTGGGACGACCTGGCCCAGATTCCGGCCCTGCCCCTGGGCAGCTGGCTCAAAACAGACCCATGGGACGACAAGGTGCACATGCTGACCGCCAAACGATATGCACCCATGAACGCCCGCGACAAGATGCCGCTTGAGGTGGCGCCGTTGTTCTTCAAGCTGGCGCGCTACGACACCTCAAAGCTCGCTTTACCGCCAGCGCCGGCAACCAACACACCCCCTGCGGCTGCACCGGCCGACCAGCAGGCCGCTCCCCCCGCGGCAGAAGCTACCGCCGGCGATGCGTCCCAGCCCACAACAGGTACCTCAAACCCGCCGCAGCAATAAACTTCTTTCCTTCGCCGGTTCTCAGCCGGGATGCGCCCATCGGCGCATTCCGGCTGAAACGTCTATACTGGTGCCGTTCCACTTTTGCTTCGACTTGTTTCAAATTCCCTCAGACTGGAAGTAGCTCGCCTTCATGAGACGACCTCTTGGTTTGTTCTGCCTCCTTTTTTTCGCCGGCGCGTTATCGGTTCATGCGCAAGCTGTACCTGCGGCAACCGCAAAGCACATCTCCATCACCGTCGGCGGCATGGCGTCTGCCTTCCAGCCCAGCTACCAGGGAGATTGGGTGGCCGAGACCAATCCAGTTTCGTTCTGCACTCCCGATGCTCCTTGCGAGCCTGTTTCCAATCCAAGTTCCTCCTGGCTTTTCGGCGTGGGCGCCTATGTGGATGTGAAGTTCACCCGTTGGATTCAACTTGAGGCGGAGGGCCGCTGGTTGCGATTCAACCAGTACAACCCCACCCTGACCTCTGGTGGCGGCATCTATCAGGACAACTACCTTGTCGGTCCCAGGGTGCCCATTCACCGGTTCTGGAAAGCAACCGTATATGGCAAAGCCCTGGTTGGCTACGGCAAAATGAATCTGGGCTACTATCCGGGTGCGTGCACTGCCAATTGCGTCGCGTCGGGCCGTTTTACCGATGTGGCCTTCGGCGGCGGAGCCGACATCAAGCTGACCAGGCGGCTCAGCTTCCGCGCCATCGACGCCGAGTACCAGTACTGGCCCCAGTGGGGAAACAGCTCATTGTCTCCCTACGGCATCAGCATGGGCGTGGGCTACAGGATCTTCTAAAACCGCCGCGCCAGTGTCCCGAGTCTAAAGTTCATCTACAAACACTGTCGTCCCGAGCGACCGCCCTCAATCACTGCGTGATCCCAAGCTCAGTCAGCATGAAGGCGTACCGCTTGTCCTGCTCGCGGAAACGATCGTAGCGCCCGCTCGATCCGCCATGCCCGCCGTGCATGTTAATCAGGAAAACCAATGGGTTGCTGTCGGTCTTCAGCGCCCGGAGCTTGGCTACGTACTTCGACGGCTCCCAGTACATTACCTGCGAATCGTCAAACGACGTCTGCACCAGGATGGCAGGATAGGCCTTCGCCGTTACATTGTCGTAAGGCGAGTAACTGAGCATGTAGTCAAATGCTGCCTTCTGGTTAGGGTTGCCCCACTCCTCATACTCGGTAACCGTCAGCGGAAGCGTGGCGTCCAGCATGGTGTTCATGATGTCCACAAAGGGAACTTCGCAGAGCACCACCTTGAACAGGTCCGGACGCATGTTGGTCACGGCGCCCATCAGCAAACCGCCTGCGCTGCCCCCCTCGATGCCGACCTCGCCGCGCTTCCCGTAGCCCTGCGCCAGCAACCCTTCAGTCGCATCGATGAAGTCGGTAAAGGTGTTCCGCTTGGTCATCATCTTGCCCGCGTCGTGCCACGCTTCGCCAAGTTCGCCGCCCCCGCGAATATGCGCGACCGTGGTCACCACGCCGCGGTCCAGCAGCGGCAGGCGTCCAACGGTAAACGTATCGGGCATGGTAATGCCGTACGAGCCATAGCCGTAGACGAACAGCGGGTTTTCGCCACGCTTGAACTTGTCTTTGCGATAGACAACGGTAACCGGAATTCCGACGCCGTCCCTGGCTGGAATAAACACCCGCTCAACGGCGTATCTCGATTTGTCATACCCGCCCGGCACCTCCTGCTCCTTCAACAGTGTTGAAGCCTGCGTCTTCACGTCGTACTCAAAGGTCGAACTGGGTGTAATCGGCGATTGGTAGTTGTAGCGGTATTTCGCCGTGTCAAACTCTGCGTTGGTTGCGGCGCTCAGAAAATATGCCGGCTCCGGAACCTGAATGGCGTGCGTGCTCTTGCTTGTCATCGAGACAACTTCCAGCACCGGCAGTCCCTTCACCCGCTCCGTATAGACGTAGAAATCCTTGAATGCATCCACGTCCTCAATGGGCACTTCCCTGCGCGCCGCGATCAGTTCCGTCCAATGCTCTTTGTCCGGAGCCGCAACCGGCGCTGTCACCACGCGATAACTGGGATCGGTATCGTTCACCCGAATATAGAGGACCTCGTTGGCTTCGTCTGCGTAGTACCGGACGCCTTCTCTTCGCGGCTCGATGAGTTTCCAGTCCCCGTCCGGCGTATTCGCTGACAGAAGCCTCTCTTCACTTGTCACGTGGCTCCCCGATGCCATCACCAGGTATTTGCCATCCCTGGTGCGTCCCAGGTCCACATCGTAGCGCTCGTCCTTCTCGTTGTAGACCACCGGATCGGTCGCCGCGTCCGAGCCCAGCACGTGCCGATGCACCAGGTCGCTGCGCTTGGTTTGCGCGTCCTCTGTCGTATAGAAAAGGGTTTTGTTATCCGATGCCCAGGTCAGCGAATCCACCCGCTCCGCTGTGTCGGGCAGCAGCTTGCCAGTGCGAAGGTCCTTGATGTGCAATTTGTACTGGCGGAAGCCGACATTGTCGGTCGTGAACGCGAGCAGGTTGGAGTCGTCGCTCACTTCGGATGCGCCAAGCGCCATGAACTTCTCGCCTTGCGCCAGCAGATTCACGTCCAACATCACTTCCTCTGCAGCGCTCAACGTCTCTTTCTTCCGGCACAGCACCGTGTATTGCTTGCCTTCCTCGGTGCGCGAATAGTACCAGTAGCCGTGCTTGCGGTAAGGCACCGTGGTGTCGGTCTGCTTGATGTGGCTGAGAGTTTCGTTGTAGAGCTTTTCCGCAAAAGGAGCCTCGCCCGCGATCGCCTGCTCCCCATAAGCATTCTCTGCTTCCAGGTACTCCCGCACGCGCGGATTGGTCCGCTCGCGCAGCCAGCCGTAGTCGTCCACGAGTACGGCCCCGTTGATCGGCTTTTCGGTGTGGATTTTTTCCGCTACCGGAGGCTTAGGCGCAGAAACGCTCTGGGCGAATGCAGCCGATGCGGCAAGAAGCAGAGTGCAGGCAGAATACGCTGAAAATCGCATGACCCAGATTGTAAGGCAGTTGAGTTTTGGTCGCGCGGCCAATTCAACGAAAATCGTCTCAGTAGGCACTCTTGCTTTAGAGCTAGCAATCATCAAAATGCGACGGAGCCCTCTCCCATAGTCGCCATCTCCCACAAAAGCCGGGTGCTCCTGGTCTCGATTTTGAGACCAGGGAAACCACAACTCTCAACCAGCCTCGTCCAGAGTTCGTAGATCAGCGCACCAAAAATGAAGAGGGCCACCCCAATCGGAGCGACCCGCTTTATTTCTGACCCGGAGTGCATTAAGCCGGCGAAGGCGAACCCTCGGGATAGTTCGGCCCGCTGCGCGTGCCTTCCGGCTTCAGCACCTGTTGTGTGCTGCCCCCAGTATCGCTGGGCGTTGCCAGGTTGGAGCGCATCGGGGGCAGTTCCAGACCCTCGATCAGCATGCGGACTTCTTCGGCATCGATCGTCTCCCGCTCCAGCAGCGCCGCTGCGATGCGGTGCATTGCGTCGGCGTGCGACTCCACAATCGAGTGGGCCGATTGATAGGCCTCGTCGATCAGCCGCCGCACTTCAAGATCGATCTGACGGGCAGTCTCTTCGCTGAAGTCGCGATGCTGTGCAATCTCGCGGCCCAGGAAAATCTGCTCTTCCTTCTTGCCGAAGGTCAGCGGCCCCAGCCTGCTCATACCGTATTCGCAAACCATGCGCCGTGCCAGGTCGGTAGCGCTTTCAATGTCGCTGCCCGCGCCTGTCGACATCTGGTTGAGGAAAATCTCCTCCGCCACACGTCCGCCGTACGAGATGGCCAGATTCGCCTCAAGATACTCGCGGGTATAGTTGTGCCGGTCGCCGGGCAAAAAGATGGTGACGCCCAGCGCCATGCCGCGCGGAATAATCGTGACTTTGTGAATGGGGTCGGAGTGCGTGTGCCGGAACGAAACCAACGCGTGCCCCGCTTCGTGATAGGCGGTCACCCGCTTCTCCTCGTCGGTCAGCAGCATTGACTTGCGCTCGGCGCCCATCAGCACCTTGTCCTTGGCCAGTTCAAAGTCATACATGGTCACTTGCTTGCGGTTCACGCGCGCTGCGTTCAGCGCGGCCTCGTTCACCATGTTGGCCAAATCGGCGCCGCTAAAGCCCGGTGTTCCGCGAGCCAGCACATTCAGATTCGTGTCGTCGGAGACTGGAACCTTCTTCACATGCACGCGCAAAATCTCTTCGCGGCCGCGAACGTCCGGCAAGCCGACCACAACGCGGCGATCAAAACGCCCAGGGCGCAGCAGTGCAGGATCCAGCACATCGGGGCGATTGGTCGCCGCCACCAGGATCACGCCGTCGTTTGATTCGAACCCGTCCATCTCCACCAGCAACTGGTTTAGCGTCTGCTCGCGCTCATCGTGTCCGCCGCCCAGGCCCGCGCCGCGATGCCGGCCAACAGCGTCGATCTCATCGATAAAGATGATGCAGGGCGCGTTCTTCTTTCCCTGCTCGAAGAGGTCGCGTACGCGGCTCGCGCCCACGCCCACAAACATCTCAACAAAATCCGAACCGGAGATGGAGAAGAACGGCACATTCGCCTCGCCGGCCACAGCCCGCGCCAGCAGCGTCTTGCCGGTTCCCGGTGGTCCCACCAGCAGCACGCCCTTAGGTATGCGTCCGCCCAGTTTCTGGAACTTCTGCGGCTCCCGCAGATACTCGATGATTTCCTTCAGCTCTTCCTTGGCCTCGTCCACGCCGGCAACATCCTTGAATGTCACCTTTTTCTGCTGCATTGAGAGCAGCCGCGCGCGGCTCTTGCCGAACGAAAGCGCCTTGTTGCCGCCAGACTGCATTTGCCGCAGCATGAAGAACCAGATGGCGCCCAGTAGCACAAACGGGCCCACGTTGAACAGAATCGGCAGCAGGATGTTGTTCTGCGGGTCCTTGATGGTGAAAGTCACCTTCGAGGCATGCAGGTCTTTGGTCAGGGAATCGGGGTTGGCCGGGATCGTGGTATGAAACTGATCCTTCGACCCCTTCATATGGCCGTGCAGTTCGGTGCCTTGAATGGCGACATCCTGCACCGCACCCGCCTCGATCTTGTCCAACAGATCCGAGTAGCCTACCTCAACGTCTTTGCCTCCGCCGGCGCTCTTTTGCACCACGCCCCAGAGAAGCAAGAGGCTTATGAGGATAAAGACCCAGAACATGATCGTCTTAACGGTCGAATTCACCAGGATTCCTCTTTCCCGGCGGGGGAGAATCCGCTCGAGGGAGTTTCAATACCGACTGCATTATCTCTTAGACGTTGGCACGTTCTTCGAAGTCACAGAAAGTACACAATGCCTGTGCGGCAGGCACAACTAGCCTGCTGCCTCAGAGAGCAGTAACTAGAATTGTACTCTCAAGCCGGGTGAAGTGGCAGCATTCCAAAGCCAGTCCCAGCCCGGCATCCTGTTTGCCGGCACTGCCTTGGCCTTCATTTCGGGGAGGCGTGGGAACCTTCGACACTGCCGTTATTCGCCGGGCTGGTTGCCCTCACGCTGATCCCCGGCTCCGGCTCCAGCACGACGCCCCGCATCCACAGAATCCGGCCACCCAATTCAAGTACTGGCCACACTCTGCGTTCGGTTCCGGTAACCCGCATCCGCTCAAGCACTTCCTTCACTTTCCTCAGGCCGCTTGAGTAGCGCAGCCTTACCCGGTCTCCCGGCCTCCAGTTGCGCAGGATCGCCGTTTGGCCGCCGGGCTGCCCGTCTGGCGAAGTGTCCACTTGAAGCCGCAAATCAAAAGCCGGAGCCTCCACTGCCCCGGGAATTGGAAACGTGTACTCGGGAACAGTCTCGATTCTCTGTTCAGCCGCCCCTGTTGCGCCGGGTTCGCCTTGATTGGTAACCACCGGCAACACAGACAGCCGAAGTTCGCGCGAAGTTCGTTCGCCCACCAGGCCCTGGGCAAGTTCCCGCTTCTGTCCGGCTTTGCCCTTGAGCGCCAGCGAGTGCAGCGCCTCAGTTGCGGCAAAGTCGGGCGCGGTGCCCAACAGGCTGGCCGCATAACGCAACAGCCGGCGCTGGACCGCGGGAGCCAATGCCGACAGCCGGGTTACATCCACGGCCAGAACCTCGCCGGACGCGCGGCCTCCACCCCTCACCGGACGGCCGGTCATGACAAGTTGGGGCCCCAGGCGGGCGATTTCCGTCTGCCACCATGCCTCCTCGTCCCGCGCCAACTCGGCCATCTGGGCCAGGTGCTCGCGCAATTGCGGATTCCAGCTCTCCAAGAGCGGCAACAATTCATGGCGGATGCGGTTGCGGGTAAAGGTAAGGTGCCGGTTGGACGAATCCTCGCGCCAACCCTGCCCTGAAGCCTTGAGATAGGACTCAATCTCCGGCCGCGTCGACTGCAGCAGAGGCCGCAGAATCCTGCCCTCGGGAAAATCCACAACCGGGTGGATGCCCGACAGCCCCTCAGTCCACGCGCCGCGTAGAAACTTGGCCAGCACGGTTTCCGCCTGGTCGTCCCGGGTATGGGCGGTGGCCACCGCGTCCACTTCGCTTGCCGCCATCAACTGCCGGAACCAGCCGTAGCGCAGCCGCCGCGCCGCCTCCTCAATCGTCTCCCTCTTTTGTTCCGCCTCGGCGGCGGCGTCAACCCGTGCCTCGTGGAAGGGAAGCCCTAGCTTGGCTGCCAGTTCGCGGGCAAAAACCAGATCGGCGTCCGCCTCCTCGCCGCGCAGGCCATGGTGCAGATGGGCGGCGTGCAGCACCAGGCCCAATTCCCCGCTCCGCTCGTGCAGAGCGCACAGCAGGGCTACCGAGTCCGCGCCTCCTGAAAGCCCCACGGCAAGGCGCAAGCCCGGCTTCAGCAGCGAAGTGTCAATCGGCAGCATGGGAACGCGAACGGGGCGCATCTTAAAATGATAAGCCGGACAAGGGAAATGCCGGGTGCCGGGTGCCCCATCCTTCCGACGTCCTTGTCTTTGTCGGAAGGGTGGGAAACCACAGACCTCAACAGGCCACTCGTTCCAGTTCACAAAGGCCGGGGTGCCCCAGGTCTCATTTTTTGAGACCTGGGAGACCACAGACTTCGTGCTCTCCCGGCTCGTCAAAAACGCCATCTCTCCTTAATCGTGCCAAACCAAGCGCCAACCGTTGTATACTCCAGCCGGTATGCAAGTATTTGCGATTCTTCCTGCCGCGGGGCTTGGCACCAGGATGGCCGGCTCCCAGCCCAAGCAGTTTTTAGCCCTTGCCGGCATCCCGATCCTTGTCCATTCGCTGCGCGCCTTTGCGGCGGTGGAGCGGGTCACAGCCATCTATGTGGCCGTCCGCAAAACCGAGATTGAGCGCGTCCAGGCCCAGGTGGCCGAATACGGCTTCGCCGAAAAGGTGCGGGTCGTGGAAGGCGGTGACAACCGTCAGGAATCGGTGAGCCACGCACTCGCGGCCTTGCCCGCCGAACCGGACGATATTGTGCTGGTCCACGACGCCGTGCGTCCGCTGATTGACGCCGCCACCATCGACCGCACCATTGACGCCGTTCAACAGCACGGCGCGGCTATTGTGGGCCTTCCGGCCGTGGACACCATCAAGCAAGTGGAGCGGACCGCCCACGGGGCGGTGGTTACTTCGACCATTCCCCGGGAGTTCGTGGTGCTGGCGCAAACTCCGCAGGGCTTCCGCTATGGGCTGCTGCAGAAGGCCTTTGCCGAGGCCAACGAGGACGGCTTTGTGGGCACCGACGAAGCCTCAGTGGTAGAGCGCGCCGGCCTGCCGGTAGCCGTAGTGCACGGCTCTCAGGTTAATCTGAAGATTACCCAGCCGGGCGACCTGGAGTTGGCTGAGTTTTACCTTCGCCAGCGCGCCCGCTGAACCTTTGCACGGAGACCCACAGGGACCATGGACACACGCATCGGATTTGGCTACGACTCGCACGTCTTTAAGCCCGGCGTCCCGCTGCGCATTGGCGGATTGACCCTGGATCACCCCGAGGGCCTTGCCGGCCACTCCGATGGCGATGTGCTGCTGCACGCCATCACCGACGCCCTTCTGGGCGCCGTGGCCGCGGGCGATATCGGCACCTTTTTTCCGCCCGGCGACCCGCGCTGGAAAGATGCCGACTCCGCGGTCTTCATCAACCTGGCCCTCGAAGAATTGAAAAACGCGGGCTATCAGATTGTGAACATCGACACCACCCTGATTCTGTCCGCGCCCAAGATTTCGCCCATTGCCGGCGAGATGCGCTCCCGCGTCGCCGACCTGCTGGGCGTCGAGTTGGACCAGGTAAGCATCAAGGCCAAGACCCCCGAGGGCCTCAATCTGGATCACGTAGCCCAGTGCCATGCCGTCGCACTCGTTGAGCGTGCATTGGATGATGAAGACTTGAAAAGCATGACCGCCGTGATCGAGAGCCAGCACCAGCTTGAAGACGTCGTCGAAGACTTGCTGAGTTCCGTCCACGGTGTTCCCAAAAAGCGGAGCGTCGCCCCGGTCTACGATACCGAAGACATTACTTAGAGCAGCTCGCCGGTTTTTGTGCGGCCGCTTCGAGACAGGCGCGGAAGTCAGACTTTGACTTTGGCTTCCGCAGCCTCCGCCGTTGCGGCGAGCGGAATGACGGAGTCCACCTTGGTCAGTTTGAACAGTTCCATCACGCGGCTGCTGGCTCCGGCCACGATCATCTCGACGCCGTTCTTTTCGCAGTGGACGAAGTAGTTTATGAGGGCACCCATCCCCGCCGAATCCATGTAGGGGACCCCGGTCAGATCGAAGATGGCCACCAGTGGCGGCTGCCCATTGCGCAGCTCCGCTTGAAACCCGAAGAGATTGCGAAGTGTAAGCGGACCTTGCAATCGGTAAATCCGAATACCGGATGCTTTGCCTGATTGACATTCAAAAGAAAATGGGTCGTCAGTCATCATAGTGGGTTAAGTGTAAGGAATAATTCGCTTTTCGTTGTTAAAAGAATGTGAATGTCAAACCGGCGGGCCCCCGGTTGACCCTCGGAGACGCGGTGATCCCGTCGAACCACCAATCCCACCGGGTGCCCCAGGTTCGGCGCGTTTTTGTATTTGCGCCGAATCTGGGATAGCACGAACGTCAACAGTCAAGACCGCGAGAAAATGCCGAGAGCCGGAGCATCGCTCTCCGGCCTTTTCTTTCCCACTCTTCCCACAAAGGATGGGTGCCCCACGTTGCGGATGCGTCCCAAGTGCCATAAAATGAGCACCTTGAGAATCGCGCCTAAGCATTTGTGCTAGTTTTGTGCTACACCATCGACGGCAGTCCGCCGTTTAACACAATCAACTGGGACCATGACTATGACGCATTGGACTCGGGAAATCTTTCTGCTCTGCGCTTTGGTTCACTCGGTAGGCAGCCTCGGCCTTCGGGCTCAGACTGCTGAAATTGAGGATCCCTGCCTTAAGACTGCCGGAATGCAGGTTTATTCGAACGTATTCATGCACGAAGAAACTGGCGACCTTTTGGGGTACGACTTGGCTATCAAGCGTCTGGGCAGTTCAGGCGCAGAGGCTCTACTTTACATCTACGAGGGCGGAGAAGCAGGCGAAGGGATACCGCTCTCGGGGCAAGTGTCAAAGAATCAGGTGACTCTAAGAGGCACTTGGATAGAGCACCTTCTCGAATATCCCTCTAAGAGAAAGATCCTGGAACAGCGTTCTGTCGAAATCCTCGGTATTCTCACTCTTGCGAACTTCAGTGGCGAGCTTACGATTAGTGATGACCACCAACATGTTCGGCTCAAACGCGTAAAGAAGATCTGGTCCTGCAAGTGAGAAAACAACCGGAGACGCGGTCCAAGGATTCTGTGCTAATTTGTGCTACTACCGTGAGCTTTATGGAGTTCCTGGTGATTCTGGCGATTGTAGAATCTGTAACTTACGCGTATTCAACGCCTCCCATTGTCGGTGCCCCAGGTCTGGATTTTCAGGCCTGGGATAGCACGAATCTAGACCCCAACATCCAAGAACACCAGAAAAAGCCGAGGGCCGAAGCATCGTGCTCCGGCCCTCTTTTTCCTGGTCCGCTGCACCCACAGGATTATTGTCGTGGTTTCGCTGTAGGCGCCACCGTAGTCACCT
>Ga0181517_10003581_pt1 | contig 14711 bp, 10 predicted proteins | sample PEATcosm2014_Bin_31_FD_119748 | JGI IMG/M metagenome (GOLD analysis project Ga0181517, IMG submission 119748) | Peatland microbial communities from MTU Mesocosm Facility, Houghton, MI, USA - PEATcosm2014_Bin01_30_metaG | ecosystem: Environmental > Terrestrial > Soil > Wetlands > Peat | place... | reverse complement strand
TCAAGGAAGAGCAGCCGCCCTGGCCCGAGCGGAAAGGCGCAGCCCTCGAAAGCGATAACATCGAGGAGCATCGCAGCCCCGAGCCGGCCGACGAGTTCTCCGATAAGCTCGCCAGGCTCTTCCGCGAGCACGTAATGCCGCTCGCCGAACGCCTCCGCGGAGAGCGCCGGGTGAAAGTAGATCTCACGTTCCCCCACACGGGATCGGCCTGGGAGCCGGCCGACGTGCCCCTCGAAATCCCGGCCATCTTCGAGATACCGGCGCCACTTCTCGAGAAGAATCCCGAGTCCCATGCGCTCGCCGATGCGCTTCTCTCCTGCTGGACTGGGGCGTCCGCCGACCCCGAGCTGCGCGATCTACTGGAGCGCCTGGCAGCCTTGGGCCGCAAGTACGCGCCCACGGAAGAGCTGGAAGAAGAAGTTCCCGAATCGATCTACGTAATGTTCTGAGGTTCCCGCGGCTGGGCCCCAGCTCCTGTGGTTCCGGCCGCCGCGCTCGCCGCTTCCCCGCCCTTCCCGCGCACACGCCCGGCCCACCAGACGGTGGCGAACGGCACCGCCAGCGCACTTACGATGACGCTGGCCGCTACCAGCAGCGTCGCCGGTCCCGCGGCCGCGGCGTAAGCCGGATTGGCCGCCGCCACGATGGCCGGCACCGCCGCTCCGTTTCCCGCTGTGGAAGCCGCGGCAATCCCCGCCGTGCCGTTCCCGCCAGCCAACCGGTCGGCGACGATCAGTGCCGCACCTGAGATCACCATCACTCCCAGGGCCAGCGCCACTCCCAGCAGGCCGGCTTGCCACACGCGGTGCAGGTCCAGTGTGGCGCCGAGGGCGAAGGCGAAGAACGGAACCAGGGTGGAGGCGGAGCGTCCCAGGAACTCGCGCAGGTCGTGATCCAGATTTCCCAGCACCACTCCCACGGCGAGCGGCAGAATTCCGCCCACCAGAGCCGGCCAGGGGAACGCCGAAAGCCCCACGATTCCCAGCGTCACCATAGTCAGAAACGGCCCGGATTCGAAGGACATCAGCGAGTACGCGCCGGCCTCCTCGGGGCTCCCGAACTGCTGCATGAGCGCCATGTAGAGGCCGCCGTTGGTATTGTTGACCGCTGCCACGACCGCCAGCGTCGAGAGGCCGGCAAACCAGCCGCTCGCGATGGGCCGCTCGCCCAGCAGGCGTCCCAGCACCAGGCCCGCCACCACGCCCAGCATCAGCTTGGTCGTGAGCAGCACGCCTCCCCGGCGCAACACCTGCGGCAGAGACTCGACCCGAATCGTGGCCCCCAGGCACACATAGAACATCGCCAGAATCGGAAGCGCCCCGGTGAACAGAGCGCCGGTGAACGACCCGAAAAACGATGCGGTATGGGGAGCCACGGTCGCCATGACGGCTCCAGCGGCGAGCGGCACCACCATCATTCCGCCCGGGATGCGCTCGATGGTTCGCTTGATGGGTACCTGCATTCCTTCTTTCCTCGCCCTGCCTTTCCCTGCCCCGTGCCGGTTCGCGACGGGCTATCGCTCGAAGACCGTTTCGATTGTCGGGGAAGCGGAGGTACAGTTTAGCAACCCTCCTGGGGGAGCGGTCCCGGAGCTGGACTTTGGAACCACCCAAAATGGCGCGCAAAAACCAAGTCGAGCGGGTTCGCGCCCGCCTCGCGGCCTTCCTTAAGGTCTGGCCAAGTGGTTTAATGATTCCGAAAGGATGCAAGCAGACATGACTCGCAGGGGATTCGTGATGTCATCCGGCATTTCGCTGGGCGCCCCGGCCGCGCTGGCGGCGCAGGCCGCGCGGCCGCGCAATATTCGATTGAAGATAACGGATATCCGCACGCTCCGATTGCGCACCATCAAAGAACTGGGATCGCTCGAACCCGCCTGGGCGCCGGGAAGCCGCATGGCCTTTCGCCAAGGTGGCGACTTGCTGGTCGAAGTGGTCACCGATCAAGGCTTAACGGGCATTGGGCCGGCTGGCAACGCCTTGCGTCTTGCCGAGGCCAAGAACCAGCTTACCGGAAAGGATCCGTTCGACATCGACTTTCCGGCCGCGGGCGGCCCGGGCGTAGACATCGCCTTATGGGATCTGATTGGCAAGGCTTGTGGGCAGCCGCTGTATAAACTCTTCCGAGCCGCCAAGGACAAAGTCCCAGCCTATGCCAGCATGGTCCAGCTTTCCAATTCCGGCGAGCGGGCTGAGCTGGCCGGGCACCTCGTCTCAGAAGGTTGGAAGGCCGTCAAGCTCCGCCTCCATCACGAAACCTTGAAGGAGGATATCGCCGTCGTGGAAGCCGTGCGGAAGGTGATCGGCGATCGCGAGGAGATCATGGTCGATGCCAACCAGGCACAGTCCGGGGGTGATTGGCAGCCGGGGCCGCTGTGGGATTTCCGCCGCGCTCTGGAGACCGCCCGCGAACTGGAGCGTCTCAACTGCTACTGGCTTGAAGAGCCGTTGCCGCGCTACCATTTCGACCAACTGGCGGAGCTGAATCGCCTGGTGGCCATCCCGCTCGCCGGCGGCGAAAACAACCATGGCATCCACGAATATCTGTGGATGCTTCAGCAGGGCGTCTATGATATTCTCCAGCCCGAAGTGGCCAACAGCGGGATATCGGATTTGTGCAAGATCGGCGTTCTGGCGGATGCATTCGGCCGCAAAATTGTGCCGCATCACGGTGGAAGCGCGCTGGGGGTCATTGCGCATCTGCACCTGATCGCATCCTGGCCGCACGCTCCCTGGATCGAACTGCTCCACGACCCGCCGGTTTGCGATTATCGCGACCGCTTCGCGATTTTCGAGGAACCGCCGCTTCTCGACCGCGAGGGTTACCTCGCGCTGCCGCAGAAACCGGGCTTGGGCGTCGAAATCAAGCCGGATCTGATTCTGAAGGATTGAGACCAGTAAACTTAAATGGACGTCTACCATGACTTCACGCAATCAAAACGAAATCAGCCGGCGGAGGCTGCTCGGCCGAGCCGTAAACGGAGCCCTGCTCGGCTCCGGTTTGCATTTCAGCCGGGTGGCCTCGGCAGCGCAAAGTGCGGACTTCGGAGTCAACAAAAACTCCGCCCCCAGCACGCTGAAGATCACCGATATCCGTGCCTGTACCATCGCCGGCAACGAACGCTTCATTTATCCGATCGTCCGTATCGATACCAACCAGGGGGTTTCGGGGCTGGGCGAAGCCTTTGTGCTGAGCAGCGCCGAACAGGTCCTGATGTATAAGTCGCTGCTGATCGGCCGCAACCCTCTGCAAATGGAGCCTATCCTGCAGTCCGTGCGCCGTTTCGCCAACCAGGAAGCGTCGGCCGGCTATAGCGCAATCGATATCGCCCTGCATGATATTGCGGGCAAAGTCTATGGGGTGCCCGTTTGGCGCCTGCTCGGGAACAAGCTGCGGGATCGCGTCCGCATCTATTGCGACACCTTGGGCTCCGAAGATCCCAAAGTCTATGGGGCCCACATGCTGGAGCGCAAAGAAGCCGGCTACACGTTCTTTAAGATGGATCTCTACACCAGCCTCGTCGCCGGCAAGCCTGGCGCCGTGCACCGCGACGGGGCCGCCACGGAGAAGGGCCTCGGATATCTCGGCGAAATCATCGCCGGTGTCCGGGATGCCATCGGCTGGGATCAGCCGTTGGCCGCCGACCACTTTGGCAACATCACCGTAAACGACGCCATCCGCTACGCGCGTTCCTTCGAGAAATATCAGCTTGCCTGGGCGGAAGATATGGTGCCCTGCACCGACTGGCAGGGGCTGAAAACCATCAAGCAGGCCACCACCACGCCGCTGAATACGGGCGAGTACGCCTTCGGACTCAAAGAGGGATTTCGTCCTCTGCTCGACAATCGCGCCGTAGACCTGATCCATCCCGACGTCACCGGCTGCGGCGGCCTGCTGGAGTTGCGCAGAATCGCCGAATATGCCGATATGTGCCAGATCCCCATGACGCTCCACTTGTGCAACAGTCCGGTGGCTCAGGTGGCCGCGATTCATGCCGCTGCCGTCATGATGAACTTCCTCGTCCTGGAATTCCACGCGGTCGAATGCGAGTTCTGGTCGGATCTGGTAAAAGGCCCTGGTCGTCCGGTGGTCGAGGCGGGTTACATGAGCGTTCCGGACGCGCCGGGTCTGGGTGTCGAAATGAATGAAGAGGTCGTCCGGAAGCACCTGACCGGCCGGGATATGTCCGGACAGGCCACCATCAGCGGCTATTTCGAACCGACAACCAAGTTCGACCTCCCGATTTTTGGTGGACGTTCGTCAGTACCCGGTCCCCAGGACTGGCGGAACCGCTACTGATTCACCGCGGCGCCGATCGCCGGATTCGGTTCAAAGGCGCGTCTGAACCGCTCAATTGCGCCTCGTCTGCCCCCTCGCGATAGAATGGCTTTCACCCATGAAACTGAGACTGGTCTATCCTTTCTGCTTCTTCCTCTCGAACGTTCTGAGCTTCTCCGCCGAGGCGCCTTCGCTGGGCGGCTACTCGGCCGATGCCGCCCGCAGCGAACGCGAGTGGGAGACGAAGTTCCGCGCGATCCCCGATCCCTCCAACCTGCGCGCCTACATGCAGCGGATGTCGGCCCACCCGCACCACGTCGGATCGCCTTATGACAAAGACAACGCCGAGTGGATCCTCTCGAAGCTGAAGGAATTCGGCCTCGACGCTTCGATCGAGAACTTCGAGGTGCTGTTTCCTACTCCCAAGGAGCGCGTCGTGGAGCTCGTGGAACCGCATCGGTTCACCGCCAAGCTGCAGGAGCCGCCCGTCCCGGGCGACCCCACTTCATCGCAGCAGAGCGAGCAGCTCCCTTCTTATAATGCCTACTCGGCCGATGGCGACGTCACCGGGCCGCTGGTGTACGTGAACTACGGCATCCCGGCCGACTACGACGAACTTGAGCGCCTGAGCGTCTCGGTCAAGGGCGCGATCGTCATCGCGCGCTACGGCGGATCCTGGCGCGGCATCAAGCCCAAGGTGGCTGCCGAGCATGGCGCCATCGGCTGCCTGATCTACTCCGACGCGCGCGACGACGGCTACTCGGAGGGCCAAGTCTTTCCGGCCGGCCCCATGCGGCCCCGCGACGGTGTGCAGCGCGGCAGCGTGATGGACATGCCGGTTTATCCCGGAGATCCGCTCACACCGGGAGTGGGCGCAACCAAGGACGCCAAACGGCTGCCGATCAGCCAGGCCGCCACGCTCACCAAGATTCCCGTGCTGCCGATTTCCTACGGCGATGCGCAGCCGCTGCTGGCGGCAATCGGCGGCCGAACCGTCCCGGCCGCCTGGCGCGGCGGCCTGCCCATCACCTACCGTGTGGGTCCCGGACCGGCCAAGGTGCACCTGGTGGTGAAGTCCAATTGGGACCTCAAGACGCTCGACGACGTGATCGCGCGCATTCCCGGTTCGACGTACCCCGACGAATGGATCCTCCGCGGCAACCACCACGATGCCTGGGTCAACGGGGCCGAAGATCCGCTCTCCGGCACGTCCGCGGTGCTCGAAGAAGCGCGCGGCCTGGGGACTCTGCTGCGCGAGGGCTGGAAGCCGAAGCGCACCATCCTGCTGTGCTTCTGGGACGGTGAAGAGCCGGGGCTGCTGGGTTCGACCGAGTGGGCCGAAGCGCACGCCGCGGAGTTGGCCACGCGCGGCGCCGTCTACATCAACTCCGATACCAACACGCGCGGGGAACTGCGGGTGGAAGGTTCGCACACGCTGGAGAAGTTCATCAACTCGGTGGCGAAGGACGTGGAGGACCCCGAGGCCGGCATCCCGGTCTGGAACCGTTTGCGCTTTTACCGCATCGCCGGAATGAACGACGCGATCTCCGGCGGGCGCGGCGGAGGACCATCGGCGGCACCGGACGCCGGCGAGCGCGAGAATCCGCGTGTCGAAGCAGACCTGCGCATTGGCGCGCTGGGCTCCGGCTCCGATTACACCGCGTTTTTGGACCACCTCGGCGTGGCGTCGCTCAACCTGGGCTTCGGCGGCGAAGACCGGGAAGGCATCTACCACTCGATCTACGACGATTTCTACTGGTACACGCATTTCTCCGACACCGATTTCCGCTATGGCCGCGCGCTCGCCCAGACCGCTGGCACGGCCGCGATGCGCCTGGCGGACGCGGAACTCCTGCCGCTCGATTTCGACGACTTGACCGCTACCCTTGGCCGCTACGTGCACGAGGTGGAGAAGCTGGCGCGCGACGAGCGTGAGAAGATCATTGAGCGGAACCGCGAAATCGACGAGGGGCTCTTCGCGGCCATCGACGATCCTCGGTTTCCGCTGATGGCGCCGCACAGCGAGACGGTCCCGCCCTTCCTGGATTTCGCCCCGCTCGAAAACGGACTGGCCGCCCTGGAGCGCTCGGCCGCGGGGTACGACCAGGAGCTTGCCAAAGCCGCAACCAACGGAGGCGCCGCCCTGGCGCGCGCTTCCTTGCGCGAGGTGAATGCGCGCCTGGTGACCATCGAGCGGGCGCTCACGCTGAACGACGGCCTGCCCGACCGGCCCTGGTTCCGCCATCAGATCTACGCGCCCGGACTTTACACTGGCTACGGGGTCAAGACGCTGCCTGCCGTCCGCGAGAGCATCGAGCAGAAGGAATGGAAGCTGGCGGACGAGGAATTGGCTAAGGTGGGTAAAGTCCTGGAGAACACGGGCGTAGCTATCGAAGGCGCTACGACGGAGTTGCGAAAAGCGATCGGCCAATAACCGCGGGCCTATGCCGCCGCTCTGGGCCATGCGTCTGCGAAGACCAACTCCCCCGCAGCGGCCCCGGAACGCTTCGTCGCAGGATTACGAGTCATTCCGAGCGTCAAGCCGTGATATCGCTAGGTTCATGAAAACGCGGCCCGCACCCGCGTTGTCAGATGGCCAAGTTTGGGGCCGCCGCTCTCTCTCCGAACGCAATGTAAATTTCGTGTCCAAATCGCGTGCGCGCACGTCCAAGTTACCACGGGAAAATGTCATGCCCGGGAAGTCCTCCTGCCTGCTCTCCGTTTGTAGCGCGCTCTTTTTGGCCATCGCGCCCGGCCGCGCTGCCGAGGCCGACGCTTTAGCGATCTTGGCCAATATTCAGGCCCGCCACCTGCCGTTCGGCACGATTCTTGACCCGATCTTCACACTTACCGACAGCGACCAGATCGCCGGCTATACGCGCTGCGGCGATTCGGCGCTCTGGACTGGGCACTACCTGGCGGCCGAGGCTTTCCGCTACAAAGTGACGCAGGCGCCGGACGCCCTGAACAACGTCCAGCAGGCGATTGCCGGTGTCAAATCGTTGGCCGATGTCACGGGCACAAACCTTCTAGCCCGCTGTCTTGTCCCTGTCGATTCGCCCTACGCGGCCGGAATCGCCAGCGAAGAGGCCGCCAATGGAGTTTACACCAACAGCTCGGCCGGCTGGATCTGGATAGGCAACACATCCCGCGACGAATACTCGGGCGCGCTCTTTGGCTTGGCCGTGGCCTACGACATGGTATCCGATGCCAGCATCCAGAGTTCCATCAGCGACCTGGTCACGCGCCTGGTGGATTTTCTCGATGGCAACAACTGGTCCGTGGTGATGCCGAACGGGACAAGCAGCACTTCATTCCTGCTCCGTCCCGACCAGATCGAGACCTTTCTAGCTATTGGCCGCCACGTCAATTCAGGCCATTTTTCGAGCATCGGTTACGAAGCCCAGCGCCTGCTCTTCGCCGCGACTGTGCCGGTTCCCATCGCCGTCGATACTGCCAGCGACGATTCTTACTTCAAATTCAACCTGGATTACATCAATCTGTACAATCTGATCCGGCTGGAATCCAGCTCCGCGAAGTCGATTTACCAGACTGCCTACAGCGAGTTGCGCGATTACACCGCGGCGGACCAGAATGCCTTCTTCAACATCATCGATCTGGGCTTGAACGGCCCCAATGCCGCGCGCGACAGCCAGACGCTCGCGCTTCTCGATGGATGGCTGCTGAGACTGCGCCGGGATTTCGCCGTGGATCTCAGTGGCGCCGTTCCTGTCTGCGGCAGCCAGGCTTGCCAGCCGGTGCCCGTCTGGCTGCGCCCGCCCACGGACTTCCTGTGGCAGCGCAGTCCATTCCAGTTAGCGGGGGGCGGCGCCGGGATCATCGAATCCGCGGGGATCGATTACATATTGCCCTACTGGATGGCACGCTACTACGGTCTTCAGGAATCGATCGTGGTCCAATCGGCGGCCGCGCCCGTCGCAGTGACGGCGCCCGACTCGCTCGCGTCCATATTCGGCGCCAACCTGGCGCCCGCCACGATACAAGCCGCTGCTCAGCCGCTGCCGCTTGAGCTTGCTGGCATCACGGTCACCGTACAGGATTCGGTGGGAAACTCGGCGGCCGCGCCGCTGCTGTACGTCTCTCCGGGCCAGATCAACTTCCTGATGCCGTCGGGCCTGGCCACGGGCGTAGCCACTTTTACGATCGCCGGAGGAAGCGGAACACCGCTGACGGCCATCGGCGCGGTGGGACAAGTTGCGCCCGCCCTGTTCAGCATGAGCGGTAATGGCTCGGGTCTGGCCGCCGCCACGGCCGTTAGCGTTAATGCCGGCAACCCCCAGCAGCAATTCCCTGTCGCGCTGTTCGATTGCAGTAGCTCGCCTTGCAAAGCCTTACCCATCGACGTGGGGATCGATACCCCTGTTTACCTAACGCTTTACGCCACTGGAATCCGGCATCGCACTGCGCTCGATAACGTTCTGGTGACCATCAACGGCGTGAGCGTACAAGCCCTTTACGCGGGCCCTCAAGTCGGATTCGCCGGCCTCGACCAGATCAACATCGAGCTTCCGCTCACCCTGCGCGGCAGCGGCCTTAGCGACATCGTGCTCAAGGTCGATCAGCATCAGGCCAACGCGGTCAGCGTGGATGTGCAGTAGGGTCGAGCTTGCTGACGGCGAACCTGTTTCTTAAGCTAAGCTGATAAACATGTCCGGGTGGGAGCACATCGCCCGAAGCGCGTTTCCACCCTGCGCGGACCTGCATATAGCGTTTCCAAAGGAGTACTTGACGAATATGAAACTCCATATCGCTGCACCTCTGGCTCTGGCATTCACGGCATCTCTGAGCGCGCAATTAATCCCGTTCACGCTTGAACAGATGGTCGCCAGCACGGCGGACAACCCTTACGAACGGTTCCAGGACGGCCGGCCGAATGTCCCCGACAAACTACTGGAGAAATTGCGCGGCTGCTCGCTCGAAGAGGTCTGGGCCGTGATGGAGCAGCATGGCTATACTCACCAATACGAGGCTAAGTGGCAGATCGCCCACCCGGACCGAAGATTGGTCGGGCGCGCGGTGACGGCGCAATACGCCGGCGAGGCCGGATGTGTTTCATTTTATCGAGGGGCAGAATAAAGGAGTGCAGTTGCCTCATACCGCCGGGGAGGGTGCGCTCGGCCACGGCACCGGATACCGGAGGATGGTCGACGTTCTGCAGATGGGCGACGTCCTGGTAGTCGACTTGTTCGGAAGCGTCGACGCAGGAGGTCCCATCGGCGATAACATGGCTACGGCAATTTACGCAGCGACCCACGCCGGCCTCGTGATCGATGGCGCTGTACGCGATTTGGACGGGATCATCCTCGAGATCCCGATGGGGACTTACTTCCGGGCGCCTCATCCCGCCGCGATCAACAACGTGATGCTCAGCGGCATCAACATTCCGATCCGCATCGGGGGTGCCACGGTTATGCCGGGCGATGTAGTGCTGGGCGACCGCGAGGGTGTGTATTTTATACCACCGGCGCTGGTGCAGGAAATTGTGACGACGGCCGAAGTGACGCATGTTCACGACGAGTGGACCAAGGCGAAGTTTATGACGGGCAAGTATAAGGCCTCCGACCTCTACCCCACTCCCTGGGATCCGGAGTTGAAGAAGGAGTATGAGGAGTATCTGAAGCAGAAACTTGGCAAGAACTAGTCCGAAGACGGTCCTCGCGCCTCGCGCCCGGAGTTCCGTGTTTCGGAACGGGGCGTGCGGTAACGCTGGAGGCGCCGGAGCCGAGAGCTGGGGTGGCATCCGGTGACTGGACAGTGATAAGATTTAACCCATTAAGGGAGGGAAGAATGGATCACCATTCCAGACGCGATTTCCTGAGGACTGGGATTACCGCCGTACTCGCTGGCGCCGGAGGTTTGCCGGCGAGAGCGGCGCGTCCAACAGCGACCGATTGGGTGACACTCGGCAAATCCAACGTCAAGGTGACGAGGCTTGCCTTTGGCACTGGAAGCATCAGCGGGCGCGTACAGCAGGATTTGGGACAGGAACAGTTCACCAGGCTGGTGCGCTACGCCTACGATCACGGTATTCGCTTTTTCGAGACCGCCGAGTCGTACGGAGCTTCCCAAAATATGCTCGGCTTGGCGTTGAAGGGTCTCCCGCGCCATAGTTATCGACTTATGTCGAAGGTCACGACGCGAGAAGGCGTCAATCCGCGGGACAAGATCGACGAGCTGCGCAAACTCGTGAATACTGACTACTTCGACGTGTTGTTGCTGCACTGGCAACACGTTGCATCGTGGCCCACGGACACCGTGCGGTGGCAAGATGGGCTTCTGGAAGCCGAGTCGAAGCACGCCGTTGTGGCACACGGTGCGTCAGTGCATGGGCTTCCGGCGTTGCGCCAGGTCCCGGGAAACAAGTGGCTCAAGGTCGCCATGATCCGAATGAATCATAAGGGCGTGGCAATGGACGCGGAGGACTACGCCACCAGGGGGCTGGGAAATGTCAATGAAGTCGTCACACATGTGAAGCAGGCCCGCGAGGAACAGATGGGCCTGATCAGCATGAAACTCGTAGGAGAGGGTGCGTTCATTCGACGTGAAGATCGCCAGGCGGCGATGAGGTTCGCCTTCCAGAATGCGGGCATCGATTCCGTGACGGTTGGCTACAAGAACACGGCAGAGATTGATGAGGCTATTGAAAACGTGAATCTGGCGCTCGCGTAGTAAATCCCGTGAGAGATCTCGACGATCGCCCTTGTAGATCTCACTATGCACGCCAGCGGCATGGATGATATCGCCGCTCCCCCCTCGGTTCTCGTGGCACCAGGCGACCTCGGCTTTCGATGATGGGATTGGTGGCTTTCGGCGTGTAAAGCCCGTCCGACCGTTTCGTTACGATGCCGTCCAGGTCCCGCGCAAGGAACGGGCGAGCGTTGCGGGTCGCTGGCCGATAGCGACCATCAGGGGAGAGGCGGCGGATGAGTTCGTCGCAGGCGACCGCCGCCCAGGCTTTCCAAGCAAGACCGAGCGGCTTGTCCTTAACATCGCGGCGAACCAGGCGGCGATCGGACTGGAGGAAGCCCGACTTCGGACGGAACAACGTCGAATAGCCAAAGGCCTCGACCTAGCGGAGGCTCGACCCGCCCATGCGGCCCAAGTTGCTGCTGAGGCAGAGCGGGCGAAGCAATCTTTGCTCAGCATACCCGCAGCCACAAATGGCAGGACCTTGCGCTCGCGAGGGGGCGTTATCATGGCGAACGCAACCACCAGGGTCTTGGCAACAGGTTGATCATACCGGACGAATCCCACGCTGAGAATTGTGGACGGCTGCGGCGCCGCGAACGGTTGGCCGGCCTGCTGAACTACTATTATCGACAGGCCGGCTGAATCAGCAAAATCTCAAGCTGGTGCCACCGAAGATCGGTCGGGCGGAAGCGGTCGGGACGGTCTCCGTTGCCGCCGGAGGCCCGCCGCGGTTCGATCGGCCCGGGCGGTTCATCGCTCGTGATCGGCCGCCGCGGCCGCGCGCGCCGGACGGCGGCCGGCCGCGGAAACTGACGCGCACTATGCCGTGCGCGTTGATCGCCCGGTCCGCGGGCCGCAGCGGGACGTGCGGCATATATTCCTCGTCGTTGCTACCGGTGAATAGCAGATGTATCAGCCTTGCGGCCAGTTCACGAGAGCAGCAACAATCGGCCGGTAAGATTGTCGGTCTGTGGTCTCTCTTCTGGTGTGCAAACTGAATCTGGACCGGTTGGAAATCCTCGGAGACCCAAGTCCCGTTGATTTTGCAGAATTCAGTCACGTCATCCGCGCCCTGGATGGCTACCCGGATTTCGTTATCAGTTTGCGACAAGAGCACGGCTTCAAGGGCCTTGCCATTTGAGTATGTGATTGTCATTTTTCTCCTCCCGGAGCTTACTCTCTTTCGAAGATGAAGACAGCATGGACCGCCTTTGTCCTCACAGCAATGTTCTCTTTAGTTATGGACCAGCGCGGTGTTGGGGTTGGCTTCACAAACTCTCTCCGATAAGGGCACGTTGTGCAATGAAGGCGCTCTTCGGCCGGCGCGAACCGCGGCCCGGCCGCGGAAGCCCGGGTGTTGCACCGTGCGCACTACGGTCGGGGCCGCGGGACGTGCGGCCACTTCAGGTTCATATCCTTTCAGACGATCTGATAGTTTGGAGTTTCGATGATTTCGTTCTCCAACATAAACAAGCAGTACGGCAGACAGTTGATCTTTGTCGACGCGTGTTTCCAGTTGAACGCGGGCGAGAAGGTAGGGCTGGTCGGTCCCAACGGTTCGGGCAAGACCACTCTATTCCGTATGGTGGTAGGCGAGGAAGATCCCGACGAGGGCGAGGTCTCAGTTCCTAAGCGCTTGACCATCGGCTATTTCCGACAGGACGTGGAAGAGATGCAGGGGCGGTCCACGCTGGACGAGGCCATCGCTGGCAGTGGGCGGGTGGGCGACTTACATCACGAGTTGGAGAGCCTGCACAGGGGGCTGGAGGATCCGGAACAAGCCGGCCAGATGGACCGGATCCTGGAACGTTTCGGTCACGTGCAGGAGGAGTACGAGCACCTGGGCGGCTACGCCTTGGAAGCGCAGGCTCGCGAGGTGCTGCACGGCCTGGGCTTCCAGGACTATGAAATCGATGGTGATGTGGGGAAGTTGTCTGGTGGATGGAAGATGCGAGTGGCCCTGGCGCGTGTCCTGCTCGGGCGGCCGGATGTGCTCCTGATGGATGAGCCGACCAACCACCTCGATATCGAGTCTATCATCTGGCTTGAGCAGTTCCTCAAATCGTATTCCGGCGCACTGCTGATGACGTCGCATGACCGCGAGTTCATGAACCGCGTCGTGTCGAAGATCGCCGAAATCGATTCGGGCGAGATCATAGCGTACTCGGGCAACTATGATTTCTACGAGCGCGAGCGGGCCATACGGGAGTCGAACCAGCAGGCGGCGTTCGCCCGGCAGCAGGCCATGTTTGCGAAGGAACGGCGCTTCATCGAGAGGTTCAAGACGCACGCGGCCAAAGCGGCGCAGGTTCAGAGCCGCATTAAGGCATTGGATAAGATCGAAAAGATCGAGCTTCCGAAGAAGCGCCAAATCGTCAAGTTCGAATTTCGCGTCCCGCCGCGGTCGGGAGACCAGGTCGTGGTGATCGAAGATCTCTACAAGGCCTACGGGTCGCGCATAGTCTACGCGGGATTCAACCTGACGGTGCGGCGGGGTGAGCGATGGGCGGTGATGGGGCGGAACGGAGCGGGCAAGAGCACCCTGCTCAAGATGATCGCCGGCGCAGCCACACCCGATGCGGGGAGCGTACGGCTGGGAGCGAGTCTCACCATGGGCTATTTCGCGCAGCAATCGCTGGACGTGCTGGATCCGGACCTGACCATTTTCGAGCAACTCCAGAAGGACTTTCCGCAAGACGGCTATGGATCGCTGCGCACGCTGGCCGGCGCGTTCCAGTTCTCAGGCGATGACGTCGACAAGAAGATCCGCGCGCTTTCAGGCGGCGAGAAATCGCGACTGGCGATCGCGCGGATGCTCTACGACCCGCCCAATTTCCTGGTGCTCGACGAACCGACCAACCACCTGGATCTCGCAACCAAGGAGATGCTGGCCGAAGCGCTGGGGCAGTTCGAAGGCACCATGGTATTCGTGTCTCACGACCGCACGTTTTTGCGCGCCCTCGGATCGCGCGTGCTGGAGTTGGGGGGGGAAAGCGGTACGGACCGCAACCCTCTGCTATATCCCGGCTCGTATGTGGAGTACGTGCAGAAGATGGGGCATGAAGCGCCGGGTATTTACGCTTGATGGCCGGAAGCGAATGGCCGCGTCAGCAGGACGCGGCGCGACGGGCGAGATCCGAACTGCCGGCATCCCGCGCTTGGCACGGGTGCTCCCTGCGCGCATCCACGGAAACTCAGGGAGGCTGGCGCGTTTCGCGTTATCGCGTCGCCATTTCGCATTTGGCGCTATACTCAGCGCTTGAAAACAGCTTTCTTCGCTCATGCTCGAGCCGACCAGGATTTCACTAGGCAACTGGCCGAATTCTTGGCGTTTGGCTGCGATCTTACCTGCTACATCGAAGACGGCCTGATTGGCGAGGGGCAAGACCTGATCTCGAAAGCGGAGGAGGGCCTGTCCGCCGACGTGCTTGTGCTGCTGCTCTCTCCGAATTCGTCCCGGGCACGCTGGCCACGAGAAAGGTGGGAGCCGGTTCTTATCGATCGGGCGAGGCGTAGCGACGTGGAAGTTGTGACCGTGCTGCTGGAGGAGTGTTCATTTCCGCCGTTGTTGCGCCGCCGGAATTTCATCGACGGGACCACAAACAGGCTGGCCGCCCGAAGGCTGCTGAAGCGCTGGCTCTGGCAACGCGAGCGCGAACCGGGCGATCCGCCGGGCACAGAGGTTTCGGACGACCTGGAGGATCTGTATTTGGCTCTCGCGG
>Ga0181517_10003580_pt1 | contig 14712 bp, 13 predicted proteins | sample PEATcosm2014_Bin_31_FD_119748 | JGI IMG/M metagenome (GOLD analysis project Ga0181517, IMG submission 119748) | Peatland microbial communities from MTU Mesocosm Facility, Houghton, MI, USA - PEATcosm2014_Bin01_30_metaG | ecosystem: Environmental > Terrestrial > Soil > Wetlands > Peat | place... | reverse complement strand
TCGAATTACCTTTAGTTTCAATACGTTGACATTGACTCCGCGTGCGCCTATCTTGGTGTACAAACGTTTCGCGGGGGTCTCAAATCGGAGGGCAAGTTGTCCCAACTGCCGTCCAACACTTTCAGTGAGCTACTGGCGAATTGGCAGGCCGGAGACGACGAGGCCTTGCGCGTCGTGTTCCCTCGTGTTTACAGCGAGCTGCGGCGAGTGGCGCATCGTTATCTGCGAAACGAACGGCCCGACCACACATTGCAGAGTGCTGCCCTTGTGCACGAGGCCTATCTGCGGCTCGAAAAACAGCGCACGTACCAGTTCGAGAACCGCGAGCATTTCATCGCCATCTGCGCGCAATTGATGCGACAGATTCTGGTGGAGCACGCGCGCAGTCGAAATGCCGCAAAGCGGGACGGAGGCTACCGGCTCTCGCTGAATGAGGACCTGGCGGGCAAGACGCCGACTGTGGACGTGATCGCACTGGACGACGCGCTGAATGAACTGGCCAAGCTCGATCGGCAACAAAGCCGCATCGTCGAGATGAGATTTTTCGGCGGCCTTTCCATCGATGAAACCGCATGCGCGCTGAATCTCTCGCCCACTACAGTCAAACGACACTGGGCCACGGCCCGGCTTTGGCTGCATCGCCAGATGAATAACACGGCCGACCTATGACACCCGAGCGCTGGGAACAGATTCGCGATGTGCTCGAGGAGGCGCTGGAACTGGCCCCGGAGCAGCGCTCTATCTATCTCGACGGGGCTTGCTCCTCTGACCCCGCCTTGCGCAAAGAAGTTGAAGTCTTGCTCGCGGACAGCGCCAACGTGCCCACCGGATTTTTGCAATCCTCCGCGATGGCCGAATTCATCAGCAAGGAGATAGACAACATCGATTCGGTCGGCGCTTTGGAAGAGGGACAAGAGTTTGCGCAGCGTTTCAGGCTGATTCGCAGACTGGGCGAAGGCGGAATGGGACAGGTCTGGCTGGCAGAACAGACCCAGCCGGTGCGGCGGCAAGTAGCCCTTAAATTGATCAAGGCCGGCATGTATGACGAAGCTGTCGTGCAACGCTTCCAATCGGAGCGGCAATCGCTGGCGATCATGGAGCATCCGGCAATCGCCAAGGTTTTTGACGCAGGGACGACGCCTCAGGGTCAGCCGTATTTCGTGATGGAATACGTGCCCGGTTTGCCTATTACGGAGTATTGCGATCAAAAGAAACTCACGATTCGCGATCGACTCGAACTCTTCATTGAGACCTGCGAAGGCGTGCAGCACGCGCACCAGAAGGCCATCATCCATCGCGATCTGAAACCAGCAAACATTCTCGTCGTTGAGGTGGATGGCAAGCCGGTGCCGCGCATCATCGACTTCGGGCTGGCCAAGGTGGCCACGCGTCAAATAGGCGGCGACATCCGCAAAACACAACTCGGAAACTTAGTGGGGACGCCGGGATACATGAGTCCGGAACAGGCTGACGCGAATGTGCAGGACATCGACACGCGCACAGACGTGTACTCGCTGGGAGTTGTTCTTTATGTGTTGCTCTCGGGGCGAGAGCCGTTTGAAAGCAAGCAGGGTCAAAAGCAACAGCTCGACGAGTTGCTGCGCAAGTTGCGCGAGGATGAACCGCCGAGACCGAGCACAAAGTTCAGCGGCGATCATCATACCTCAAACGCGATTGCAGAAGCGCGAGGCACGGAACCCAGACAACTGACCCGCACGCTGCGCGGCGATCTTGACTGGATCACCATGAAAGCTCTGGAGAAAGATCGGGCTCGCAGGTATGGCGCGCCCTCCGATCTGACCGCCGACATTCGCCACTACCTGAACCACGAGCCGGTCCTGGCGCGCCCGGCAAGCGTTGCTTACCGGAGCGGCAAATTCGTGAAGCGCCACAAACTCGCGCTTGCTGTGGCGTCGGTTTTTGCGCTCATGGTACTTGCCGGCGCGGTCGCCATCGTAAGAGAAGCGCAAATTGCGCGCATGCAGGAAGCTCGCGCGGAGCGACGATTCAACGACGTACGCAGTCTTGCCAACTCGCTCTTGTTCGACGTCTACGACAGTATTCAGGACCTGCCCGGCTCAACGCCGGCGCGCAGAATCGTCGCTGACAGAGCGTTGCACTATCTTGACACTCTTTCCCAGGAATCAGCTGGCTCGCCCGATCTTGAGCGCGAACTGGCTACGGCTTATGAGCGCGTCGGCGATGTACAGGCAAATCCCTTTTTCGCCAACCTGGGCGATATTGCCGGAGGCATCCAAAGCTATCGCAAAGCCCTCCGCATTCGCCTTGATCTGGCCGGCGACCATCCCAGAGCCTTCTCGGATCAGGCGGCGCTGGTAGCTACCTACATGAACCTCGGCCTCGCCCTCGAAGACAACCTCGACTTTGCCGCAGCCATGGATGCTTACCGCAAGGCCTATGCGATTGCAACAGTTTGGGCCGTTGATCGCAAAGACGATCCGCAGGCACAGGAGACGCTGGCGGGGGTCTGCTTCTCTCTTGCCATTCTGCTCGCCGACCAGGGCGATGTAGACGGCTCGCTCAATTACTATCGAAAATCTGCGGCGATCCGCGAAGCTATTCGAGGAGGATCGATGGCTTTTAGAAATCAGGTGCAAACCCGGCTCGCGGGCGTCTACGGATACATGGCCGGCGATTTCTCCCTGGAAGGCGATTTTGCCTCCGCCATTGCGCTTCAGAGCAAGACGCACGATATTCTCGCCGCACAGATTGCTGTCGATCCCCAAAACAGTCAGCTTCGCGAGTTCCTTTTACAGAGCGAATATTGGACCGCAAAATATTCCGAGCAGAAGGGCGACTATCGACAGGCGATCTCTATTTACCGGGAGGCGTTCGCGGGATACCAAAAGCTCAGCACGGCCGACCCACGCGATGCTCTAGCCATGCGCTACCTGGGTCTCTGCGAAATGGGCATGGGGAATTCGCTGGCATCTTTGGGCAATGTGGCCGAAGGTATCCAGCATGGGCGCCAGGCCGTGCAAATCTTTACAGCCCTGGCCTCCGCCAGCCTTGGAAGCCCCACCAACAGAGTTCTCGCCCTTGCCCACTCCCAGTCGGCGCTCGCCAATGACTTCAAGCGAGCGGCTGCGCGGCCCGCCGCCCCCGAATCCGAAGCCATTGCCAACTGGCGCACAGCCCGTTACTGGTTTCAGCAGAGCCTCAATCAGTTGCAGACATTGAAGCAACGGAATCTGCTCGGGCCGTCCGATCTCTCAGAACCCGATCGAGTCGCCCGCGAAGTTGCAAATTGCGATGCCAATCTCGAAAAATTTACGCGCAAGTGACTCCATGGCCCAAAATTTACGGTCAGAAGATTCGGGCAATCCATGCCTCTGTCCAACGGAATGGTTCATGCAGTAGCACTGTTGTATTCGGGCAGGATTGAAGCCGGCTGAAACTCCGAGGGGCGCAAAAGTAATCCAGAAATGGCCGTACCTCCCGGCCGGATGCGAGACTGAATTGTATGAAGAAACTTGGGTTCCTCTCGTTTGGTCATTGGACAGCTTCATCGCAGCCGCGAGCGCAGTCGGCGGCCGACGTGCTCCTCCAGTCCATCGACCTCGCCGTGGAGGCCGAGCGCCTGGGGATGGACGGAGCCTATTTCCGCGTTCATCACTTCGCGCAGCAACTGGCATCACCGTTTCCACTGCTCGCGGCGGCGGGCGCCAAAACGCGGAGAATTGAAATTGGCACCGCGGTGATCGACATGCGGTATGAGAATCCTCATTACATGGTGGAGGACGCCGGCGCTGCGGATCTCATCGCTGGCGGGCGCCTGCAGTTGGGAATCAGCCGCGGTTCTCCCGAGCAAGTCATCGATGGATGGCGCTATTTTGGCCATCGCCCGAAAGAGGGCGAGAACGATGCAGACATGGGACGGCGGCACACCGAAGAATTCCTCGAGCTGTTACGAGGGAAGGGATTCGCGCGGCCCAACCCACGCCCGATGTTTCCCAATCCGCCGGGGCTTCTGCGTCTTGAGCCGTATTCCGAAGGATTGCGCGATCGAATCTGGTGGGGATCTGCTACCAACGCGACAGCTGTGTGGGCCGCGAAGCACGGAATGAACATGCAGACCTCAACCCTCAAATTCGACGAGACCGGGGAGCCGCTCCACATCCAGCAAGCCGCGCAGATTCGCGCCTTCCGCGCCGCCTGGAAGGAGGCTGGCCACACGCGTACCCCGCGCGTTTCTGTCAGCCGCAGTATCTTCGCGTTGATTGACGATCGTGACCGGGCCTATTTCGGACGCGGCTCCAACGAAGAGGACTCCATCGGATTCCTTGACGAAAGCACCCGCGCCATTTTCGGCCGTAGCTATGCTGCTGAGCCGGACGTTCTGATCGAGCAACTTAGAAAAGATGAGGCGATCGCGGAGGCCGACACGCTCCTGCTGACTATCCCAAATCAGCTGGGTGTCGCCTACAACGCGCATGTCATGGAGGCAATTCTGAACACGGTGGCGCCGGCTCTCGGTTGGCGTTAGCATGATCATTCGATCGATCTAATGATGCTCAATAGTGACGGGCGACCGCGGAGAGTGTCGGGTTCATAGCCTACGGTAATTCGACCCGTAAACGAACTTATCTATATATACGCAGATCACACATTAAAAAGGATTGCCGTGGGTTGCCCGGAATTCCCGGAGTACCCGACGGTATCACGAGCAATTAGGAACTTGCGCGAGCACTCGCCAGAGTAGCCTTAATCCGGACCCCAAAGAGGCTGGAACTCAGCGTAATGGGCATTGGCTGATCTGCGCCACCGCGATGATCGGTGTTCAGACGTCTCCAAGATGAAGGTCTTCTCATCTCGAACCGCAATTTCAGGCAATTTGAATGCTCAGTTGCAACCGGCAGACGCCAAGCGGGGCGCATCTGTATCTGGTTCGCACGACGATTTGAAGAACGGCCCTCAAGGTCGAGACAGAGCAGTTTGCACTTCTGGGTGCCACTGAAAGCACGGTCTCGAGCATGAAGCTGCTGCTAGACAACGGTTGAAGTAAACCGGTCTGTCGGAACAGTCCGGGATTGGAAGAACGATAGGAATATTTCATGTGTGATTTCCCGCGCAAATCCAACTCGCAGAAATGGAGTATCAACAATCTTCGTTCGGCGCCGATAAGACCCTTGGTTTCGTTGCCCACGGTCTCGCCGCCATCGGTTCCGGGACGGAGTTGAGCGAGACCGCAAGTGCGACGCGCCAAGTGGATGGCGCCGAACCATGAGTCCTCTCTGGAGAAGAAACGCATGCAAGACGATCAGGACGTAGTTCGTGAGTTCTTAGTTGAAAGCCATGAAAATCTCTCGCGCCTGGATCAGGATCTGATTGAGTTGGAGCTGCGCCCGAAAGACACTGCACTTCTGGCAAGTGTCTTCCGAACTATCCACACCATCAAGGGCACTTGCGGATTCTTCGCGTTCTCGACTCTCGAGAAGATCACGCATCAGGCTGAGACTCTGCTCAGCCAACTGCGCGATGGCAAGCGAGAACTTAATCCGTCCCTGATATCCCTCATCCTGCAAACCGTAGACGCGACCCGCAAGGTGCTGGCCTCAATCGAGGCGAGTGGGAAAGAAGGCCCTGACCTTTATGAAGATCTGACCGAACGGCTGCGGGTCGAGGCGCAATGTCTCGACGGGACCGGGAGCTCGAGCGGTCCTCATGAATTGCCTGACGCGGCCCCAGGGCCGCACAAGGAAGCCAGCTCTCCGGATCATCCGGACGGCGCGAAAGCCGAAGAGGACGTCGCGAAGTCTTCCGCCATAGTGGATGCGAATATCCGGGTCGGCGTAGTGCATCTGGACAAACTGATGGACCTGGTCGGCGAGTTGGTCTTGACGCGCAATCAGATACTCCAATTCAACGCGGAGCGCGAAGATCCAGCTCTGAATGCGACCTCCCAGCGACTGAACCTGATCACGACGGAGTTGCAGGAAGGCGTGATGAAGACGCGGATGCAGCCCATCGGTATGGTTTGGAATAAGCTGCCGCGCGTGGTACGTGATATGGCCGTGGCACTGGGGAAGCAGATCCGGCTGGAGATGGATGGGGCCGACACGGAACTGGACCGGACCATCATCGAAGCGATTAAGGACCCTCTGGTGCACCTGGTCCGCAATTCGTGCGACCACGGCATCGAGCCCCCGGATGTCCGAACGAGCGCGGGCAAATCACAGCAAGGAAGACTGACGCTTCGCGCGTATCACGAAGGCGGACAGGTCAACATCGAAATTGGCGATGACGGAACCGGGATTGACGTCGTTCAGGTAAAGCAGAAGGCGGTCGAGAAAGGCCTGCTGCGGCCCGAACAGGCGGAGAAGCTGAGCGACCGCGAGGCGCTGAACCTGATTTTTCAGCCCGGCTTTTCGACGGCGAAAACCGTGACCAAGGTTTCCGGACGCGGCGTCGGCATGGACGTTGTCAAGTCCAACATCGAGAAGATCGGCGGCGTGGTCGATGTGTTCAACCGTCCCGGCGAGGGTTCCACAGTCAAGCTGAAGATTCCTCTTACGCTGGCTATTATTCCCGGCCTGGTGATCAGCAGCGGAGGCGAGCGCTTCGTCATTCCTCAGGTCAGTTTGCTCGAGTTGATCCGCCTCGAGGGAGATTCCTCCGAGAAGCACATCGAGCAGGTCCACGGAACACCGGTTTATCGCCGCCGCGGGAGCCTGCTGCCCATTGCCTATCTGAACCGGGTTCTCAGGCTCGAGTCAGCGGAGCGGTCCGAGGCCCTCAGCATTGTGGTTTTGCAGGCCGAAGATCGCCAGTTTGGGCTTGTGGTCGACGGCATCAACGACACGCAGGAGATCGTGGTCAAGCCGCTCGGCAAGCAGTTGAAGGGGCTCACGGAGTATGCGGGTGCGACGATCATGGGCGACGGCCGCGTGGCCCTTATCCTCGATGTTCTGGGCATCGGCCAACGCTCCGGAGTGCTGGCCGAAGGCCGGGAGCAGGCGCGCTCCGCAGAGAAAAAAAAGACGCACGCAGGCATCGAGCAACAGCGTCTGCTCCTGTTCCGCGCCGGCTCTTTCGAGCGTCTCGCGGTGCCGCTCTCGCTCGTCGCCAGGCTCGAGGAGTTTCCGCGCAGCTTGATCGAGTCCGCGGGCGGGTCTCAGGTCGTGCAGTACCGCAATCGCATTCTCCCCCTGGTGCCTCTCTCGAACGTTCTGGAATCCGCAGCGCGCGAAGGGGAGCAGGCGGCCGATCCGGTGCAGGTGATTGTTTTCAACGACGGCGACCGCAGCGTGGGGATGGTGGTCGACCAGATTCTGGATGTTGTTGAACAGACTGTCACGGCGCGTCAGAAATCGGCGCGCAAAGGCCTACTGGGGTCGGCGGTGATCGGTAAGCGCGTCACGGATCTTCTGGATCTCAACGAAGTCATTCGCGCAGCCGACGAAAGCTGGTTCCAGGGCGCGGGCGGGTCCGAAGGCGGCAAGACGGTCCTGGTCGCGGAGAGTTCGCCGTTCTCGCGTGGCTTGCTCCGCAGCGGGCTGGACATGGCGGGCTACCGGGTCCAGGAGGCCGCGAACCTCGACGAGGCCATTCGCGAAATGGAACAGCAACCCACCGACGTTGTTGTGGCAGCGATGGACCTGCCGCCCGGAGGCAGCTCCGCGCTGTTGTCCGCCATGCGCGCACGGCCCGAGTGGGAGCGGATTCCGCTCCTGGGCTTGACCGATTCGGCCAGCCAGCCGCAGGCCTCCGAGGTCCGGGCGGCTGGATTCGAAGACTGCCAGGCGAAGTTCGATGGCCACGCCATCCTCGAGTCAGTGGCGCGGCTGGCTTCGGCCAGGCCTTCCCAGAAAACCGAGCCGGTGGGCGTCGGAGAGGAGAAGTAAATCATGGCGACCGAAACCGCGATCGTGAAGTCGGAAGCGGCCCAGACCAGTGGACAGCTTTCAACGTTTTTTGTGGCGGACCTGTTTTTCGGCGTGGATGTTCTCCGCGTGCAGGAGGTGTTGCGCTTCCAGCAAATGACCCACGTGCCGCAGGCCCCGGATGTCATCGAGGGATTGATCAACCTGCGCGGGCAGATCGTCACCGCCATCGATCTGCGGCGGCGGCTCGGGCTGCCGCCTCGCACCGGAGGCCAGGTGCCGACCAACATGGTGATCCGGACCGACGACGGCGCGGTGAGTTTGCTGGTGGACGAGATTGGAGACGTGCTGGATGTGGATGCCGCCACATACGAGCGGCCGCCGGAGAATCTCGATCCCGCAGCGCGCGAGATTATTCGCGGCGTCTACAAGCTGAAAGAGCGGCTGCTCCTCGTTCTCGATACGGAGAAGACGGTGGACATCGCAGTGGGAAGAGTTGCGGAGTGTAACTGAACAGCTAGCAGGTGCAAGCCTGGGCGCCGGGACAAACGGCAGTACACGCGCATGGAGAGAAGGAATCGGAGTGGCCTTCACGTTCTTTTTTCGTGACCAACACGTGCTGGAGAAGGCCGTGGAACACTGCCTCCCAGTGATCGCAGGCCGAAACCATCCTCGCATTTGGGATGCTGGCGCGGCCATGGGTCAGGAGCCTTACACGCTGTCCATCCTGTTTGCTGAGCGCATGGGACACTTCGCGTTCAACAATCTTCGTATCGACGCCACGGATATCGAGAACACGGGCCACTTCGCCCAGGTCATCGAGTCGGCCCTCTATGCGGAGGAGGAGTTGTCGCGGCTGCCCGAGGGCTTCCTCGAAAGGTATTTCGAAAGAGACGCGAAGCCTGGGGCCTTTCGCGTGACTGAAAAGGTTCGGCAGCGCGTCGTCTTTCAATGCCACGATCTCCTCTCCCTGAAGGAGATCGGCCGCGATTACTCGCTGGTCGTGTGCAAAAACGTGCTGCTCCACTTTCGCCCGACGGAAAGAGTTGAGGTGCTGACGATGTTTCATCGGGCACTCGCTATGGGCGGCTTCTTTGTCACCGAGCAGACGCAGGAGATGCCGCTGGAGCTGGCGCCGATGTTTGAGCGGGTGATCCCCGACGGACAACTGTTCCGCAAAGTGGAGGCTGGCCGATGCGGATCGTGACGTTAGAGAACAGCGGCCGGATGTATACCTCCCAGGTTTACCTGGTGCTCGGCGACCGGAGCCAGTTGGACGACGTGAACACGCTCGTCGATGTGGGCGCGGATCCTGCCATCTTCGCAAGCATCGAAAGGGCGCCGACCGGTGTCGGGAAGTGGGCCGTGGAACAGGTGGTACTGACGCACAGCCACTCCGATCACTGTGCGCTTCTGCCCGAGGTTCGTGCGGCATTCCACCCCCGGGTGCTGGCTTTTTCGCCGAGCCTGGCCGGCGTCGATGCCCTGCTGCGCGATGGGGATGCGATGCGGATGGGTGATCAAGTGTTCGAAGTAATCCACGCCCCCGGTCATAGCAGCGACTCGATCTGTCTCTACAACGAGGCCGAAGGCGTGTTGTTCGCCGGCGACTCGCCACTCGTGATCACGTCGCCTGAAGGAAGTTATGAGGCCGGGTTTCAAACGACATTGGAGAAGCTGTGTGCCCGCGATGTGCGGCGGATTTACTTTGGGCACGGTCCTCCGCTCACGGAGCGCTGCAATGAGCGGCTGCGCGAGTCGCAGAGACTGGTCGGCGGCGCACATCGCCCTGAAGGGGAGCACTTGACGGGGCCAAAGAGCCAGAACGGGAAACGAAGCAAATCAATTCAGGAAGGGATTAAGGAGAGGTGAGGAGTATGGGGAACGGAAGATCGAGGAATGGGGCTGCTGTTTTGGAGCCGCCCACGCAAACGTCGTCGCAGGAATTGCATGGATTCGGCGCAGCTGAACCGGAAGCCCTGAACGGCGCCGTCGAGAGGCTCGCGGCGCTCGACTTTGTGAGTACGAACGTGATGATTGCGGACACCGATTACAAGATCACGTACATGAATGAGGGGGTCCGGAAACTGCTCGCGGAAGCGGAAAGCGAGATCCGGAAAGACCTGCCAAACTTCAACGCTTCACAGTTGATCGGCGGAAGCCTCGACCTTTTTCACAAGAATCCCGCACATCAGCGCCGGGTACTCGATACGCTTCGCGAGCCGTACAAGGCTTGCATCCAGGTGGGAGGGTGCACGTTCGACCTGATGGCAACACCGGTTTTTGACCCGGAAAGCCGCGCGCGCCTGGGCACGATGGTGGAGTGGTCGGACGCGGCGCAACGGTTGCTCAACCTCGATTACGGATCTCAGGTCGCGGCCATCCGCAAGTCGCAGGCGGTCATTGAGTTTGGTATGGACGGAACCATCCTCGACGCCAACGACAATTTCCTCAATGCACTGGGTTACACCCTGGATGAGATCAGGGGCTGCCATCACAGCATGTTTGTGGACTAAGCCTTCCGGCAGAGCGCGGAGTACAAGGAGTTCTGGGTCAAGCTCAATCGTGGCGAATACCAGGCCGCGGAGTACAAGCGCATCGGCAAGGGCGGAAAGGAGGTTTGGATTCAGGCCTCCTACAATCCCATCTTCGACGCGAACGGCAAGCCCTTCAAGGTGGTCAAGTACGCTACCGACGTGACCGAGCAGAAGCTGCGCAATGCCGATTACACGGGGCAGATCGCCGCCATCCGCAAATCGCAGGCGGTCATCACCTTCGACATGAACGGCGGCGTGCTCGATGCCAATCACCACTTTCTTAACGCCCTCGGCTACACGCTGGAAGAGATCAAGGGCCGTCATCACAGCATGTTCGTGGACGAAGCCTATCGGCAAAGCGCCGATTACAAGGAGTTTTGGGCGAAACTGAACCGCGGCGAATACCAGGCAGAGGAGTACAAACGCATTGGCAAGGGCGGCAAGGAGGTGTGGATCCAGGCATCCTATAACCCGATCATGGATCTCAACGGCAAGCCCTTCAAGGTGGTTAAGTACGCCATTGATGTGACCGCGCAAAAGCAGGCGCTGAACGCAATGCTGGCTGACGCTGCTCTGCTGACCCAGGCAGCCGTCCAGGGCAAGCTGGCCACGCGCGCCGACGCCAGCAAGCACCAGGGCGACTACCCATGCGGGCATCGTGCTTGAAGGGGATAAGCACTATCTTTTCGAGAGCCGCCTTGCGCCCATTCTTAGGCAACTTGGCTTGAAGTCCATCGACGATTTGTGCACGCTCATGCAATCGTCTCCTCAGCCGGAGGTCGGCCACCACGTAGTGGAGGCCATGACCACGAACGAGACCTACTTCTTCCGCGATCCTTCCCACTACGACGTCATCCGAACTGTTCTATTGTCTCGGATGATCAAAGAGCGGGGAGATACAAAGAAGTTGCGGTTCTGGTCGGCTGCTTCTTCGACCGGGCAGGAAGCATACAGCCTGGCCATGCTTCTCATCGAGGCGGGGCTCAGAGACTGGAACATTCAGATTCTGGGTACCGACTTTTCCTCGCCGGTTGTCGAACGCGCCCGATCCGGAGAGTACCAGCAGATCGAGGTGAACCGAGGCCTGCCGGCGACCCTCCTGATCAAGTATTTTCATCGTTCAGGCACCGTCTGGCATTTGAGCGATCAGGTGCGCCGGATGGTCACTTTTCAGACCATTGACCTGCGCGAAAGTATGCGCGCCCTCGGCCCCTTCGACCTCGTGTTCTGCCGCAATGTCATGATCTATTTCGATGCCAAGACAAAAATGAGCATCTTGAAGGAACTCCACGGCACCATGTTTCGAGGTGGCTGGCTGCTGCTGGGAGGCGCTGAGACTGCATTCGGAGTCGACGAGTATTTTGAAAAACTGACAGTGGGAAATGCAACTGTGTACGTCGCACGCTAAGAGGACACTCATGCTGACAGCATCGAGCATTGAAATAAATCTGGGTGAGTTGACGCAGATCGTGGAATACGTGTTCAGGACGATGGTCTGTCTGGAAGTGAGCGAATCTGACCAGTCCTGGCTCCCTGGCTCGAATCAGTTGACGGCTACAATTCACTTGGCCGGCGATTGGAACGGAGTGCTGGCGTTGGGGTGCGACTGCAAGCTGGCATGCGCATTCGCAGCCCGCTTTCTCTCGACGGAGAAGCCGGAGACAGTGGATGACGTCGTGCGGGATGTGCTCGGTGAACTGGCCAACATGATCGGGGGCAATCTGAAGTGTGTCTTGGCGGGCGGGCTCAGGCTGTCCATGCCCTCTGTCGTAGACGGTCCAGACCACAACCTGCGGGTCTGCAGGGCGGGGACACGGGAGCGCCTAGTCTTTGAGTGTGCCGAGGGTGTTTTTTCTGTCGCTGTGCTGAGGGAAGAACGGCAGACGGCCAGAATTCGCTAACCCGAATGCGTTGATCGGTATTCCGTGATCCGCATGGAGTCTGCGCTGGGCTTCGATCTCAAGGCCATCGCTGCTGGTTGAGGGTGCGGACGACGGCAATTCGAGCGCGCGACGGGTTTTAGCCGCGCTACGGTAGTTCGAGTGATTGGACGGAAATACTAGGAATTTACCGCCTGTACAGACCGGGAGGCATCGCGGCAAGGTGCCTGATTCTATTACATATACTTGATTCTAATGACTTTTAAGTTGATTGCTGGCGGAGAGAGTGGGATTCTACGAGCTAGGACAATAAGTTGTTTATCTACAACGCAGCTAAATCCATTGTCGTGCGTTTGTCGTGCTTTTCGATGTATACTCCCGGCATAGATAGCAAAGCAGTTACCCTCATGATCCGCTTCAAAGATGCAGACGGCACCTGGAAACGCAGGCCGGCTGCGCGTGGCGCCAACGGCCGGGTCAAGCCTGGGTTCGCGCTGATTGATGGACGACCGATGGCGGTTCATGATGGTACCTATGACCTCAGGTTCACGGTCGATCGCAAGACCGTTTACCCACCAGTCGGTGACAAGGCCGCCGCGGCCGACACGAAGCGACAGCGCTTCGAACTCAAGTCGGCCGTCAAAGCCCAGGCAGACGAAGCTGGTGTCGTCGTAATCGACTCGCCAGAAAGCAAGACGCTGAAAGCCACTGCCGCAGCATACATCGACAACAAGACCAAGAATGGATTTGCCGAAGCGGCAATTCAGGCAACGCTGGTCACTGCAGAGTTCATGCGTGTGGCGAAGTGTGCGCGCGTTGATCAGGTGACCCAGGAAGACTTCTTCCGCTACCACAGCTGGCTGCGTAAGAACCAATGCGGGGATCGAACTGTCAGCAACAAGCATATGAGAGCGGCATCATGGTTGCGCTTTGCCGGCATCGATCCAAAACAGATTCCACCCAAGCCTCGTTACGAGCTGACCTTGCCGGACATGTACACGTCTGCACATATCTCGGCTCTATTGGACGCGGCAGAACCCTACAACAGAATCCTTATCCTGCTCGGCCTGAAATGTGGCCTGAGAGATCAGGAATTGATGCACGTCGAGTTCTCAGACATCAACTGGGAAGGCAGCTCACTGCGCGTGCGCTCGAAGCCACAGTACGGATTTGGTGTGAAGACGTGGGAGCAGCGTAACGTGCCGGTGCCGGGTGACCTCCTGGAGGAGCTCAAGCGTTGGCAAAAAAAACATGCTGGACAGAGCATCATCCTCGGCACCAAGAACAAGAAGCCGAACACTAAGCTATTGCTATCCCTCAAGCGCCTTGCCTGGCGTGCCGGCCTCAACTGCGGCCGATGTAAATCATGCCTGGAACACAACCAGTGCCAGGAGTACACGCTCCACAGGTTTCGTCGGACCTACATCACGAAGATGCTCCGGGCCCTAAAGGGAGATGTCAGAACAGTCATGGCCTTCGCCGGCCATAAGGACATCGCCAGCACGATGCGCTATCTGGTGCCAGAGAGTGCAGAGGAAACTCAGACGGTGGTGAACTCCGTCGTCTGGTAGGGAAGCCCGGGGCTCGAGGCCCCGGACCGTCTCATGCGGCCATGCGGTTTTCGTTGATCCAGGCAATGATTTCTTCCCGGTCAAACAGGACGTTCCCTTGGAGGTTAATCGACGGGATCGCTCCAGCCGCGGCCCATTTGTAAACCGTCTTTGGTGACTTGCGTACGGCCTCTGCGACTTCCGAGGCAATCAGCAGACGCGGTAAGACGGTGGTTGAGTTGATGCCGACCAGCTTGCGTCGGCGTTGAGTACTGCCCATTGCGGATTGGTATTGCAGTTTATGGTTGTCAGACATTGTTAGTGCATTCCCCAACGAAGAGCAGGGAATACCAGTAGGCCCAATTTCGACCCGGGACGATCATACAGGCCATCACCGGTGTTTCCCCGTGATCAGCATCGCACCCGGCAAGCCAGGTAGCCATCCCAAGAAACCCTTAGACCGAGAATAGTGCGCCGGAAAGTGTTCACTTCGGTCGAATTTCGGGATGTCACCTGTAGGAGAGCAGAAATCTTCAACTAAAAGTGTTGAAGTTGGTCGACATGGCAGACGTACCGCGCTGGGCGATACCAAACAGTCAGCGACGAACGGTCTCTAGAAACTTCGAGAATGCGCTGAAAGCTTTCCGCCTGATCCGCGCAGCGCTTTGAAGGTACTGGGCGATGCGACGCTGAAAATCATCGCTCGCGAACTGGCGCACTATATGCGTCCGAGTACCAAAATTGATTGGACTGTCCGCAAGAACGTTCGCGCACACCTCCGCGTGCTTATGAAGCGGAACCTTCGGAAATACAGCTACCCGGCACACCCCTCGCACACCGACCGAGCCGCGACACCGCGAATCTCTCAATCACGCGGCCCGAGTATTACTGATGCCGGATC
>Ga0181517_10003572_pt1 | contig 14735 bp, 14 predicted proteins | sample PEATcosm2014_Bin_31_FD_119748 | JGI IMG/M metagenome (GOLD analysis project Ga0181517, IMG submission 119748) | Peatland microbial communities from MTU Mesocosm Facility, Houghton, MI, USA - PEATcosm2014_Bin01_30_metaG | ecosystem: Environmental > Terrestrial > Soil > Wetlands > Peat | place... | reverse complement strand
GGCCTCGCCGTCGCGATCCGCATCCGCACGGCGGTCGGCGCCGGCCGCTACGACAAGGGGATCGAGCCCGAGGCGGTGAAGGCGATTCTCGCCGAGGAAATCGCGCGCGCGCTCGAGCCGGTGGCGCGGCCGCTGACGATCGACGCGAGCAAGAAGCCGTTCGTCATCCTGGTCGTTGGCGTCAACGGCTCGGGCAAGACGACGACGATCGGCAAGCTCGCGGCCAAGTTCGTCGCCGACGGGCTCAAGGTGACGCTCGCCGCCGGCGACACGTTCCGCGCCGCAGCGATCGAGCAGTTGAAGATCTGGGCGGGCCGCGCCGACGCCGACATCGTCGCGCGCGAACCGGGCGGCGACGCAGCGAGCCTCGCCTTCGAGGCTTTGACCCGCGCCAAGGCGACCAGCGCCGACGTGCTGCTGATCGACACCGCCGGCCGGTTGCAGAATCGCGCCGAGCTGATGAACGAGCTGGAAAAGATCGTGCGCGCGATCAAGAAGGTCGACGCCGAGGCGCCGCACGCGACGCTGCTGGCGCTCGACGCCACCGTCGGCCAGAACGCGCTGAGCCAGGTCGAGATTTTCGGCCGCATCGCCGGCGTCACCGGCCTCGTCATGACCAAGCTCGACGGCACCGCGCGCGGCGGCATTCTCGTCGCGGTGGCCGAGAAGTTCGGCCTGCCGGTGCATTTCATCGGCGTCGGCGAAGGAGTCGACGATCTCGAACCCTTCGCCGCGCGCGACTTCGCCGCCGCGATCGCGGGGGTCGAGCGGCGGGAGGGATGATGGCGACAGCCCGACGCATCCGCCACCGTCATGACCGGGCTTGTCCCGGCCATCCACGCCGTTCGGTTGCCGCCCAGTTACAGGAGGCCCTCGCGTTTCCGATTCCGTCCGGGCGCCGGCGCTCGGATTTTTCGCGTGGATGGCCGGGACAAGCTCGGCCATGACGAACCGTGGATTGCGGACATTGGTGTAAGTGGTGATTCGCGCACGCGTGCGAACAGAGGAAATCAGACGATGACGAACCCGCCCGCCACGGCCCCTCAGCCGCGCAAGGCGCTCAACCCGTGGGTAAAGTTCGGGCTCGAAATCGGGCCCCTAGCGTTGTTCTTCACCGCCAACGCCAAGCCGGCGTTGTTTGGTTGGCTGGTCAACGGCTTCCTTCCTCAGGCTCTGCCGCCGGACAAGGTCGGCATGCTGACCGCGACGGCGGTCCTGATGATCGCGGCGATCGCGACGGTCAGCCTGTCGTGGATGCTCACGCGTCGGCTCGCCGTCGTGCCGGTCGTGACCGCCGTCTTCGTGCTGATTTTCGGTACGTTGACGTTACTGCTGCAGGACAAGACGTTTATCGAGGCGAAACTGACCATCATCTATTGCCTGTTCGGCAGCGCCTTGCTGGGTTCGATGTTGCTCGGCAAACTGGTGCTGCCGATGGTGCTCGATATGGCGATTCACCTCGACAAGGACGGCTGGCGTAAACTCACGCTGCGCTGGGGACTGTTTTTCTTCGCTCTCGCCGCCCTGAACGAAGTGCTCCGGCACTATCTGACCTGGGATCAATGGGTCACGTTCAAGTCGTTCGGCGTTTTGCCGCTGACCCTGATATTTGCGGTCGCGCAGACGCCGCTGATCCTGCGCCACGAGACCAAGCAGGACGTCTTCGCCGACGAAATGTAGATTTTCGCCTTCGCGCTGACCGCGCCTCGCCTGACGCAGGCGCCGCTGATCATGCGCTACGAGGCCAAGGGCGAAAAGACCGGCGACGACCTCTGAAACAGGCCGCGGCCGCGCAGATAGTCGGCGAGCCCGGCGGCGAGCGCGTCGAACAGCAGGCGAATCCGCGGCGTCGCCTTCAGGTCCTCGTGCATGACGAGCCACATCTCGAGCGCAAAGCGCACCGCCCCGGGCAACACGGCGACGAGTTCGGGCGTTCGCCGCGCCACGCCCTCCTGACAGCCGCCGATCCCGACGCCGGCGCGCAACGCCGCGATCTGCGCCAGTTCGTCGTCGCAACGGAAACGGAACGCCTCGCGCGTGAACGGCGCCTTGGCGCCGACCGAGCGAGCCGAACTGTCGTCGCGGTCGAAGCCGATGACGCAGTGCTGGGCGAGGTCGGCGAGGCTCAGCGGCGCGCCGAACCGCGCCAGATAGTCGCGATGGGCGTAGAGGCCGATCGGCGTGCGGCCGATGCGGCGCGCGACGAGGCCGCTCTGGGCCGGCCGCGCCATGCGCACCGCGAGGTCCGCCTCGCCGCGCGCCAAGTCCTGGTTGCGATTGGAGAGCGCGAGCTCGATTGTGATCGCCGGATGGTCGGCTGAGAAACGGGCGAGGATCGGCGGCAGGACTTCCGCGCCGACGATGGCGCTCGCCGTCAATCGCACCACGCCGCGGTCGGGCGAGGCCGCGCTGGTCGCCGCGCGCTGCGCCGCGCCTGCCGCCAGCGACATCGCCTCGACGTGTGGCGCGAGGTCGCGCGCGGCCTGGGTCGGCGTCAGGCCGCGCGGCGAGCGGGCGAACAACGCGGCGCCGAGCGCCGCTTCGAGCGCGTCGATATGGCGGCCGACCGTCGGCTGGCTCAACCCGAGCCGGCGCGCCGCGCCCGACAGCCCGCCCTCGCGCATCACTGCGCCGAACGTGCGCAACGCCTCCCACGGCGGATCGTTTCGAGTCATACGAATATGTATAGTTATGTTGCTAAAATATGCAATTCCGTATGATGCGCAGAGCGTCCATGCTGTTGCCGGTCGTTTCCTCCCGGAGGTTCCCGTGTCCGCTCTCGCTGTTTCCGACGCTCGCGCGCGCGCCGCCGCGACTGGCGGCGTCGTTTCGCTGCTGCGGCTCGAGGGGCTCGCCGTTTTCGCCGCGGCGGCATCCGCCTACGCATTGATTGGCGGCTCGTGGCGGCTGTTCGCGCTGCTGCTGCTCGCGCCGGACGTGGCGATGCTCGGTTATCGCTTCGGGCCGGCCGTCGGCGCGGCGGCCTACAACGCGGTCCACGCCTATTTGGCGCCGGCGGCGCTCGGCGCGGTCGGGCTGGCGCTCGGCGCGCCGACGATGCAGGCGCTGGCGCTGATCTGGATCGCCCATATCGGCCTTGATCGCGCGCTCGGCTACGGCCTCAAATATGCGTCCGGCTTCGGCGACACCCATCTCGGCCGCATCGGCCGCGCCGCTTGAGGGAGAGAGACATGCGCGTCCACGCCCTCTCGACCGGCCGCGTGCGGGTCAAGGCGAGCCAACTCGTCGGCCGTGGCCGTGGCCTCGCGCGCCGGCTCGCGCCGATCTTCGACGACGAATGGTCCGGCTGGCTGCCGACTTACGTCTTCGCCGTCGAGCATCCGGACGGCGTCATCCTCGTCGACTCGGGCGCCAACGCCGGCCTCAAGCGTCTGCCGCGCTGGCATCCCTATTTCCAACTCGCGGTGAAATTCGACATCGAGCCGGAGCAGGAGGCGGGACCGAAATTGCGCGCGCTCGGGATCGCGCCGAGCGACGTCAAGCTGATCGTCCTCTCCCATCTCCATATCGACCACGACGGCGGCCTCGCCGCATTCCCCCGCGCGCGCGTCGTCGTCAGCGCCGGCGAGCGCGCCGCCGCGGCGGGCCTCGTCGGGCGGCTCAACGGCTATCTGCCGCAACGCTGGCCGTCGCACTTCGATCCCGAGCCGCTCGTCTTCGCCGACGAACCCTACGGCCCGTTCGCGCGCTCGCGCCGGCTGACCGCCGACGGCGCGGTCGCCGCGCTGCCGACGCCCGGCCACACGGCGAACCATGTCTCGGTCGTTCTCGACGACGGCGCGCGGCGCATCGTCTTCGTCGGCGACGCCGCCTACAGCCAGGACAATCTGCTCGTCGGCCGCGTCGATGGCGTCAGCCCCAACGCGGCGCTCGCGCGCGACACGATGGCGCGGCTCGCCGCGCTCGCCGCCGAGCGGCCGACCGTGCTGCTGCCGACGCATGATCCCGACGCCGCCGATCGCCTTGCCCGCGGCGAGACCGCGCCGGTCGGCGTCATGGCGGCGCACGCGGCGTGAAGCGCGCCCCAAGCGCCTTGCGACCCCCGGCGGGCCATGCTAATCGGCGCGCCGACCCCGACGGCAGGCGCAAGCCTACCCTCGCGCCCGCGGAGAGGTGGCAGAGTGGTCGATCGCGCCGCACTCGAAATGCGGAGTACGGGCAACCGTACCGGGGGTTCGAATCCCTCCCTCTCCGCCATCGTCCGGCTAAACCCTTTGTTTACCTGGACTCGCTAGGATTCAAGGGCTTTTCCGCCGCTGAGTGATACACAGCGGTGATACACAATGGCCCTGCGCATGGCGTCGCCATACCGGCACCCCAAAACGGGCATGTTCTGGTTCCGCCGCCGCGTGCCCGACGCGCTGCGGCCGCTCCTGCGCAAGACGATCTATCAGCGCAGCCTCGGCACCAAGGACGTCGCGGAGGCGAAGCGCAAGTTCCTCCAGGTCGCCGCGGCGGTCGACCGCGAATGGGCGCGGCTCCTGGTCGAGGGGCTGCCGCCGACCGGCGAGCCGGACCGGCTGACGCGCAAGCAAACGCTCGGACTGGCGGGCGAGTTCTACCGCTGGCTGGTCGCCGGGCATGACGAGGAGCCCGGCAGCGCCGAGAAGTGGCTGGCCGAGATTGCCCGCGAGGAGCCGCTCATTCACCCGCGCGGCCCGCGGCCCGGCGGCAGCGGCAAGCTCTACCAACCGTTGGTGGAGCGCTTCCTCAAGGAGCGCGGCGTCGTCATCGACGAGGCCGACCTCATGACGGTCACCTCGGCGGCCGCCTCAGCCGGCCTGCTCGCCAAGGCGAGGCTGGCCCGGATCGCGTCGAGCGATTATTCCGACGACCCGGCCGCGCAGCGCTTCCCGAAGTGGGAGGAGGTCGAGCCGAAGCTCAGGATGCCGGCGCGCATGCTGACGGTGGAGGAACACTTCGACGCCTACGGCAAGTCCAAGGCGGCGTCGACCCGCAAGAAGTACCGCGCCTGCCTGCGCGACCTCGCGAATTTCCTGGGGACCAAGGACCTTGGGACGTTGACCACCGACCGGCTGGTCGCGTGGATCGAGCACCTGGCGAAGCGCGGGCTCGACTCCGTGTCGATCGCCCACGGCCACCTCTCCGCGGTGCGCTCGTTCTTCGCCTGGGCGATCCGCAACCGGAAGACGTCGCGCAATCCGACGCTCGGCGTCGGCGTCGACGTCGCGGAAAAGCCGCGGTCCCGCAAGCCGTATTTCACCGACGACGAGGCGAGGCTGATCCTGTCGGAGGCGCAGCGGCCGGCGCACGGCGCCGCGTCGGAAGAACTGGTCGCGGCGCGGCGGTGGGTGCCGTGGATCTGCGCCTACACCGGCGCGCGCGTCAACGAGATCACGCAATTGCGCGGCCAGGACGTCAGCAAACACAGGCTCGGCGCCGAAGATGTCTGGGTCATCCGCATCACGCCCGAGGCGGGCCCGGTCAAGACCAGGCGGGCGCGCGAGGTGCCGCTGCATCCGCACCTCGTCCGCCAGGGCTTCGCCAAGTTCGTCGAGAAACGCGGACAGGGACCTCTCTTCTACGACCCGGAGCGGCGCCGTGGCGGCAGCGACGAGAATCCGCAGAGCCGCAAGGTCGGCGACAAGCTCGCCGAGTGGGTGCGCAAGATCGGCGTCGACGATCCCGGCGTGCAGCCCAACCACGGCTGGCGCCATCGCTTCAACGTTGTCGCGCGGCGGGTGCGGATGGTCCCCGAGATCAGGGACGCCATCAAGGGCCACAAGCCGCGCACCGAGGGCGAGGAATACGGCGGCGACGTCGAGTGGGACATGATGTGGCCGGAGATCAAGCGGCAGCCGCGCTATGACGCGAAGCCGCCGACGGAGCCGATCGTCCACACGCCGGCGCGCGCCAAGGCGACCAGCGACCGCGCGGCGACGAGGAAGAGGGCCAAGGCGAAGGCCGGCGTCGCCGAGACGCCGGGCGATGTTTCTGAGTGATGCGCGCGTTCCAGCCTTTGCTTACCCGAGCATTTCCGGCCGGAATTGCGACCGTCGGCTGATGACCTTGCCCGAGACCATGAACGCGCCGTCCCCTGTGTAATGCGGCGTTTCCGGGTGTTTCGGCGAGGCAGCGACATGCCCCTTCACGACCTCGAAGATGAAGAAAGTGTACTTCTCGACCAGGGCGTCGTCGTGGAGGCGGCACTCGAAATTGGCGTGGCATTCGGCGATCAGCGGCGCGCCGACGCGTGACGCCTTCTCGACGGTGAGGCCGAAGCGCTCGAACTTGTCGATTTCGGCGCCGGTGGTGTTGCCGATCCCGACAACGACGTCCGTCAACTTTGTCGTCGGCAAATTGATCACGTACTCGCGACTCCGGCGGATCATCTCGAAGCTGTGGTTGGCGCTGGAGATCACGCAGCCGACCAGCGACGGCGTGAACTCCATCACCGTCTGCAGCCCATTGTCATCACGTTGCGGGCGCCGCCGTAGGCCGAGGAGACGAGCACGATCGGGCCTGGCTCCAGGTAGCGCCGCACCTGCGAGACCGGGAAGTCGGACTTATTCGGTCGATTTGCCATCGCCATCCCCCGTAGTCGCCTCCACAAGCTACGCTAAAGGCCCGAGGAATAACTGTCTCAAATCGCGGCCGCGTCGTGCTTGGCGCCAGGTCATCCCGACCGGTTGAAAATACCGGTCACGGCGTCCGGTGATCATCGCCGGTGATTATAACCTGTCATTACAACCGGTCATCACGACCGGTCATCACGACCGGCGCCGGCGCGCGTCGCTTCGGTGGAGGCGGGAGGCTCAATTGGCGAGTTCAAACCGGCCGGGAAAGGCTCAAAGTGGGCTCGGGCGAACTCGGGCGCCAGAATCCCCCAAAACGGTGGCGCCGGCGGCGCGCGTCGAGCCTCCGTCGGAAGCCGGACCCCGGTTGGTTTCTCAGTCGAGGGCCGTGCGCGACCTGCGCGCGCTCTGCGACGCCGTCATCCGATGGAAAGCGAGAGTTCATGTGAGAGACCGCTCCGGCCTGACCTATCTGACGCTCGACGGGGAGAACCAATACCCCGACGGCGCGATCGTCGACGTCAGCGTCCAGTCCTTTAAGGATCACTTCTCGCGCTTCTCGTCGCTGATAAAGAATGGCCTGCGTTTTCGCCTGGCGCGCCGCGGCTTACCGCCGGTCTACGCCCACCGGCACGCCAGGTACCATGACCCCCTCGACGCGGTCGTCGAGAAGTGGCGGCGGCAGGTCGAGATGGTCGCGATGTACTTCTACCAGAACCGGCTCGCCGCCGACGCCAACCCCGCCGATCGACGATCGGAGATGAAGAGAATCATCCACAGCGTCGCCAGAATAGCGATCGGCGAAGGGGCGAACGGTTATCCGGTCAGTCGCGCCGAGGCAGATTTCGACGAGCGCGGCTGACGCGCCAAGGCCGCCGCTAGCGCAACCCTAGCGCGGAAAGTACCGATAAGGGTCGCTCGGACCGCCGCCGCCGGATCGGCACTTGACGTCGCGGCCGTCGTTCCCACTCTGTTCTAATGGCTGGCCAGACCCGTCTTCGCGACTACCCGCTCGTCGTCGTCCGCTTCGTCTGTCGCAATTGTCCGCGCATCGGCCGCTATCGGCTCGCCGTGCTGGCGGAGCGTTTCGGCGCCGACGCGCTGATGTCCGACGTCCTCGAAGCGATCTCGACCGCCTGTCCGCGTACGCATGAGCGACATCCAGGCTGGTGCTGCCAGGCATACCTGCCCGATCTGACGGAGCCGCGGCCGCCAGATTTGCCCAAAGCGGCCGGAGGGCGGCTCAGGGTCGTCAATGGCGGCAAGGATGCTATCTGATCGCCTCATGGACTTTGCGATAATCGGAGGCTTGGAATTGTCGCCCGTAAACCGGCAGCGGCGGTGAGCCGTCGTCGTCGGCCTCAATGCCGGTGGCGAGATATTTCCATGACCCTTTGCCTTTGGCGACATAGGCGGGAATGGGCTCACGCACCGCAGCGACGCCCTTTGAGGCGACAATGTCGCCGATCGCGCGCAGCCGGTTCTCGCCGTCTTCGTCGCTATTTTGGCCAAGCAGGTCCTTGATTTGGTTCTTCTGGTCCGACGACAGGCCCGGTTGCGACGCGAACGTGTCGGCGTTGGCGAGGAAGGCGCGAATGACGCGCACCGCCATGTCGGTCGCGACGACAAAATCCTCGACATTGTCGCGCGAAATGGTCTCGCCGAGCGCGTTCGAATAGCGCCATTTCAGCCACGGGGCGTCAGGGTAGTGCGAGGCGGCGCCATGGCCGAGTTCGATGTAGGGAATGCGGGCAAAAACCTCGGTCGCAAGAAAATTGGCGAACACGGTCGGCAACCAGGCGCGGAGAAACGCCGGCAGGTATTTGATCGGCGCGCTACCCTCAAGCGCGATGCTGCGAACGACGTTGCGTTTGCTGATGATGCCGCTGAAGCCTTGATGCGCCCAGGTGTCGACGTAGGTGTGGAGGCACACGCCAAGCCGATGCAAGGGGTTGTCCGACTCGCGGCATGTCTTGAGCATGTCTTCCGCCATGGCTCGGGCCGGCGCGCTGTCGGGTCGGCAAACGGCCTTCTCTTCGAAAGTCGTTCCTTGACCGGCGGGAAGGAAGTGGAACGCCGCCCAAACGCGATCGTCGCGCGCCTGCACAACGTTGCGATAGTCGATCATCTTGTGCGCGCTGGCGAAGCGGTCAAAGGACTCGCCGTCGCGAAACATCAGCGGCCCATCAGTCGTGGCGTCGTCGACATATTGGCTGGCGTGGGCGACGGTTTCGGCGTCGGCCGGCGCCATGCCGGCGACGCGGGCGGCGAGATAGATGATGCCGTAATGAAAATCGATGTTCATGGCCTGGCTCCGCACTGGGAATCGCTCGGGCGCGCGGTCAGGGCGATATCTAAACGATATAGATAGTAAACGCCTTGCGCGTCGCAAGAGGCGACAGCGTAACGATTCTCGTCGTGAACTTTATAATGACTTTAATATGCCGACGACTGGCGTACGAACACGCTGCATAAGCGCTCCGCCAGAGAATAGGCCGTTGCGATTTGTGAACCGCCCCGACTGTCTGCGCGGCCAGAACTTGGGCGTATGGGCCCAAGGCGCCGAGCGGATGATGTGAGGCTTGGGGGCGGGCAGGGCGCGCGAGACTGCGCTCCACGCGCCGTCAAACGGAAGCCGGCTTGGTTGCCGTCTCCGCCGGAGCGACCAGCTCGGCGAGCTTGGCCGCGACGTCCGCCATCGAACTTTCTGCGGTGCTCAGGCCGGTTCGCGAGGCGAGCATGGGGCTGACGTCGCGGAGCGCTTCGTAGGTCGTTTCATGTACGATGGGAACGAGCAGGTTGCGCGCGAGGAGCGCCGAAAGCTCTTTATCGGCGATGCTGCCCTCTCCCCGGAGGCGGTTCAGCAGCGCCGGGGTCACCAGCACGATTCCGATTCGCGACTTCGCCAGTCCCCTGTCGATTTCACGCAGCAACGGCGTGCCGAGGGGGACGTCATTTTCGCTGAACCAGACCGAGACGCCGCGCGCCACAAGCAGACCGTGCAACGCCTTGGCGGCCCCCTGCCGGTCGTCCCACGCGTGGCAGAGGAAAATGTCGCGAGGGTCTGGCGGCGGCGCTCGCTTTTCGACGGTTTCGCGGAACGGCGTGAGCGCCTGCACTTCGGCAGGCGTGTAGATCACGGGCGAACTTGCTCGCGACCAGCGCGGCCTTACGCCGCCGCCGGAACCGCCGCCGCTGCTCCGGCCGCCCCCGCCGCTGCTCCATGATGCGGAGTAGGCCGGGGGCGCGTACGACGGGGGCGAGTACGATCCGTAACGGCTGTAGCCGCTGTAGCGGCTGCCGCAAGCCGGGCAGGCCGCCGCGCCGCTCGCTGTGCGGTGGCCATATACGGGCGCTGTGCATCGAGCCATGTGGACGATGATACCGGGCGCCGTCGCCGCTCTCAAGCGCTAGCGCAGATCGCCGCCAGCGCAGCCGAGATCGTTGCCACAGCCCCCTGCAATGAGGCTCGCAGACCCGCCGCGGCGGTCAAGCGTCCGGCGTTTCCACGCCGTCTTGGGCGTCTAGGCGCCGTTTCCCGCCGTCCCACCCGAATCCGCCGCGCCCCCGCGCCGCCAGGCGATCGGGGCGAGGCCGGGAATCCGGGACGACTCGAAGCGAGGCGACGGTTGTCGGTTTGAGGTCCGCGTGCCTCTGGGTTTCAATGGGTGACGAGCACGGCGCAGCCGCGTGGAAGTGCCGCGCTTCCCGCCCGCCAATCGTATTCCCGCAACCGTGTGCGAACGGCTTGCGGGCGGACGCCGCCTCGGTGAGTTATCATGGCGCCACGATGAGTTATCGAGCCATTGTTGTTATATTGCAACAGGTTACAGGTCTTATCGCCCCAAAATGACGGTAGCCGATTTTCGGCGCCGTGCAGAAGCCATTCTTCGACCTGCTGAGTGGCCCTTCTTTTGGCCGACGTATCCCGATGTGGAATCGACGACGTTCGCGCATCCCTTGCCACTACGGGCAATTTGAGAGGCCAAATAACAGGCCTTCTCAAGGTCGGACGCGTAGCCTTCACCACTCGTAGACGCGGATCCTGCATCCTGGTCAGTCTGTAGAATGTCCACCGCGGCTTCGGCGGGAATATGATGACGTGCGCTTCTCATTTCCTTACTTTTGCTGGGCTCGGAATACAGACAATCGCCTATTGAAGCTGGGCCGTTTCGCCAAATTTCGAAACTGCCACTGCTATACGAATCCTGTTTAGGAATTGGGGGCTTGGCGCGAGGCCCGTCGTTCGGCCTAAGTCAATGCTGCGCGTCCGATGCCAGCGAGTGCACGTTGCGCGGCATCTCGATAAACGCGGTCGCCAAGCCGCCTTCTGATTGCCGCCAGTCGCTTGACGACAAGTTCGAGAAGATCACGGTCGCTGTCACTCATGAGCGCCTCCGGATTTCATCCCGCCTACATGCTGAAGCGTATTGGCGTCCTGAAGCGTGATCACGCGCACCTGCGCTCCGCTCAGCACGCGGCGCTTGACCAGCGCTTCCGCTACTGCCGTCACGGCGGCTTGCCGCTCCCGCACCAGCGCGACCGCTTCCGCGTAAAGTCGCGCAATATGCTGCTCAATCGTTTGCCGGAATTTCGCGTCGACAAGCAGCGCCGACGCAGAACCAGATGGCGCGAGATGCACGAGGGAAGCGCCGAGCCCACTGCTGGCGTGCTGCATGCATACGAGTTCAGTCGCCCTTGCGAGGTCCGATTCGGCGCCGGCCGACGGCGCTCCGAGCAATTCCGCCTCGGCTGCCCGTCCCGCGAGGGAAACGACCGCCTCCCGGTCCAGGTCCCGGGCGGTCGGAGGGTCGGGGAGCAGACCGCTTGTCCGGGTCCGGCCTCCGGTCTCTTCTGTGACGACGATGGTGACGCTTTCGACGGCCCCCCCAAGCGCTATCTGCGCGACGGCATGACCGGCCTCGTGCACTGCGACCCGGCGAATATCTGACGGCGGGCGGGGGTCGGCGGGTGCAATGGCGACCACCAGGTCATCGGTCGTCATGTCCCGGCCGGCGGCCTTCGCGGTTGCGCGGGCGTCGCGAGCCCACCGCGCGGCGTCGGCAGCGCAGGCGCCCGTTGCGAGTCTGACGATCGAATTCAGATCGGCGCCTGGCAGGTCGGCGCCGAGATGGAACCTCAGGATCGAGGCGAGATCTTTAGAATTCGGCAGCGGGATTTCGATTACGCGCTCGAATCGGCCGGAGCGAATCAATGCTGGATCAAGTTGCGCGCGATGGTTCGTCGCGCCGAGCAGCACGATTCCGTTTCTGTCGGTCACCGCGCCGTCGAATAAAGTCAGGGCCAATGTGATCAGCGACGTCCACCATTCTCGCGCCCGATCGCTAAGCTTTTCGCGGCTGGGAAGCGCGTCCACCTCGTCGATGAAGAATATTGACGGTGCCGAAGACTTCGCTGCGTCCCAGGCGAGCTGGAGCGCGCGGCAGACGTCGCCGAGATTGCCATCTGTCGTGGAAAACCACTGGCCAACCGATGTGACGATAATCGGGAGACCACAGCTTCTCGCCAGAGCCTTTGCGAAGAGCGTTTTGCCCGTGCCAGGGGGCCCGGCCAAGACCGCGGCAGTGGGCAGCTCACTCCACGCCGCTTTGCCGCCGCGCCAGCGGTTGATGCCGTCGACAAGGGCCATGCCCCATTCGCGCGCGTCGCCGCTGTATCCTGGCAGCTTCTCCAGCGGCGGCGTCGTGTCCGTCGTGGATACCCGCGACTTCGCTGAGGATGCGTGCGCGAGGTTCTGAAGGACTGCGCGTGGGGACGCATTGGCGCGGAAGGCAGCCACGATTTCGTGGTAGGCCAACCCCGTCGCGACGCCCTCCGGAATGAACCGGGGAACCGAGCCTGACGCGCAGGAGCGCAAAAGTCTCCGCAGCGTCGCCGAGTCCGGCGATGCGATGGTCAGGTGGCCGTCGGCGCATACGACGAGCGAAGACGGCAGATAGCGTTGGGGCGCATGTGAGACGCCGATCACCGCGCGGCCTTGGATGAGCGCCGCCGATACTTCGTCGCTGCCAACCGAAGGCTTGTGCTGGTTCTTAGCGGAACCGTCTCGACAAAAGACTTTGGCGTCGCTGTTCAGAGCCTTCACGGCGCCGCCGATCGGCTCGACCCAATCGGGGCCCGGTACGGTGACGGTCAGAGCGAGTGGGTCACCGCGCTCCAGCCTTCGCCTGATGGGCCTGGGAAGCGCTTTGAGCAGGAGGGCGTACGGCAGCTCCTCCGCGATTGACACTTGATCATTGGATGCGAAAAGATCGCTGAATTCCGGAGTGTCGACGTCTTCGAGATCCTCGCTCACTGCCGCCTCCAATCGATTGCTCCGGCGGGCCGACCCAAAGCATAGAAACGCGACCACGTGCGGGCCCATCCCATGTCGGGGTCGATCGCGAAAAGCTCTGACGTCATGGTGGGTCGCCGGTCCCGCACAACGGGATGCCCACAAACGATTCCGATGAGGGCGGATGTCGAGCGCTGGACGGGCCGCCATTGGTCGAGGAGCGGCGCTCCGTCGAGATCACCCGCTGTAGGACCGCCCGCGGCGATACGTTCAATGTCGGCGGCAAGGCGACGGGCGGAGTCGATGATGATGTTCAGGGCATCGCCCCCCGGGAAAAGAATCATCGGACTTTCCTCAGATCACAGCCGACTGGCGTCGCACGATGCTCGGCGCGCTAACCCGCGGCAGGGGATTGAGAACTTCGCCAGCCGGCGAGACCCGCCGCCGACCGCGTCTGCCCCTTGGGCTCAATTTGTCGGCGACGTCCAGGCCGTCGTCTTGCGGCGTCTCCGACTTCAGCGACAGCAGGATGGGCTCCAAGAGCCGCCGCGTTTCGTGGTCGAAGGCCCGGCTCAAGGACGCCGTCATCCGATCGATTGCCGCGACGACCGGCAGATCAAAGAACCCGTCGATGGCGTCGCCGGTGATCGTCAGGTCCTCGGAGAAGCCCGACTGGCCCAGATAGTCGAGTAACGCAACAACCGCGGTCTCGATCCTGTGGTATCCCTGCTGGCGTAGGCGCGAGGCGAGAATCAGCTCGAGCGCGCGGAGGCAGCGCTCATTACTCTTGCGCTTGCGCGGCTCGGTCAGTCCGCCGCCGCGTTTCACGGAGACGGCCGCCGCCCAACCGTTCGCTTCGTCGATCGCGAGGATGTCGATATCGGCGTGGTCGACGATGTCATTCTCGTCGAAACTGAATTCCTGTTCGGCAAATTCGGGGTAGTCGCGCGAATCGACCATCGCCAGCGCGGCGCGGGTGATCGGAACCGGAACGTGCCGCTTCACAATGAGCTTCGCCCGCTCCAGCTCGGCGGCGATGGCGTCTTCGATCAGCGGCCCATGCCGCTTGACGATCGACGAGGCGGTCGAAAGCAGCCGCGAAAGATCGGCCGTGAACAGCGGGTCGGGCTTGAACTCGGCGTTGACGGACGCCCGCACGACCTGCTTGGCGGACTCCGTCAAAGCGTCGTCGGGACTGATGGGCGTGGATGCGGCGCGCTTCCCGCGGCAGCGATTGGTGATACGCATGGCAACTGGCTCCTGCTTTGTCGCGACGCGTCACGCCGTGTCGCGGAATCAAGAGACCACAAAATAACCGTTGCGTCATCAAAAGACCGCTGCTATAGTTAACAAATGGCGATCTCTCAGAACTCTCCTCTAATCTCGGCCGCTCAATCGCGCGCCGCCCGTGCTTGGTTGAACATCTCGCAGCAACAGCTCGCGGATCGTTGCTTGGTCAATCGCAAAACAGTCGCGGAGTTCGAGCGCGAAGCCTCCGTGCCATATGAGCGGACGCTGCGCGACATTCAGCGAACACTCGAAGAGTTGGGCGTGGCATTTGTGTTCGAGGGGACGCTAGGCGCTGGTGTTGTAGACAGGCGGATTGTCGGGGAGGGCAGATAAGTGACGACCGCGTTGTCGAGCGTATGAAACGGATTTTCTGAGGCGAAGGACTGGCCATGACTTGGGCGGTCGACGCTTCTCTCCAGGCCCAGTGGCGGCGCATTCCTGGCGTGTGACCGACCGCTGTGGTGTCACCCTGGCCACCACGTTGCGGGCCTCGGTCCGAACCGAGAAGCAGCGGAAGATTTGAACACGAGGAATTGCCCACAGCCCATACTGGGCCGCGCGTGGGTCGGGCCACTGGCTGACGCCGAACTTGG
>Ga0181517_10003571_pt1 | contig 14736 bp, 11 predicted proteins | sample PEATcosm2014_Bin_31_FD_119748 | JGI IMG/M metagenome (GOLD analysis project Ga0181517, IMG submission 119748) | Peatland microbial communities from MTU Mesocosm Facility, Houghton, MI, USA - PEATcosm2014_Bin01_30_metaG | ecosystem: Environmental > Terrestrial > Soil > Wetlands > Peat | place... | reverse complement strand
CGTTTGAGATCCAGCAGCCCGCGGCCGACCTGGCGCTTTCCAAGCCAGCCTCCTACGCCGCCAGGATCACCCGCCCCACGCGCGCCACACGCTCCATGAGCTGGCTGTGGACCGGCGAAGTTCCCGCCGAGGCCCAGGGCTACCGCGTTCTGGCCAACGGTGCGCAGGGCACCTTCGAGCCGCCCGCGGACCTGGCGAGCAACTATCCGGCCGTCCTGCTTGTGCGGCTCTACGGCATGAACGCCAACGGCAAAGTGTACACCGTAGACAAGGCTTTCCAACTCGCCAAGTGATCCCACTTATTCTGGCGGTCGACACTACGCATGAATACGGCAGCCTGACGCTGGCGCGCGGCGCTGCGATTCTGGAAGACGTCGCCATTCACGCGCCCGGCGGCTTTGCGCACGTGATATACGGCCATCTGGAGGCTCTTCTGAGCCGCCAGGAAGTGCGCCTGGACGCCGTGGACTGCTTTGCTGCGGCCTCCGGCCCCGGATCGTTCACCGGCGTTCGCGTGGGGCTGGCGTGCATCAAGGGCCTGGCCGAAGCGGCCGGGAAACCGGCGCTGGCGATTTCCAACCTTCAGGCCATTGCCACGTTCGGCACCCGCGGCCTGCGTGCCGCCGTGCTGGATGCGCGCCGCGGCGAAATTTACGCCGCGCTCTACGACGACCGGGGCAGGCTTCACGGAAGCGAGGCGGTGAGCCGCATCGAACCCTGGCTCGATACTCTGCCTCCGGACGAGCTGGAGTTCGTCTCGCCCGACGCGGCGATGCTGGCGCCGGCCTTTGCCGGAACGCGCTTCGAAGGCGCTCCGATTGTGGAGGCGCCGCGCGCGCTGGGGCAGGCGGTAGCGCGCATTGCGACGGCCCGGTTCCTGCGCGGCGAGGCCGCGGATCCCGCGGCCCTCGATGCCAACTACGTGCGCCGCTCGGACGCCGAGCTGTTCTGGAAAGAGTAAGCGATCAAGCAACCGCTCCCTCACGGTCGCGGCTCGGAAGGGAACCGAGCCGCGACCGTGAGGGAGCGGTTTTCAACAGAACCGAACCTCGCCGCCCTCTACGCCGGCTGGGAGTTCTTGACGATGCGCTCCTGCATATCCTTCAACTCGGCGCGGTTTTCCATCCCGATGGTGAAGGCGTCCACCGCGCCCTGGGTCAGGGTGAAACGCAGCGCTTCGTCCACGCGGTCGCGCATCTGTCCTTCGGCCAGAATCTTCATCCCGATGATGCCCTTGCCGGCCGCCCGCAGCCGCGCCAGCGATTTCAGCATGTCCGGGGTGGAGACATCCATGCGCGTGCTGATGGGATTGATGCGTGCCAGGCAGACTTCCAGCCAGGGACTCTTGATGGCCGCTTCCATGGCGCCCTGCGAATGGCAACTGATCCCCATCGTGCGCACGATCTTCTTCTCCTTGGCCTCGGAGAGCACATCCATGGGACCCTTATCCAGCTCGTCCCACTTGGCGCTCATGCGCGAATGCAGCAGCACGATGTCGATGTAGTCGGTCCCCATCTCCTGGCGGAAACGGTCGAGATCGGCTTTCATGGCGTCGGCCGTGCGCGCCGCCGTCTTGGTCTGGATGGTGACCTTCTCGCGCGGAATCTTCTTCAGCGCCACTTTGATGGCGTCGTGGCTGCCGTAGCCGTCGGCGGAGTCCCAGAAGAAGAGGCCGTGGTCGAAGCCGTCCCACCAGAGGTCCGCGACGCCGTCGGCGCCCAGTTTGCGCATCTGGTTGGAACTACGGCCGCCACCGAAGGTGCCCGTGCCCATGGCCAGGCGTGAAACCTTCACCTTGGCGGGACCCAATTCGATGACGTCGCTGGCACGGAGCGGAGTGGCCGGCCACGCCGCCACGGGCAAGGCCGCCGCGGCTCCCAAAGCAAGGCTCTGCTGCAAGAACTCACGTCGGTTCGTATGTTGCATCTCTAACCTCCAGGATTGTGTACAAAAATACCACAGTTCGGCCGCGATTGCACGGCCGGGTCGCCCTCTTACTGCCTGGCGGCCGCCATCCCTGCGTCCACGGGAGCCTTCACGGCGGCGGCGCTGACGCTGTGCACGGCCGCACGGGCTTTTGCAAGATTCTCGCGGATGGCCGTCCGCGCGGTTTCCGAGCCGCCCGCCTTCTGCGCAGCGACCTCCAGGCCGGATAGCGATTGGGCCATCTCAGCAGCCGTGCGGACCTCGGCGGAGCCGGCTGCGTGGCACTTCGCGCAAACCGCCTTGGTACCGGTAAGCAAGGCCGCGCCGGCGGTCTGGGTGGCGTGGCCGGCGTGGCAGGTGGTGCAGCCAGGCATCTCTGCGCTGGTGAACAGCTCGAAATGCGGACTGGCCTTGAACGCCTCGGCCGCCGCCGCGTGGCACTTGGCGCACATCTCCACCACATGCGCGGGGCTGGCCGGCGAGAGCGGGTCGCTCACCGCGCGGATGGTGTGAATCCCATGGCAATCCACGCATTCGGGCGCGTGCGGACTGCCCGCCGCCAGGCGCGCGGAATGCACGCTGGTCCGGTAGAGGGCGACCGCATCGACGCGCTCCTTGGGATTGTACTTGTGCATGAAGGCCGCGTCGCTGTGGCAGCGTCCGCAGTACTCGGGTATGTCGGGCCGCTTGACGCGAACCTTGAAGCCGCGGCTGGCATTCATCGAGAGGTTCTGGTCTTCTTCCTTGGAATCGCCGCCATGGCAGTCGGCGCAACTGAGCTGGTTGTGGTAGTGAACGTCGTCCTTGAAGACTTCGCTCATGCCTTCCATGACGCTATGACACTCAAAGCAGGTGTCTTTCTCGGCGGCGCCGGCGGCGCCGGAGAGCACGAGGATCAGCGATAGGGGGAGAATGCGCATTTCAATTCGGTTGCAGAGTGCAAAGTCCGTTATAGCTCGCCGGCGGTCTGGAGTCAAAAGGAAACGCTTTTAGAGGAAGCCTTTAGGGCAAGCTAAAGCCTGCCCCACCGTGGCTTTCTACCACTCCACGGGCTGGCCGGGCGTCAACTCCCAGACTCCCACGCCCCGCCCGCCGGTCAGCTCGCGAAGCTGCTCCGGGCGCCCGGTGAGCACCGGGAAGGTGCCGAAGTGCATGGGGATCACCTTCTTGACCTTGAGGAACTGGACCGCCAGGGCAGCCTCGCGCGGTCCCATGGTGAAGAGGCCGCCGATGGGCAGAATCGCCAGATCCGGGTGGTGGAGCTGCTCGATAAGCTGCATATCCAGAAAAACATCGGTGTCGCCGGCAAAATAGAGCGACCGGCCGTCTGGGAATCGCAGCACATAGCCCGCGGCTTCGCCTCCGTAGACGATCTGGCCTTCGTCGAGGATGCCGCAGGAATGCACGGCGTGGGTCATGGTCAGCGCCACATCGCCGAGCTGCTGCGTCCCACCCTTGTTCATGGGGCGGGTGTTTTGGACGCCTTTCGATTCGAGCCACTGGCCGGTCTCGAAGATGGCCGCCACTTCCGGCACAAAGCGCTTGGCCAGGGGCACCGCATCGTGGATGTGGTCGAAGTGTCCGTGCGTGATGCAGAGGGTATCCGCACGCTCGATCTCATATCCCTTGGGGAAAGCCGGGTTGCCGTCGGTCCAGGGATCCATCAGGACGACTTGCCCGGAAGGCAGCCGGAATTCGAACGTGCCATGCCCTAACCAGGTAATCCGCATAGTATCTCCATCTTAGCGGGATGAGGCTGACCCGGCGGGTAAGTTTTTGAACGCGGAAATCTCTAGGGCAGGGACTTGCGAATGGCGTCCGCCAGCTCGGCCGCGCGCTCGCGCGCCGTGTGCATGTAGATCTCGTTCTTCGAGATCCGGTCCAATAGCGGCAGAAACTGCTCCGGCGCCACCACGCGCTTGTTCTCGATTGAAAACTGGAGCAGCAAGACCGACTTCACGATCCCCAGGTGATCGTACTTCGCCGAGCGCTCCAGATCGATGCGCCGCGCGGCCGATTCCACCATGCGCTCGAACCAGTCCAGCAGCAGGCGCGCGGAGGGATCTTCCGAGTAGTTGAACTTCGTCTCGCTGGTCGTGCCGCCGTTTTCGTAGCGGAACGTCTTGGTCCCCATGAACGCCACTTTGGCGGCCGATTCCAGGGGGTGCTTGAAGTAGTCCAGCTTTTCGGCCAGCCCGAATACCTCGTGCGTGTCGCCTTCCGTCAGGCGGTATTTGAGAGGCTGGTCGTCATCCGTGGCTTCCCGGTACTCCACGTTTCCATCTTTGTCCACGGTGATCTGCGAATAAGGCGGAACGCTACCGGGGAACGATTTGGATAAGAACAGCCGCGGTTCGTCGCCCGCCCAAACCACGCTGGCCAGCAGCAATCCCAGCAGCCACTTCATACTTCTACTGCCAGTTTACGCCGGGTCGCCTCATGCGTGGCGTGGCAAATGGCCACCGCCAGGGCGTCGCACGCGTCTTCCGGGGGCGTCGGGCCGGCCAGCCGCAGCAGCGAGCACACCATCAGTTGCACCTGCTCCTTGCTGGCCCGGCCATATCCCACCACGCTCATCTTGATCTCCAAAGGCGAGTACTCCGCCACGTCCATTCCGGCTTCCGCGGCGGCCACCAGCGCCACCCCCCTGGCCTGCGCCAGCTTCAGCGCCGATTTCACGTTGGCCGCCGAGAAAACTTCCTCCACGGCGGTGAGCTCCGGCGCGTGCTCCGCAATCAGCTTCCTCAGCCCTACCGCGATCTCCAGCAGCCGCCATTCGAAAGGCCGCCGGATATCGGTTGCAATCACCCCGGCCGCGATCATGCGGTGCTCGGCGCCATCGCTCTCGATGATCCCGTAGCCGGTGCGCACGGAGCCGCAATCGATGCCCAGGACGCGCACCTTACTGCGCCAGCGCCTCCAACTCCTTCTCGTCGATATCGAAGTTCGAGAAGACCACCTGCACGTCTTCGTGCTCTTCGAGCGCCTCGCTCAGCCGCAGCATGGTACTGGCGTTCTTGCCCTCGAGGCGCACCAGGTTCTTGGGCACCATCGCGATGCTGGCATCGGTCGGTTGGAGATGAGCCGATTCCAGGGCCTTGAGCATCAAGTAGTGGACCTCCGGCGCGGAGAGCACTTCCCAGCGCTCGCCGTCATTGCGCAGGTCGTCTCCGCCCGCTTCCAGCAGGATGTTCATCAAATCGTCTTCCGAGATCTTGTCGGCCGGGATGAAGATCTGGCTCTTGCGCTCGAACATCCATGCCACCGCGCCCTGCTCGGCCATGTTGCCGCCGTTCTTCGAAAACGCATGGCGCAGCTCGCTGACCGTGCGATTACGGTTGTCGGTGGCCACGCTGACCAGAACGGCCGCGCCCCCCGGACCGTAGCCCTCGAACATGACTTCTTCGATCTGCCCGCCCTCCAGTTCACCGGTTCCGCGCATGACGGCTTTCTTGATGTTATCGGCGGGCATGCTGACGGCCTTGGCCGCCAAAATGGCGGTGCGCAGCCGCGGATTGGCGTCGGGATCGCCGCCGCTGCGGGCGGCGATCGAAATCTCTTTAATGATGCGCGTGAACGTCTTCCCGCGCTTCGCGTCCAGGGCTGCCTTTTTGTGCTTGATGGTAGCCCATTTGGAATGGCCTGACATGTGAAACCTCGCAGGTAGGCCCGGCCTTCCTTGGCCGGGAGTGACAATGTTATGAATTCAACGTATTGAGGATAGCAGAATCAGGAATTTGGGTAAAGCCGCGCACCCCAATTGAACTTCACGGCCGGTTTGACGGGCCGCTCGACAACCGCCGAATTGACTCCGACCCAACAATCATCATAAACTCGATTGAGTTTATAGAGTATCGGAGGGGGGGACCTGATGAAGTTGGGGATGACGGCGGCTTGGGGCTTGATCGGCGTGGCCCTGGTATGGAGTCAAGTAGTGGGGTCGTCCCTATCTGGGACAGTCAAGGACGAGAGCGGCGGCGGCCTGCCAGGCGCGGCCGTGGCCGTCAAGAACATCGAGACCGGCGCCGAGAGGGTACTCATCGCGGACGAGAATGGCCGCTATTCGGCCCCTTCCATCCCGGTCGGCCGGTATCAGGTGGCCGCTTCCAAATCGGGATTTACCTCGCAGCTCAAGACGGGAATCGATCTCGTGGTGGGCCAGGCCGCGGTCGTCGATCTGACGCTCGCCGTGGGTGACCTGAAGCAGGTGGTCATGGTGCAGGAGACCGCGACGGCGGTCAGTCTCTCGACCCAGCCCTCCTCCGGCCTGGTTTCCGAACGACAGGTCAAAGATCTGCCGCTCAACGGCCGGAGCTACGACCAACTGCTGGCGTTGAATCCCGGCATTGTCAATTACACCGCGGAGAGGTCGGGCGGAGTGGGAACCTCGAATTCCTCGGTGGGCAACATGTTCGCGATATCCGGGCGGCGGCCGCAGGAGAATCTCTTCCTGTTGAACGGCATCGAGTTCACCGGCGCTTCGGTCATCAATAACACGCCCGGCGGCACCAGCGGGCAGCTTCTGGGCGTGGATGCCGTGCGCGAGTTCAACGTCGTCACCGATACTTACGGCGCCGAATACGGCAAGCGTTCGGGAGGGCAGGTCAGCATTGTCACGGCATCGGGCAGCAACGCGCTGCACGGCACGATTTACGAGTTTCTGCGCAACAGCGCTCTCGATGCCCGCAACTTTTTCGACCAGGGGAGCATTCCGAAATTCGAGCGCAACAGCTTCGGCGGTACGCTCGGCGGTCCCCTCAAGAAGGACAAGCTGTTTCTCTTCGGAAACTACGAGGGCTTCCGCCAGCGCCTGGGCCTCAGCGACGTTACCCTGGTGCCGGATAACGGCGCGCGCGCGGGAATCGTGGGCACGGCCAATGTGGGGGTCGCCCCGGCGGTTCAGCCGCTGCTGGCGCTGTGGCCGATCGAGAACGGCCCCGATCTGGGAGGCGGCATCGGCGAGGCCTTCAGCCACCCCTTGCAGACCATACGGGAAGATTTCGGGACCACGCGGCTGGACTACAATCTCTCGCGGAAGGATTCGCTGTACGCGGTCTACACCATCGACGATAGCTTCGCCAACACGCCCTCCGCCAACCCTCTGAGCTCCGTGCTCGAGGGATTGCGCGAGCAGGTGATCAGCCTGGAGGAGCAGCACGTCTTCTCTCCCAGTGTGCTCAACACCGCACGCGCCGGTTTTTCGCGCGCCAGCTATTTCTTTACCGGCGAAACTCCCGTGGATTTGACCGGGTGGGTTTCCGGCGCTCCCATCGGCGCCCTGGTGATTGGCGGCGGCACGGCTTTGAACGCCCAATCTTCCATTACCGCGGCCGGCACGAATGCCGGCAGCAACCTGCGGGCGGTGCGGAATCTCTTCACCTACGACGATCACGTCGGCATCTTCCACGGCATCCACCAGATCGAAGCAGGAGTGTGGGTCGAGCGGATGCAGGCCAACGACCTGCTGGCGCAGGATCAGTACGGGCAGGCCTCTTTCGGTAGCCTGACTTCATTCTTGCAGGGCACCATCTCGACCTTCACCGTGGTTCCTTCGCCCACCCCGCTGGGCTGGCGCTCGCTCGAGCTCGCCGGTTTCGTTCAGGACGCCATCCGGCTGCGCTCCAACCTGAACCTCCGTTTGGGCTTCCGCTTCGAATCCACGAATGGCTGGAATGAAGTGGCCGGCCGCGCCGCCAACTACGCTTTCGAGAACGGTGTGATCCAGACGAACCCCGCCGTCGGCGACTCGGCCTTTACCGTCAATCGCGCCAAATTTATGCCCGAGCCTCGCGTGGGGATCGCCTGGGACCCGTTCGGCAAGGGCACCACCGTGATTCACGGCGGCTTCGGCATCTATCGCTCCCTGCTCGATAACCTCGACTACCGGCTCGATCAGACCGCGCCTTTCAACGCCACCGAATCGCTCAAGAACGTGCCGGTAGCCGGCCTTCAGATCGTGCCCGGCTCGGCGCTCCCGGCCGGCACCAAGATCTCGCCCAGCGGCTCCCAACCCGATCTGTACACGCCCGCCGTGGCCACCTGGACTTTCAAAATCGAGCAGCAGATCGCCCCCAGCACGTCTCTGGGCCTGGGTTACGTGGGTTCGCACGGCTATCACGAGCTGCTCTCGCTGGACGCCAACGAGCCCTTCCCCACCGTCTGCCCGGCCGCGCCCTGCACCGCGGCTCTTGCCTCCGGCACAGTCTACTATCCCACTGGAGCGCCGCTGGCGAATCCGAATCTGGCCAACACCACCACCTGGTTCTCCGAAGGCCTCAGCTCGTACAACGCGCTCCAGGTGGACGTCAATCGGCGCTTCAGCCGGGGATTCCAGATACGGGGAGTCTACACCTGGTCGAAGAGCCTCGACGACGGCACCGCTCTGAACAGCAGCGTGGGGTCGAACGCACCCGGGTTCGTAATGTACCCGCTAGACCCCAAGCTGGACTGGGGACCCTCCACCTCCGACGCCCGGCACATCGCGGTCGTCAACTCCAGCTATGAGTTGCCCTTCGGTGAGGGAAAGAAGCTGCTCGCGAGTGGCCGCGGCCTGTCGCGGAAGCTGGCGGGCGGGTGGACTCTGAGCGGCGTCGAGACGATCCAATCGGGCCTCCCGTTCACGCCGCAGTTGGGCTTCAACCCCACCAATAACGGCGACAGCCGCAACCCTATCCGTCCCTCCTGGAATCCGGCCTTCAGCGGACCGGTGGTCTTGGGCGGCCCCAATCAGTATTTCAACCCGAACGCCTTCACGCTGCCGCCCACCGGGACCTACGGCAGCGTGGGCCGGGACGTCCTCTATGGTCCGGGATTGGCAACGACGGATCTTTCGGTCGCCAAGAACACGGCGCTATCCGAAAAGACCAGGCTGCAATTTCGCGCGGAGTTTTTCAACATTTTCAACCGCGCCAATTTCGGTTCGCCCAACGCCGTGGTGTTCGCTTCCGCCTCGGCGGCTCCGTCATCGACGGCCGGTGTGATCACTTCTACCGCTACGACCTCGCGCCAAATTCAGTTCGGCCTGAAGCTCCTGTGGTGAGCGAAGCTGCGCGATACTGTCAGAGTGAACTTTGAGGTGGTGGCCGGCAATCTGCGCGAGTCTTTTCGCGCCATCGCGGCCAGCCGGGGAGCCGGCGAAATTCGCGAACTGCGGGGAGTTTCCATAGCCGCCGCCGGGGTCGTCTTCCAGATGTTCAACAGCGCCTTCCTGTCGGCGCCGGTGGCCACCGAGGCCGAACTCGCGCAGCGTATCTTCCTTCCTGCGTTGCACTTCGATACCCGGGGCCTGGAGTGGTCCTACTGGGTCTGTGAGGATTGGATGGCTCCCGCCGCGCGCAAACGCTCCCGCCGGCTCTTCGAGAGGCACGGGCTGCGCCATTCGGTGGACCTTCCCGGCATGGTGGCCGAGCGCATCGCCCCGCCCGTGAAACCACTGCCCGACCTGGAAGTCTGCCGCGTGCGCAACGGCGCCACGCGGGAAGCCTTCTGCGCCATCGGGTCGCACTGCTTCCACGTGCCGCCCGCCTGGTTTAGCGAGGTCTTCGACAGCCCTACGGTCTGGGAGCATTTTGCCGGCTATGTAGGCTATGTCGATGGCGAGCCGGTCTCGACCACCGCTATCGTGCTGGGAGCCGGCGCACTGGGAGTTTACAACGTCGCCACCATGCCGGAGCACCAACGCCGCGGCTACGGGGAGGCCGTCATGCGGTACGCCCTGGCGGACGCCCGCGCGCGGCACGGCATCGAGCGGACGATTCTGCAATCCACGCCCGCCGGTTTTCCCCTCTACCTGCGCATGGGCTACCAGACGGTTACCACGATATCGGTCTATTCGGTGTAGTCGGTCGCCAGCGCTCCCGAGGCGATCAGCGTTTCGAGCGCCGCGATATCGCGGGAGTAAGCCCGGTCGCCCGTGAGCGGCGCCGAGACCTCGCGGATGCGCGCGCGCGCGTCTTCGAGAGGCGGACTGCTGCGCAGGGGCGCCAGTAGGTCCAAGGCGCGCGCCGCCGTTAGAGCTTCGATGGCCAGCACCGCGCGCACGTTGCGCACCACCCGTTGCAGTTTCACCGCCGAGGTCATCCCCATGCTGACGAAATCTTCCTTGTTGCCGCTGGTGGTGATCGAACCGGTGGAAGCCGGATACGCCAGAACGCGGTTTTCGGCCACCAGGCTGGCGGCCGTGACCTGCGCCATCATCAGCCCGGATTCCAGGCCCGCGTGCCCGGCCAGAAAGGGCGGCAGGTTTTCATTCAGCGCCGGGTTGACCAGGCGGTCGATGCGCCGTTCCGAAATGCCGCCCAGCGCTCCGAGAGCCACCGCCAGGAAATCGAGCTGAAAGGCCAGCGGCTCGCCGTGGAAATTCCCGCCCGAGAAGATCTCTTCGCCCAGCACCAGCGGATTGTCGGTGGCCGAGTTCAGCTCGATGGAGAAGACCCTGCGCGCCTCCGCCAGCGCATCCCGCACGGCCCCATGGACCTGCGGCACACAGCGCAGTGAATAGGCGTCCTGCACCCTCCGGCAGGCGGCATGCGACTCGCGGATCTCGCTGCCCTCCATGAGCCGCCGCAGCCGAGCCGCGCTGGTAACCTGTCCCGGATGCGGGCGGGCGGCGTGGATGCGCTCCTCGAATGCCCGCGGCGTGCCGCGCTGCGCGTCCACCGTCATGGCGCAGAGCATGTCCGCGGTATCCGCCAGCACCCCGGCCGCCTCCACCTCCAGGCACCCGATGGCCAGCATGGCCTGCGTCCCGTTAATCAGGCTGATGCCTTCCTTGGGGTGCAGCTCGATGGCTTCGATTCCGGCGCGCCGCAGCGCCTCGCAGCCATCCATCACGGCGCCTTCGAACTCCGCTTCGCCTTCGCCGATCAGCACCAGCGCCATGTGCGCCAGCGGAGCCAGATCTCCGGAAGCGCCCACGCTGCCCTGCGAAGGCACCACCGGCGTGACCCCGCCGTTCAGCAGCTCGCACAGCTTCTGGGCTACCACCGGCCGTATTCCCGAAAGCCCCTTGGCCAGCACGTTGGCGCGGATCAGCATCATGGCGCGCACCACTTCGCGCGACAGGGGATCTCCCACGCCCGCCGCATGCGAGCGGATCACATTGCGCTGCAGCCGGTCGAGATCCTCACGGGGAATGCGCACATCCGCCAGCAGCCCCACTCCCGTATTGACGGCATAGATCGGTTCCTCCCCCGCCGCCAGGCGCTCGATCAGCGCGCGCGAGACATCCATCTTCTCCACCGTGCCGTCGGCCAGTTCCACACGCGCGCCCCAAGCGGCCACGCGCCGCACCTCGCCGATGCTCAGGCTTTCGCCATCCAGTTGAACCGTTATCATAAGATCGCGTTGAGAGGGCAAGCTAAAGCAGGCCCCACCTGGGAGCATGCTCAGCCGGTGGGGCATGCTTTAGCTTGCCCGGATTAGCGGCCGCACGCCGTCAGAGCTTTCGCCGCGCCTGCCGGGCCGCCACCAGCTCCTCGATATTCACCAGCTCCGTGGGGTAATCGCCCGTATAGCAGGCGTAGCAGTATTCCTGGTTTTCATCGGCCACCGCCTGGCGCAGTCCCGCCACCGAGAGATACCCCACCGAATCGGCCTCCAGGAAGCGCCGGATCTCATCCACCGAGTGGTTTGACGCGATCAGCTCGCTACGCGTGGGCGTATCCACGCCGTAGAAACACGGCGACACCGTGGGCGGGCAGGAAATGCGCACGTGCACTTCCCGCGCGCCGGCCTGCCGCACCATGCGCACGATTTTGCGGCTGGTGGTGCCGCGCACGATGGAATCGTCCACCAGCACCACGCGCTGCCCTTCGAGCAGGTAGCGCACCGGGTTGAGCTTCAGCTTGACTCCGAAATCGCGAATGGCCTGCGACGGTTCGATGAACGTCCGCCCCACGTAATGGTTGCGGATCAATGCGTGGCGGAACGGCAGTCCCGATTCGCTGGCGTAGCCGATGGCCGCCGCCACTCCGGAATCCGGCACCGGCACGACCAGGTCCGCGTCCGCCGGACACTCGCGCGCCAGCAGGCGGCCCAGCTCCTCGCGCGATTGCTCCACCGGGCGCCCGAAGACGATCGAATCCGGCCGCGAGAAGTAGACGTGCTCGAAGACGCACTGCGCGCGCGGCCGCTCCGGCGCCCAGCGCTCGCGCGTGACGCCCTCCGGACCCACCACCACCATCTCGCCCGGCTCGACCTCGTTCAAATACACCGCGCCGATCAGGTCGAAGGCGCACGTCTCCGAAGCGAAAGCGTAGAATTTGCGCCCGCCCGAAATTTCCATCTCGCCCATCACCAGCGGGCGGAAGCCGTGCGGGTCGCGCGCCACGATGATGCGGTCCTCGGCCAGAAACACCAGCGAGAAGGCTCCTTCGATTTGCAGCAGCGCTTCGCGCAACGCCCCGCTGAGGGTGCGCTCCTTCGATTGCGCCACCAGGTGCAGCACGATCTCTGTGTCGCTCGAAGCTTGGAATACCGCGCCATGGCGCCCCAAATCCGCGCGCAGCTCGGCGGTGTTGGTGATGTTGCCGTTATGCGCCACCGCCAGCCGCCCCTTGTTGCAGGCCACCGAAAACGGCTGCGCGTTGAGCATGGTGGTGTCGCCGGCCGTCGAGTAGCGCGTATGCCCGATGGCCAGCTCGCCCGGCAGCGTCGCCAGCACCGGGCTGGTGAAGATGTCGGCCACGTGCCCCATGGATTTGTGGCAGTAGGTCTGCCCGCGCGACGACGTGCAGATCCCCGCGCTCTCCTGCCCGCGATGCTGCAGCGCGTAGAGGCCCAGGTAGGCCAGCTTGGACGCCTCCGGATGGCCATAAATGGCCACCACCCCGCACTCTTCGTGGAATTTATCGGACATGCGATTCGAAAGCCCGCTCGTAAGCCGCCCTGAGGTCCCCGGTTTCCCAGCAGCCCAGCGTCACCCTCCGCTGCCGGATTTCCAACTCCTTCTCGATTGTAACTCCCACCACGGGGGCCTCGACTCCGAATTTCTCCGCGATGGCCGCCACCCGCTTGGGATGCGCCGTCGAAATCAGAATCCGCGAGGGTCCTTCGTGGAACGCCAGAATCTCCGGCCGCAGGTCCGCATCGATATCGACCTGCGCCCCGATCTCCGCCGGCCCCAACGAGCACTCCGCCAGCGTCACCGCCAGGCCGCCATCGCTCACGTCGTGCGCCGATTCCGCGAGATTCTCCGCGTGAATCGCGCGCATGGCTTCGTGCACCCTCTTTTCGCGCTCCATATCGAGCGCCGGAGGCAATCCCCAGAGCTGCTTGACGATCTCCTTGGCGTACTCCGTGCCGCCCATGTGAGTCTCGTCGCACGCTCCCACGCCGCCCAGCAGCACCACCGCGCGGCCGGGGTTGCGGAATGCGGACGGTACCGGCGCCGCGGTCTTCAGCAGGCCCACGATGCCCATCACGGGAGTCGGGAAAATGCCTTCGCCGAGCGTTTCGTTATACAGGCTCACGTTGCCGCCCGTGATAGGCGTTTCGAAGACCCGGCAGGCTTCCGCCATGCCCTCGATAGCCTCCACAAGCTGCGCCATGATCTCCGGCCGCTCCGGGTTGCCGAAGTTCAGGCAATTGGTGGCCGCCACCGGCAGCGCGCCCGCCGTCGCCAGGTTGCGGCAGCATTCCGCTACCGCCAGTTGCGCACCCTCACGCGGCGAAAGATAGCTATAGCGCCCATTGCCATCGGTCGCGATCGCCACCGACGTGCCGGTCTCCTTGATGCGCAGAATGGCCGCGTCCGCACCCGGCCCGGCCAGCGTGTTGGTGCGCACCTGGTAATCGTACTGTTCCCAGATCCAGCGCTTTGAGCAGACGTCCGGGGCCGCCAGCAGCGCGGGCAGGGCATCCTGCACGCTCACCTCCGGCAGCACCGGCGCCTCCATGGGGACGCGCCGCAGCGGCGTCGTATGAGGGCGGTCGTAGAGCGGAGCTTCGTCTGCCAGCTCGCGGTTGGGGATCTCGGCCACGATCTCGCCATGATGCCGCACCCTCAGCTTGCCATCGCCGGTCACGATCCCGATCTCGCTGGCTTCCAGGCCCCACTTGCGGAATATGGCGTAGACCTCGCCTTCGCGCCCCTTTTCGGCCACCAGCAGCATGCGCTCCTGCGATTCCGAGAGCATGATCTCGTAAGGCGTCATGCCGGTGGCGCGCTGCGGAACCCGACCCAGCTCGATCTCGATCCCCACCTCGCCGCGGCTGCCCATCTCGCACGTCGAACAGGTCAGCCCCGCCGCGCCCATATCCTGAATGCCCACGATGGCGCCCGTCTTCATGGCCTCCAGGCAGGCCTCCAGCAGCAGCTTCTCCATGAACGGATCGCCCACCTGCACGTTGGGCCGCTTCTGCTTGGATTCCTCGGTGAACTCGGCCGACGCCATGGACGCGCCGTGTATGCCGTCGCGCCCCGTGCGCGCGCCCACGTAGATCACCGGGTTGCCGAGGCCCGAAGCCTTGGCGTAAAAGATGTCTTCCTTGCGGCACACGCCCAGCGCCAGCACGTTGACCAGCGGGTTGCCGTCGTAGCACGGCTCGAAGAGACACTCGCCGCCCACCGTGGGCACGCCGAAGCAGTTCCCGTAATGCGCGATTCCGGCCACCACGCCGGCCAGGATGCGCCGGTTGCGCGCGCCGGTTTCGGGGTCGTCCAGGCGCCCGAAGCGCAGCGAATCGAGCACCGCGATGGGCCTCGCGCCCATGGTGAAGATGTCGCGCAAAATGCCGCCCGATCCCGTTGCCGCGCCCTGAAACGGCTCGATGAAGCTCGGATGGTTGTGCGATTCGATCTTGAACGCG
>Ga0181517_10003569_pt1 | contig 14740 bp, 15 predicted proteins | sample PEATcosm2014_Bin_31_FD_119748 | JGI IMG/M metagenome (GOLD analysis project Ga0181517, IMG submission 119748) | Peatland microbial communities from MTU Mesocosm Facility, Houghton, MI, USA - PEATcosm2014_Bin01_30_metaG | ecosystem: Environmental > Terrestrial > Soil > Wetlands > Peat | place... | reverse complement strand
GGCAAGACTCTGGACGGCGGCCCTGTCACCGTGTACGATGGCGGCGTGTACGGAGGCGAAGCGCTGATGGAGACGCTGAAGGCCGGCGACAAGCGGCTCATCAGCTACGCGGTGGACCTGGGAACGCGCATTACGACGGCGTTCGACAGCAAGAAGGCCGTGGTGCGCGAGATTCACTTGAACCGCGGCGTCCTCACCACCAAGTCCGCCTCGGAAGAGACCGCAGCTTACACTGTGCGCAATGTGGATCAGAAGGCCAAGACGCTGATTATCGAACATCCGCTGCGCGCCGGTTACACGCTGCTCAACCAGAAGCCGATGGAGAAGACCGCGGACAACTACCGCTTTGAAGTGCCGCTGGCGGCAGGGGCGACCAAGACGTTCGCGGTCTCCGAAGAACACATCTTTGACACCACTTACGCGATCGCCAACGTAACGCCCGACTTCCTGCTGAACTACGTGCAGAACCGCGACCTGAAGGAAGACGGGCGCAAGCAACTCGGGCGGATCGCCAATCAGAAGCAGCAGATCGCCGAGAACAACGCCGCCATCGATGACGCCGAGCGTCAGGTGAAAGACCTGGGCACGGACGAGGACCGGCTGCGCAAGAACATCCAAAGCCTCAACAGCGTCAGCAACCAATACCAACAGGTGCAGGAGTACGCGCGGCAACTCGGCGCGCTGGAGCAAAAGCTGACCGGCCTGCGCGACCACCAGGCGGAGCTGCAAAAGAAGAAGACCGCCTTGCAGCACGAATTGGATGAGATGATCGCTTCGCTTTCGTTCTGAGCGGCGGTGTTGCCGGCTCTCGACGCCGCTGTTCTACACTGAAGTTCGATGCTCTCCCCGACCGCCAAGGAGCGGATCGCCGCGCTGCTCGGACCGCGCGGCTATCTCGACCGGCCCGAAGACCTGGCTCTTTATGAATACGATGGCGGCCAGGACAGGCATCCGCCCGATGTGGTGGTTTTCCCGCGCACCGCGGCGGAAGTTGGCGCGCTGGTCCGCATCGCCAACCAATCCGGCATGCCCATTGTCGGCCGCGGCGCGGGAACCGGCCTGTCCGGCGGCGCGATTCCGCTCCAGGGCGGGATGATGATCGCCTTCGCCCGGATGAACCGCATCCTTAATTTGGACTTGGCCAATGAGCGCGCCGCGGTCGAACCGGGAGTGGTCAACCTGGATGTCACCATGGCCGTCGAAAGAGACGGCTATTTCTTTGCGCCCGATCCCTCCAGCCAGCGTGCTTGCACCGTCGGCGGCAATGTGGCCGAAAACGCGGGCGGCCCACACACTCTGGCATATGGCGTCACCACGAATCACGTGCTCGGACTGGAGCTGGTGCTGCCGGATGGCAGCGTGGTGGAAACCGGCGGGCTGCCCGATCTGCCGGGCTATGACCTCACCGGCCTGCTCACCGGCTCGGAAGGCACGCTGGCCCTGGTTACCAAAGCTACCCTGCGGTTGATGCGCAAACCGGAGACCGTAAAGACCGTGCTGGCGATTTACTCGAACAGCGAGGACGCCGGGCGCACTGTCGCCGAAATCACCGCGCAGGCCATCACTCCGGTCGCCCTGGAGATGCTGGATGGAGTGATGCTCCGCATGGTGGAGCAAGCCACGCACGCCGGCTACCCGGTGGATGCCGCGGCCGTTCTGCTGATCGAGCTCGAAGGCATTCGCGAGGCCGTCGAGACGCAGGTGGAACAGGTGCGCGCCGCCTGCCTATCGTCGGGCGCCATCGAGTTTCGCGTGGCCCGCACGCCCGAGGAGCGCGAGTTGCTGTGGAGCGGCCGCAAGAACGCGTTTGGCGCGGTAGGCCGCGTCAGTCCCAGCTACTATGTGCAGGACGGCGTGGTGCCGCGCACGCGCATCGCTGCCACGCTTCAGTTCATCGCCTCGGTAGCCAGCGAGCACGGTCTCACCATCAGCAATATCTTTCACGCCGGCGACGGCAACCTGCACCCGATTATTCTGTTCAATCCGCGGACGCCCGGCGAAAAGGAGAAAGCGCGTCATGCGGGCGAGGAAATTCTGAAATGGTGCATCGGCTGCGGCGGCTCCATCACTGGCGAGCACGGCGTCGGGATGGAGAAGAATGAGCTGATGCCGCTGTTGTTCACCGCCGACACGCTGGAGGCGATCGGCCAAATCAAACTTCTGTTCGATCCCGAGGCCCGGATGAACCCCGGCAAGCTGCTCCCCACCGGCCGCGGATGCAGCGAGATCCGCCAGTCCGACCCGGAACCGGGAAACATGATGTACTGAGGCGCCGGGTAATACTAACTTCGCGGCCCTTGCAGCGTGCACCACAAATCCTCTGCTTGGCGGGGCTTGCTTTAGTTTGCCAGCGCGCGTTTGCGGGCGCATTTTTCCACGGCTTCTAACCGAGATCGCATTCGAAGTGGCGAGCCCACTCCCACTGCGTGCAATGGGTACCCGTACCTCCATTACGGTTGGGGTAATTCTCGTCCTGGTCGCCGCACCCAAATGAGATGTAACATACGTTCGTTATACCAATTGTAGAGATAAAGACCCTGATTTCTGAAATGGGGTATCGATCCAGCAGGGCCGTACCCGCGAATCGAGGCTTTTGGGAGCAAGGTATGAGATACGCGAAGCTTTTGCTGCTGTTTCTGGCGTTCGTCCTGGCATCGCCCGCAGCCGCAATCTTCAGTGAGAACTTCGAGGGAGCCACTACGCTTGGCTTTGACGGCACGTATGGCGTTATCGCCGGCACGCAGTTCTCCCTCACGGCCGGATCGATTGACGTGAATGGTCCCGGTAGCCCCGGGTATTACCCGGAGCTTTGCACGGCGCCGGCGTCCGGCAACTGCATCGACACTACCGGCGGCGGAACGCCCAACGGCGTAGGCACGGGCCCAGGCACTATCAGTACGACATCGCCCATCGTCTTCAGCACCCCGGGCTGGTATATTCTCAGCTTCGATCTGGAGGGCTGGTACGACACCGTCGAGGGCGACATCACGGACGATGTCGCCACCGACCGGGTGGATCTTGGAACCCTGATCGTGGACGATGAATTCACTGTCTACGGCGCCGACAATCCGTACCCAGCGGAGGAGATTCTCTTTCAGGTGACCGCCCCCAACACTTCGGCGACTCTGACGTTCACGAGCTTGGGCGGCAACTATTCGTTCGCGGGAGGCATTCTGGATAACATCTCGATCAGCGACCCGGCCCCCGTGCCCGAGCCGACTCCCCTCCTGCTGTTCGGAGTTGGAGCGCTGATCGTTCTGGCGAAGCAGCGCGCCCGCCAATAAGGCCGCCCACCCGAGTCGAGCGGTTCCCGGCCGTGACCGCCCCGTGAGTACTCTCCAACGGCTGACGGGAGGCGGTTCTACCGCTTGCTCTTCAGCACATCCACCAGTTCCTGCACGGCGGCGGCGCTTTTTTGCAGCCCGGCCTGCTCCTCGGCGGTCAGTTTCAGCTCGTAGATCTTCTCGATACCGCGCGCGCCCAGCTTGCATGGCACGCCGACGAACAGGCCATTGATGCCGTACTCGCCTTCCAGGTACGCGGCGCAGGGCAGTACCTTCTTCTTATCCCTGAGGATGGATTCGGCCATTTCCACCGCGGCCGCCGATGGGGCGTAATAGGCGCTGCCGGTTTTCAGGTACTTGACGATCTCTGCTCCTCCGTTACGCGTGCGGTCCACGATGCGGTCGATGGCGGCTTGGTCCATCAGCTCCGTCAGCGGAATGCCGGAGACGTTGCTCAGCCGCACCACGGGGACCATGGTATCGCCGTGGCCGCCCAGTACCACCGCGGTCACGTTATCCACCGACACTCCCAGCTCCTGCGCGATGAAGGTGCGGAAACGCGCACTATCCAGCACGCCGGCCATGCCCACCACGCGCTCCTTGTTGAACTTCGAGACCCAGAGAGCCGCGTGCGCCATGGCGTCCAGCGGATTGGTCACCAGGATGAGGATCGAATTCGGCGAGAATTTGACGGCCTCCTCGGTGGCGCTGCGCACGATTTCGTAATTGGCCATCAGCAGATCGTCGCGGCTCATCCCCGGTTTGCGCGGGAAGCCGGCGGTGATGATGACGATGTCGGAATCGGCGGTCGGCGCGTAGTCGTTGGCGCCCGTGATCGCGACGTCGTAGCCTTGCACCGGACCGGATTCCAACAGGTCCAGGCCCTTGCCCTGCGGGACGCCCTCTACCACGTCCACCAGAACGACATCGGCGAGGTCCTTCTCTGCGATGCGCAACGCGCAATTGGCGCCCACATTGCCGGCGCCCACAACCGTGATCTTGTTTCGCACTTGCAGCTCTCCTTGAATGGTGAATTGAAGCTCGATTATAACAGCCGTAACTCGATTGACCGCTCCGGCGCCAAACGCGCGTATACTGAGCGATTGGGAAGAGGAAGTCGTTCGGCGTGACCGTTCCCTCTGGCTTGCGGCTCCGATGCGTTCGATTTCCGTTCGGAGCCGCGACCAAAGGGAGCGGTCGGCACGAACCGGCTATTTCATGACAGGCACTAATGCGCCGAAGTTGACAGACAGCCCGGAGCAGGATCTGCGGGACAAAGTGGTGCTGGTGACCGGCGCCGCCAAACGCATCGGCCGCGCCATTGCGCTGCGGCTGGCGCGCGAAGGCGCGCGCGTGGTAGTTCATTACCAGACGTCGGAGGCCGCGGCCCGGCAGACGGCGGCGGAGTGCGGCGGCGCGCCCCTGCTGCGCGCCAATCTCGAATCGGTTGCCGAAATCGAACGTCTATTCGCCGAAACCGCGCGTCTGTGCGGGCGTCTCGATGGCCTGGTCAACAATGCCGCCCGCTTCACCCGTTTCGATCCGCTCGAAATCTCCGAAGCCGATTGGGACTTCATCCACTCCGTCAATCTCAAGGCCGTGTTTTTCTGCTGCCAGGGGGCGGCGCGTATCATGCAACAGACCGGCGGCGGCCGCATCGTGAATGTGAGCTCTCTCGGCGGAATTCGCCCTTGGGCCGAGCACGCCCATTACTGCGCCTCCAAGGCCGCCGTGATTATGCTCACGCGCGCACTGGCCAAAGCCTGGGCGCCGCGGATCACCGTCAACACGGTCGCCCCCGGCGTGATCCCCTTCGACGACATCGACGAACGGGGCCGCCGCATGATCGCCGCCACCCCCGCCGGCCGCGGTGGAACGCCCGACGAGGTTGCCTCCGCAGTGCTCTACTTTCTCAAGGCCTCGATCTTCGTCACCGGCCAACTGCTCGCCGTGGATGGCGGCTTAAGCCAGCGCTAGGGGGCCGGCACGCCTTTCCACTGCCAACGTAAAATACGAGGATGCACCTTGCGCCGATTACTCTGACTGGCGTTGCGGTCCGGCTGGAGCCGCTGTCGCTCGATCACCACGCCGCGCTCTGCCAGATTGGGCTCGATCCCGCCATCTGGCGCTGGACCACCGTGCAGATCGCCACGCCGGAGGAGATGCGCCGCTACATCGAAGAGGCCTTGCGATTGCGCGAAGCCGGTACTGCGCTGCCGTTCGCCACCATCGACCTCGCCTCCGAACGCGTGGTTGGCTGCACCCGCTACGCCAACATCGACCAGGACAATCGCAAACTCGAAATCGGTTGGACGTTCGTGGCGCCCGCGTGGCAGCGGACGCGTATCAACACCGAGGCCAAGTACCTGATGCTGTGCTATGCCTTCGAGACTCTGGGGTGCATCCGCGTCGAGTTGAAGACCGACGCTCTCAACCAGACGTCCCGCCGCGCCATCGCGCGCATCGGCGCCCGCGAGGAAGGCACCCTGCGCCATCACATGATCTGCGCCGATGGCCGCTACCGCGATACCGCCTATTACAGCGTGATCGCCCCCGAATGGCCAGGCGTGAAGGCGGCGCTGGAAACCAGACTCCAGCGATAGAGCGGCTGGCGCGGGGAAATCGGGCAACGGCCCAGGCTCCGACGCGCGTTCGGAGCCGCGTCCGTCAGGAAGCGGTTGGTACAGCTATTACGTAACGAGGCCCAAGGTAAAATACATTTGATGAGCGACACCGAAAATAACGCGCCGCCGCAGGAGGATGTTCGCATCCCGCTGCCGCCCGCCTCTTTTTCCTTTCTCGTGTTTTCCCTGCGCGCGCAGGCGGAAATGCAGCTTGGGCTGATGCCCTTTGGCGATGAGGAGCACCCCAAGCCGGAGCTCGACCTGGCCCGCCACAGCATCGATATGATGGGCATCCTGTCCGAAAAAACCAAGGGCAACCTGAGCCTGGAGGAGCAGCGGTTGCTCGAAAACTCCCTCACCGAACTGCGCTTCCGCTTCGTGCAGGTATCCGAGGAGGTAGCCAAAGCGGCCGCCCAGGCGAAAGCTTGAATGGCGGCGCCGCTGAAGATCACCGTCTTGGGTTCGGGCACCAGCGTGGGCGTCCCCACGCTCGGCTGCCATTGCGCGGTCTGCACCTCGACCGATCCGCGCGACAACCGGCTGCGGCCTTCCGTGCTGGTGAGCTACCAGGACCACCGCGTACTCATCGACACCACTCCCGACTTCCGCACACAGGCTCTGCGCGCGCGCCTCGATCGGGTGGACGCGGTGTTGTTCACGCACGCGCACTTCGATCACATCATGGGCCTGGATGACGTGCGGCCTTTCAATTTCCGGCAGAAGGGGCGGATTCCGATTTTCGCCGCGCCGGACACCATGGCGACCATTCAACGCGTGTTCGAATATATTTTCGACGGCGCGGAAAAGGAATCGAATGTGGCGCAACTCGATCCGCGGCTGATCGACGGCGGCCCTCTCGATCTGTTTGGCCTCGAGTTTCTGCCGGTGCCGATCCAGCACGGCAGCCGGACGATTTACGGATTCCGTTTCGGCGACGCGGCCTACCTCACGGACCACAGCGCCATTCCCGAATCCTCCCTCGATCTGCTGCGCGGCCTGGACGTGCTGTTTCTGGATGCGCTCCGCTACAAGCCGCATCCCACTCACTCGACCGTAGGGCGGTCGCTCGAGACCGTCGAACGGCTCGCGCCGCGGCGCGCTTTCTTCACCCATATCTGCCATGACCTGGCGCATGAGCGGGCCGAGAGCATGCTGCCGCCGCACGTGCGGCTGGCCTATGACGGCTTGGAGATTCTCGTCGACGGCGGCGCGCCATGAGGCTCTATCGCGGTCTCGATGAAGTTCCCGCCGATTTCGGCCCCTGCGCGCTCACCATCGGCAACTTCGATGGTGTCCACATCGGCCACCGGAGCATTCTGCGGCGCGTGAAGCAGATCGCGGACGCGCGCGGTTGGAAGCCGTCCGCGCTGATGTTCGATCCTCATCCGGCGCGCGTGGTGGCGCCGCAGCGCGCACCGCGGCTGATGATGCCGCCCATACGCCGCGCCTCGCTGATGGCGGCCGAAGGCATCGAACAAGTGTTGATTCTGCCATTCACCGCGGATGTCGCCCGGCTCACCCCGGAACAATTCGCGAGCCAGATCGTGGCCGGACGACTGGGCGCGCGCGCCGTTCTGGTGGGAGACAATTTCCGCTTCGGTCACGACCACGCTGGCAATGTGGAGACGCTGCGAGAGCTTGGCAACCGCCTGGGATTCGAGACCGAAATCGTGCGCGCGGTCACCCGCCGCGGCCGTGCGGTGAGCAGCAGCGCGATTCGCGGGCTGCTCGAATCGGGCAGAGTGGCGCTGGCCGCGCGCTGGCTGGAGCGGCCCTACGCGCTCGAAGGCGAAGTCGTCGCAGGCCGCGGCGTGGGCTCCCGCCAGACCGTGCCCACCTTGAACCTCTCCACCGCTGCCGAGTTGATCCCCAAGACCGGTGTCTACGTCACGCGCACGCGCGATCTCGACACCCCGCGCGCGTGGAATTCCATCACGAATGTCGGCTACCGGCCCACCTTCGGCGACAGCACGCAATTGACGATTGAGACCTTCCTTCTCGATCCGCTGGCAGTCGAAACTCCGCAGCGCATTTCCGTCGAGTTTCTTTGGCGGGTGCGCGAGGAGCGCAAGTTCTCGAACCCGGAGGCGCTGAAAGCGCGCATTCTCCGCGACGCCGCCACGTCGCGGCGCTACTTTGCACGCACCGGGCGCCTGGCGCCGCGTCCGCTCGCGCCGGCACAAGGGTAAGATGCAGTCCGCTCCTTTTCTGCTCGGCGGCCTGTCCATCGTACTGATTGACTTGCTGCTGGCCGGCGACAATGCGCTGGTTATCGCGCTGGCCGTGCGCGCGCTGCCGCCGCACGAGCGCCGCTGGGGCATCGTTCTCGGTGCGGGGCTGGCCATCGTGCTGCGCGTGGCGCTCACCGCGTTGGCCGCGCGCTTGCTGCGCTTCGAGTATCTGCAGTTGGCGGGCGGCCTGTTCGTGCTGTGGATCGCCTGGAGAGTGCTCGGCCACCCCGGCGACGCGCCCGACCGCGTGCCCGCCGCCCGCCACTTATGGCAAGCGGTCTGGTACGTGACGATGGCCGATCTCACCATGTCGGTCGACAACATCCTGGCCATCGCTGGCGCTTCGCGCGGCAACCTGCCGCTGCTCATCTTCGGGCTATGCCTCAGCATTCCGTTTGTCGTGTTCGCGAGCACCCTGCTGGTGAAATTGCTGAACCGCTTTCCGGCGCTGGTCTACCTGGGCGTCGCCATTCTGGGAATTGTGGCGGGCGACATGGTGATGGCCGATCCGGCGATGGTGCGCTGGCTCCATCCCGCCGACGCGCTGCGCTACGCGGTGGACGCCGTGCTAGTGCTTGCGTTGGTGGGCGCCGGCCAGCTTCGCCTGCGTTTTTTTCGGTAGCGTGGCGAAGATGATGTCGTAAGAACGGCCAATCAGCCGCTTCATGTCTTGCCCCGGCAGCGCATCCTCCGTTTCGATGGCTGCCCAGTGGTTCCGCGCCGCGTACGGCGCCGGTACCACACCCGGCGTTTCGATCAACTCCGCGTACTCCTCGGGAGTCGCTTTGACCGTGAGGAAGTTGCCCATCCCCGGCTCCAGATGAATCACCGCGAATGTCTTGCCGGATACCTGGAACGCCAGGTGCTCCTCGAACTGCACCACCTCCGTCACCCCGCCCAGTGACAGACAATAGTGCCGCACCCACTCGATCCCCATAGCGCCGATTGTATCAGGGGCCGGCCTGCGCCCCAGCCATCCGGCCGGATGTTGTTATACTCGAAGAAGCGCCGCGCACTGACACGCTGGAGTGGCGGAACTGGCAGACGCACGGGACTCAAAATCCCGCGCTCTTCACTGAGCATGAGGGTTCGACCCCCTCCTCCAGCACCAAACAAATCAATTACTTATGAACAAGTCGATCAGGTGGGTCGGCAAAACCCAGGTAATCACGCTCGGAGCGAAATCTCGCCGTGGGCCGATGGACTGGACGCGCTGGGGCGAAGCTGGGGCACGTGGGGCACGCGGGTGAGCGCTATCTACCGCAAGCTACCGACATGAGGTGATATCGCTTGCGCGGATTGGGCGCCGCTCTTGGCTGGACGAGGGCAAATCGACCGTTTGGCGACTGCACGGCGAGGTGAAGCTTCCCAAAACCGGGCTTTGTGGGCCTTTCCAGCCAAGTCCGCGCGGTTCCGCCGTAGCGCGGGCAAACGTCCACCGTCGAACTCGTTCACGATCCACACGAAGGAGGTCCGCGACGCGGCAGGCGCCGAGTCTCCGGCGAACGAGTCGTTTTACTCCCCCACTTGCCCGGCGTTACACTGGTCCCGCCATGTTCACTCGCCGCAGCTTTCTTCAAACCGCCGCTAGCGCCTCGGCCGCCCTCACCCTGACCGCCTCCCCGCGCCGGCTTCCGGCCCAGGCCAACTCGGTCTATCGCAACCCCATTCTGGGCGGAGACCACCCCGACGCCAGCCCCATTCGCGTCGGTAACGAACTCTTCCTCACCCACTCCAGCTTCGACTATGCTCCCGGCCTGCTCATCTGGCGCTCCACCGATCTGGTGAACTGGAAGCCCGTCGCCGCCGCCTTGCATCGCTACGCCGGCAGCGTGTGGGCCCCGTATCTCAGCGAGTACGAAGGCCGCTTCTACATCTACTTTCCCGCCGATAACCGCCTGCGCGTGGTCCATGCCGAACATCCGCTTGGCCCCTGGAGCGACCCCATCGACCTCGGCATCAACGCCATCGACCCCGCCCACATTGCCGAGAACGGACGCCGCTTCCTCTACGCCAATGGCGGCGTAATGGCCGAGCTGACCGCCGATGGATTGGGCGTGAAGGTGCCTCCGCGCCACGCTTTCGATCCCTGGCCCATGCCCGCCTCGATGCGCATCGAATGCACCTGCCTCGAAGCGCCGAAGGTGATCGAACACAACGGTCATTTCTACTTGAACGTCGCCGAGGGCGGCACCGGCGGGCCCTCCACCAGCCACTCCGTGGTCTCGGCCCGCAGCCGCCACGCCGACGGTCCGTGGGAGTACTCGCCCTACAACCCCATCGTCCACACCCCCAGCCGCGACTCGCGCTGGCTCTCGGTCGGCCACGGCCGTCTCGTCGATACGCCCGACGGAAGCTGGTTCATGACCGTCCACTCTTACGAAAACGGCTATCGCGCTCTGGGCCGCCAGACCCTCCTCCTGCCCGTCGAGTGGACCGACGACGGCTGGTTCCGCGTCCCCGCCGGCACAACCGCCGAGTCGGCCATCTCCATGCCAATTCCCGGCACCCGTCAACTACCCCTACCCGACCCCTCGGACAGCTTCACGAGCGCCGAGCTCGGTCTGCAATGGGCCTTTTGGCATGAGTTCGACCCAGCGCGCTTCTCGACCGGCCAGGGCGTGCTGAACCTGAAGGCGCGCGGCGATTCGCTGGCCGACAGTCCCGCTCTCACCACGCCGGTCGGCGGTCACTCCTACACCGTCGAAATTGACGCCGAGATCGCCTCCGGCTGCTCCACCGGCCTGCTGCTCTTCTACGATCCCGAGCACGCGACCGGCATCCTGCTCGACGGCGAGGGCATCGGCGTGCGCATCGCCAACGGCTACGTCCCCGGCCGCCAACAGAAGGGCGCAACGCGGGCTACTCTGCGCATCGTCAACGACAACCAGGAAGTCGATTTCTATTTCCGCCTCCCCGGCCAAAGCTGGCAAAGGACCCGCGAATCGGCCGAAGTCAGCGGCATGCACCACAACGTCCTCGGCGGATTCCTCGACCTCCGCCCCGCCGTCTTCGCCGCCGGCTCCGGCAGCACCAGCTTCCGCAACTTCCGCTACTGGCCTGAAGCGAAAGTCCCGGCATAACTAAGCCCGATGATCGGCGCACGCGCTCGCTCCGCCACTGTCTAAGTCATGCCGCGCCGTGCGCTGGCCCGCGAGGTACTCATTGGTCAAGTGTGTGGAACGAGCCTGAGCAACCTTGATGTCTTCGCCGCCCCGAGGTAAGGTCCACACGTGCGCTGCCTGCCATGGCGATTGATTCAGAGGCCGTTATTGGCGCCGCAGACGTTCACGGCAAGCCCGAGCGCTTGGAACATCGCGGCCTTCACGGCAAGAGCGTGGTCGGCGCCCGCTGCGTCGGGTCCGTAGGCGACCTGGATGTGATTCGATTTGTGCTGCGCCATCAATTGATCGCGACCCACACCGTACATGACGGTATGCATCGCCGGCCACTGCGGCGTGGTGATGTTCCAGCGGCGTTCGATTTCTTCCGGCGGCAGTTCCACCGCACGGCCGCGGCCGATGTCCACCTTCAGGGCGCCGGACTCGATGTAGATGCGGCTCCAGACGATTTCACCCGGCTTGCTGACGCCCTTCACGGTTCCCCCACCCAGGCGGAAGTACATGGCAGGCTGCCGCTCGCTGACCGCTCCGGCATAGCCGCCGATGAGGTGGGCGGGTGGCACTGCGCCGGAGATCTCGAACATCCAGACGAATTCGTTCCGGCCGTCGACCGGGAACTCTTCGCCGTAGCGCACATCGTGCAGCGTGGTCTCCGGAGCAAACCCCAGATGACGCCACACGCGATTGGTGATCAGGGCATCCAGGCCGGCACACTCGTCCACCTCGTTGAAATGCGGAAGCGGCTGGCCTTCATACAAGATCCGCCCGTTGCCGCGCGCGTGCACCGGCGGCCGGTCGGAGTTGTTCAACAGACCTTCGGCCAGGTCGGAAGCCGGACAGAGGTCCTTGAGCCCTTGCTGGTACTGGATTCCAATCACGTCACAGCCAAAGTCGTCGGCGATCCGCAAGGCAGAGATGTACATTTTGCACTGATCGAGAATCTGCGCGTCAGTCAGGTCGGTCTCGGGATTCGGACCGGTGAGGAAACGCATGCCCCTGGCATCCAGCCAGGCGCGCACGGCCCGTGCCTCAGCATCCGGCGTGGCCAGCATCTCGGCATAGAGCGCCGACTGGCTCAGCCTCTCCTTGCCTACGCCCAGCGGCAGCAGGAAGCAATCCTCGATGATGCCGTTATACATGCCCATGCAGCCCTCGTCGAAGACGCCCAGGATGGCCTTATCGCGGCGCAACTGGCTGGCCAGTTCCGCGCCCGTGTGGGCAGCCTTCTCCGGAAGCTTCAGTTGCTTCAATGGGTGCACGTGGCTAAGATCGTGAACAACGGTCTCGCCCGACAGCCACTTGCGCAGTCCGCTCCGGAAGAACGGATCCTTGAAATCGAGGCTCCAGAGGGTGCTGAACGGAATGCCGGCCTTTGTCATGCAGGCATTCAGATTGAGCATACCCACCAGCCCGGGCCATTCGCCGCTCCAGTTGGCCACGGTCAGAATCGGCCCCTTGTGCGACGCGAGTCCGATCAGGACCTGGTGACTGTACTGCCACACAGCCTCACAGACAATCAGGCTTGCTTGAGGCGGGATGTTCTTGAATACTTCGATCCCCTGCTTCTGGCTGTCGATAAAGCCGTGCTTCAACGCGGGGTCGTACGGGTGGCCTCGCTGAATTTCCCCTCCCTCGGCCCGGACTGCGGCCATGACGGCCGCCTCGACCTTCTGTTGGGCGGCCCAGCAGTTCTGGTTTGCCGAGAGACGCAGATCCCCGTTGGCGATTAGGTATATCGTTTCTGACATCTGTTTACCCTTGACTTGTAGTGAGGTTGGTTCCGGACGGGGCTGATTGAGGCCGGCGGCCTCGAGATCGACAAAAACAACTTTGGGATGCCTGCCATTTCCATTCCGCCCAACCTGGTGGTGAGACCATAATATTCTAGTGTCCTGTCTCTAACGCTTGTTTGCAATGACGGACCTTTTTGAGGATGGTGGCGGCGGTTGCTGTCCAGAGTAAGGGCCGGGCGCCGTCGTTGTTTTTTCGAACCTCGTCCTGGATGGCGCGGGTCAGTTCCGGCACGCTCCGAAATGTCCCGCGCCGAATCCGCTTCCGGGTGATCTCGGCAAACCATCGTTCCACCATATTCAGCCACGAGGCACCGGTCGGTGTGAAGTATAGATGGCAACGAGGATGGGCCGCGAACCAGGTCTTGACGTTCGGGTGCTTGTGGGTTCCGTAGTTGTCCAACACCAGGTGGGTCTGCCGGCGCTTCGGCGTGTCGGCCTCGATACCTTCCAGGAAGGTGATGAATTCATCATGCCGGTGCCGCGGCTGGCAGAAGCCGATCACCTTGCCAGTGAAATGTTGAGCGCCGCGAACAGCGTCGTTGTTCCATGCCCCTTGTAATCGTGCGTCTGCCGTTCGGGAATACCCTGCCAGATCCGGTGCACGGTTGCATGACTCACACCTTGGCCTTGCGCCATGGTCCGAACGCTCCAATGAGTAGCTTCGGCGGGCTTGGTATGAAGTATGGCCTCCACAATGGCCCTGGTTGTTTGCGCAACGGCGATGGGCGATTTGAGCGAATTTGCCATGACCGACTGCGTAGCCTATTCTGCTGGAAGCGCCTTTACCCGCCCGACCCTTGCCGTAATCACGCGCGGGATTCCGGCCAGGTCCGAGGTGACTTCGATCTCCAGCCAGCCTTCCAGCAGCTCGCGCACGCCGGCTTCGCAGCCGAAACCGAGTTCCATGATGAGCCAGCCGCCGGGGCGCAGCACGCGGGGCGCGTCCGCCACGATGCGACTGTAGATTTCCAGCCCGGTGGGGCCGGCGAAGAGCGCGGTGTGCGGCTCATAATCGCGCACCTCGCGCTGCAGACCCTCGCGCTGGCCGAGCGGCACGTAAGGCGGGTTGGCAACGATCAGGCCCATGCTGCCCGGCGCGATGGCCGCGGCCACATCGCACACCAGAATGTGTACGTTCGCGCCCAGAGTCTGCGCATTGCACGCAGCGACGGAGGCCGCGGCCGGTGAGATCTCGGTAGCCCAAGTTTCCGCACCGGTCTCCAGCGCGAGTGTCACGGCCAACGCGCCCGAGCCCGTGCCGATATCGAGAATACGGACGGGCGCGGTGTCCGGCAATCCGTGGCGAGGACCGCTCCCTTTGGTCGCGGCTCCGATCGAATACCGCAGCGCGACCTCGACCACGTGCTCGGTTTCGGGACGGGGAATGAGCACGTCGGGAGATACGCGAAACTCGCGGCCGTAGAACTCCTGGCGTTTGGTAATGTACTGCGTGGGCATGCCCTGCAAGCGCTGGTGCAGGTAACGCCCGTAGTGCAGCCACTCCAGCTCCGCCAACTCGCGTTCGCCGTGGGCGAAGAGGTACACGCGGTCGCGGCTGAGCGCGTGGGCCAGTAGCACCTCCGCCGTCAGCCGCGGCACGGCGATGCCGCCATCCTCCAGCAGGCGCGTACCCTGCAGAAGTGCCGTTTGGAGGGTCATGGAACCTCTCGGCCGCCCGCGCCCTTT
>Ga0181517_10003568_pt1 | contig 14740 bp, 12 predicted proteins | sample PEATcosm2014_Bin_31_FD_119748 | JGI IMG/M metagenome (GOLD analysis project Ga0181517, IMG submission 119748) | Peatland microbial communities from MTU Mesocosm Facility, Houghton, MI, USA - PEATcosm2014_Bin01_30_metaG | ecosystem: Environmental > Terrestrial > Soil > Wetlands > Peat | place... | reverse complement strand
GTGGAATCCTCGCATTTCGCCTCATCAGAATTGAATGGATCCAAGGGGAATGAGCCCTCCGGGGAACGACCTGTTCCACACGAATCCTCTCTCGTCTCTTCCCCGGTCCAACTCGACGATGGCAAGGGCGATGACAGTGAGGGCAAGAAAACCCTCGCTGTGGAAACTTCGCCTTCGAGCACCCCCCCATCAAACTCAGGCAACCGGAGCACCAGCCATGGCCAACAAGGAGACAGTTAGCCCCCCTCCTTTCAGACTTCCAGACCGTTTCGAGTTTTTAAACAAAACGCTTGCAGGTGGTCAGGCTTTCGTTTACCTCTGCAGAGACAAATTTCTTGACCGACAAGTGGCACTCAAAGCGCCGAAAAGCCCCATCACCGAGGGAGCAGTTCGCAAAGAGCTTGCAATTCTCTCTGGGTTGAAATCAAAGCACGTAACCCAGGTGTACGACGTGCTTGAGGATAAGAAAAGCGGGCATTTCGCGATAGTCGAGGAGTTTGTGCCGGGTCCGACCCTCGAGGAGTACGTGGAGCGCACGAATATCCAGAAAGAGGATTTTCTTCGCATCCTTTACCAGCTTGCTTGTGCGCTCTCAGATATCCACGCTGCGGGTAAGGTCCACCGGGACGTGACGCCACGCAACGTGAAATTTGACGCCGAGTCTGTGCTCAAGATACTGGATTTTGGGCTTTCGAGTGTTGCTCGACCGGAAGGCGTCACTCCCCAGGCGCGTGGCACGCCGGGATTTGTTGGTCCGGAGTTCTATGGCTCGCTCCCAGCCCATTTCAGTGCTGCGGCAGATGTGTATGGTTTCGGTGCCACAGCTTGGTTCATGGCGCTCAACGGAGTGCTGCCTCCGAGTCTGCTTGAGGTCCCCCCGCAATCATTAACGGCCGCGCCATCGTTCTCCACCGCCGGGATGTCACTCCCAATTGAAATTGTAGAAGTGCTGAACGCCACATTGCTCCCGAACCCGAGTCGCCGACCGCATGCACCGTGCGTTCGCGACACATTGAAAAGGCACCTCCTGTTCGGACGACACCGGGCAACTATTCATTACGAGGGCAAAACCTATGTCCTGTCAGACCAGGGGAAGGCTGCGAGGCTGCCGGCAGGGAATGATACAATCACCGTAAAATACAGCGGATTGGCATTCGTAGTGGCAGCCGTAACCGGCGATGTCTACATCAACAATAATCCGGCCAAGGCAGATGATATTTTGCCGGACGCATGCGTCATTACGCTAGGGGCACCACCGTTGAAACAGGCGCGCAAATTTGTTCCGGTAAATATGTCTCATCCGGAGGTGGTCCTGTGATACAGCAAATTCACAAGGCCGGAGAAATACTAATCGGGAGGTACCAAGTCAAGCGCTTCCTTGCGGAGGGCGGTATGCAGGAAGTGTACGTCGCTGTTGATCTGAGCTTCAACAGAGAGGTGGCCCTGAAGGTGCCGAAGCACCCATCAGCCGAGAAGCGCTTCGCACGAAGCGCGAGAATGAGCGCAAAGGTAATCCATGCCAATGTGGCCCAGACGCTCGACTACTTTTCCGAAGGTGGGCGTGACCACCTGATCGAGGAACTGATCCAAGGAAGTAACTTGCAGGACAGGTTGGACAATGAATTCGATTACCTCGACCCTCATCTTGCAGCTCATTTAATCCACCATCTAATTCGGGCGATCGCCGTATGCCACCGTGTCAACGTCTTTCACCGAGACCTCAAGCCGAGTAACATCATGGTAAGCATGGACCATTCCATGTCATTTATGAAGGTCACGGATTTTGGAATTGCAAAGATGGCGGCACAGGAAATCGCAAATAATGTCAAGAGCGACTCGATCAGTGCTTCCCGCACTGTTCTGGGCGCGATTCCTTACATGGCTCCAGAGGTGGTTAGACGCGAGAAGGGCGCGGGCCTGCCAGCCGACATTTGGTCAGTTGGGGCACTTCTTTATAGACTCATGTCTGGAAAGACGCCGTTCGGAGAAGGTCTCGCTGCAGTCGAGACAATCCTCAAGTGTCAGTTGCCACCCAAGCCTCTCATGTTTTCAGGCAGAGGTCAGTTCACGGGCCTAGTTGATGAGTTGTGGGAGATCGTTACGGCATGTCTCAGAACCGACCCCGGTGCGAGACCCACCGCAGATCAGCTGATCAAGACCTGCTCTGCCCTCTGCTACTCCGATGCGTCAAGGCGTGCTGGCATAGTGACGAGTTACAGGCGTGGCTCGGGTGACTGGGGATTCATTCATGCTGACGCCGGCGACGATGTTTTCTTCCATTCTGATAGCTACTACGGACCAAAGCCAGAGGAACGCAAGCGGGTCTGCTTCGCCTGCTGTACTGGCAGTCCTTCTCATCGGGCCCATCCTGTCTTGCCTTTGAAGCCGCTGCTCATTTCACAGGCCGCTGACGCGGCCTGGGTTGCCGACCCGACGGGTCCCTGATCTACGCTGAACCAAAAGCGCCGGGTCCGTGCCGTTGACACTCTGCGGTTCTTCGGATTTTCGTGGGTGGCGCATACATCGCCCTGTATTTGTGCGTCCCCTCGTCGCGTTGCGGCACCTCCCGCCCGGCACTTAGTTCAACCCGACATTCCCCCAATCGGCGCAGTTTAGATGACCGGGTGAAGAGTTGCATCCATAAGAACCAAGGTATGCGCCACCCAGCACTCGGGTACATCGGCGAGAAAGGAAGCTGCCTTCCCTAGCCGGCACCCGGTTTGCCGCTAAGTCGCCGAACCGTAGAAGTGCCCACGCATTCAAACTCCCGAGATACGGGGTTCGAGCTTAGTCGCTAAGGGTTAGTAATCTCTGCGGGTGTCGCCCCGCAGGCAACATTGACGGCCTAACCACGGGTGGCGCAGACATTGCCGTTTATGTCTGCACCACCAACCCAAGGGCACATACATGGGGAAGCGATTTATGCGCCGCCCGCGATTTCGCGGTAGACGGGGCGCGTGAACCGCAGATAATAGTCCCTGACATAATTCGTGTTAAACGAAAGGGGCATGACCGGGAATAAGCTCTCCGTGCCTTCGCGAGCGTGCAGGAGGATGCTCGCGTCATCGCTTGAACGCCTTACGGTCTCCACTTTGGCCCGGGCCTCCGCGGCGGGCCCGGCTGGATCACGCGCAATCACACCCGCAGCCTCGTTGGCAGCAAGAAGGTTCGCGACCCCCGGCGATCCGATGCGCCCTGTTCAAGTGGGAACAACGATAATCTCTTTTCTTTTCATTTTTCAGGCTGGGAAGTAGCGCATGTTCTCGAGATCGGTGATGAGGCCCGGTCCGGTGGGGTTCCATCCCAGCTTTTCCCGTGTATACGCGCTCGAGGCCGGGATATCCCATCCAGCGAATGGTCCGAGCCATCCAAAGTGTTTGGCGGCCTCCTCCGGTGCGATGGAGACCACGGGCACTTTCAGGCCGCGGCCGATAACTTCCGCAATCTCTCGGACGGGCACTCCCTGTTCTGCGACGGCATGAAATCTTTCGCCTGCGTCTGCCTTCTCCAGCGCCAGCCGGTACAGCCGGGCAGCATCGAGGCGGTGAGCAGCAGGCCAGCGGTTGAGCCCTTCACCGACGTACGCCGAAACCCCCTTTTCGCGGGCGACCTGGATGGCATAAGTAACAAGACCTTGCTTCACCGTGTCATGCACCTGGGGAAGGCGCACGATGGCAGTGCGGACCCCTCGAGCCGCGACGGAAGCGGCCGCCTCTTCCGAAGCCGCACGAGGAATCACTTTCGAACTGGCCGGCGGATCATTTTCAGTACTGAGCTGGCCTGGCCCTGAGTTCGCCATCCCGGTTCCGGAGGTGACAATCAGCGGTCTGCCGGAGCCGGCAAGAGCGTCGCCGAGCGCCTCGATGACGTGCCGATCGGCTTCACAGTTCGCCACGTACTTCGAGAAGTCGTGGTTGAAGGCGGTGTGAATTACCGCGTCGGAATTGGCCGCTCCGCTGCGCAGGCTTTCCAGGTCATCCAGATTGCCTCGATGCACTTCAGTCCCTGCCGCGGCAAGGGCCGCCGCTCCAGCATCCGAGCGGGCCAGGCCGAGCACCTTGTGTCCCGCGGCGATCAGTTCACTGACAATGGCGGAGCCGACAAATCCGGTCGCGCCGGTAACGAAGACACGCATATTTCGTCCTCCTTCTCATTTTCAGTGGCCCGGCCGGTTGTGCGCGCTGTGCGTTGGTTATTGGCCGAACCGTTCTCCCACGAGAACTTCACTCTTCTTCCAAAGCGCCTCGGCGTTGTCCGGGTCGAGCGCGTATCCGCGCACGCCTTCACTGGCGGAGCTGATGACGGCGTCGTCCGGAACCACGTGCCCAACGTGGCAGTTCTCGCAGTATTGGCCACCGATCTCGTCAGCGGGGGCGACAACTCCGGCCCACACCGACGTTGCGGCTCCTTGCGGAATGGTCTTGAACTGGAACGGGCTCTTACCCTCCGCCGCCAGTTGCTGATTTACTGTGTCGAGGAACTTCTGGAGTTGGCCGGTATCCATGTAGCGGCCCAGTTCGGTCTGGATCGCTCCCGGATGCACGGCGGCGGCCCGCACGCCCCGGCCCCGGTGTCTTTGGTCGAATGCCACAGCGAAGAGAATGTTTGCTGTCTTCGAGCGGCCATAGGCGACGAATGGTTCATAAGGGGTCCGCTCAAAGTTGGGATCCTCAAGATCGACGTTGGAGAAGCGGTGACCCGAAGAAGCGAGATTGATCAGCCGTCCTCCCGGGCGAATCAGTGAGGCAATCCGGTTCACGAACACAAAGTGGCCCAAATGATTCGTGCCGAATTGCGTCTCAAAGCCGTCCGCCGTGTGGCCAAAGGGAGTGGCCATCACGCCCGCGTTGGCGATGACCACATCGAAAGGCTCGCCCTTGGCAAGCAGGGCGTCGGCGCTGGCACGGACGCTTTTCAGGCTGGCAAGGTCAAGCGCCACGATCTCGAAGGTCCCACCGTTGGCTGCGGCGTCCTTTCGCACCTGCGCGGTCGCCGTTTGAGCCTTGCTCAAATCCCGCGCCGCGCCGACCACGTGCGCTCCATGCGCGGCCAGCGACCGCGCCGTCTCGACGCCCAAACCGGCCGAAACTCCCGTAACCAGAATCCGCTTACCGTGCAGGTTCACACCAGCCAGAACATCTTCGGTTGTTGAGGTCGCCCCCAATACTTCTATCATTCGCCTTCTCCTTCTATTGGCCCGTTCGGGTTCCGTATCAACGGAGCCGCTGTTGACGAGCCGCAGTGATTTTGGTAAAGCGGAGATTGTCTCCGCATAGATAGATGACTGGAGCGGGTCGCCGGTTACAAGATTTCTTCGTATGGCCACGAAGAATCCCAAGCCCGCCCGCCGGAAGCCGCGCGTGCCGGTTATTGCCCTGTGGCGTTCCGATGCGACCGTCACGCGGCGGTGAAAATGACGCGCTCCTCATCCGTGCATTGGCAGCAGAAGAGACGCGGACCTTGCGCCGCAGGTCCGTGCTACTTGCTCCACTGATTTGGGATGTAGCGCCGGGCTTTAGCCCGGCACTGGAGTTTCTACATTTCGAAACGCTCCAACACAAATCTCATCCCTCGCCCCTTTTGGGGGAGAGGGTGGACCGCAACCCGCGCCTTCACCAGCGGGGGCGGGCCGGGTGAGGGGGTCAAAACCCAAACCTGCTCAACCCAACGCCTCCGGTAGCGACCACCTCATGGCCGCCACTTTTCCCACAAACAGCCCCGGGGCTTCGAAAACCATGCCGTTGGAAATTCGCAGCACGATATATCCGCAGGCTTTCAGGTACCATCCCGTTGAGGCGCGACGAAGCTCGCGGGCTTTGGCAGTCTGTCCCGTGGTGCGTGTTAGGGAGCGCGTCTTCCGGTAAGGATGCGGAGAACTCACGGTTTCGACCCCCTCACCCGTCTCGCCCCGGCTGATGAGAACGCCGGATGCGAGCCACCCTATCCCCCAAAGGGGCGAGGGCTGACTCCCTCGCACTCCACCGTTTCCGTTCTTTCATCGTTTATTTCATCTCAAATGTACAAACTCCAGCGCCGGGCTTTAGCCCGGCACATGCCGCCCTCAGGGGCGGCGCTACGTTCAAATTAGGGCAGCACCAAACGTATAATCAGTGTGCCGGTTGAGCCGCCGCCCGCGCGCTTTCGGCGATCGCGTTGAGCTCGGCGATAAGATGCGAAGGGAGTCTCAACGTCGCGGCAGCGAGATTGTCGCGAAGATGGTTTAGCGAAGAGGTTCCGGGGATCAGCAAAATGTTGGGAGAACGATGAAGAAGCCAGGCAAGCGCGACTTGCATGGGACTCGCCTGCACGGATGCCGCTACCCGGTCGAGCACCGACGATTGCAACGGTGTGAACCCGCCCAACGGGAAAAACGGGACGTAAGCGATGCCTTGCGGCGCGAGAGCGTCGATAAAGGCATCGTCACTGCGGTTGGCCACGTTGTAGAAGTTTTGGATGCAAACAATCTCCGTGATTCTCTGCGCCTCCTGGAGTTGCCGGGGGGTGGCGTTGCTAAGACCGAGGTGACGGATCAGTCCCTGATGCTTCAACTCGACCAGCACACTCAAAGGTTCCTCGATGGATCCTTCCGCTGGAGCCGTGATTTCGCCCACGCGAAGGTTGACAACGTCGAGCGCGTCGAGCCCAAGATTGCGAAGATTGTCATGAACGCCTCTGGTCAGCTCCTCCCGCGAAAGGGCGTGGATCCACGATTTGTCTGCACCGCGCCGGGCCCCCACTTTGGTTACGATTGTCAGTCCGGCCGGATAGGGATGAAGGGCCTTTTTGATAATTTGATTCGTAACCTGCGGGCCGTAAAAATCGCTGGTGTCGATATGGTTTACCCCGAAGTCAACCGCCTCTCGCAGAACGGCAATGGCCGCGTCAACGTCCCGTGGCGGTCCCCAGATTCCGGGGCCGGACAGTTGCATGGCTCCGTAACCCATTCGGCGAAGATTGGTTGAGGTACCAGGAAGAGTCAATGTGCCACCCAGCTTCGTCTGTTCCGTCATCTTTATTTTCCTCCCTTCTACAGGCCAGTTTGGTTAAAATGGAGAGTGTCTCCGCATTAGTAGATGAGCGGAGACTGTCTCCGGTTACAGGTATTCTTGTGATGGCGAAAAAAACTTCACCTTCCCTTCATCGAAAGCCGCGGGCGGACGCCCAGCGCAATCGCGAGCGCATTCTGGAAGTGGCCAAGGAGGCGTTCACGTGTTTCGGCGCCAACGCCAGCTTGGACGACATCGCCAAAGATTCAGGCGTTGGTCCTGGAACTTTGTATCGCCACTTTCCCACGCGCGCCGAACTTCTCCATGCGGTTTATCGGTCTGAGCTCGAAAAGCTGGCAGCGGCGGAGCGGAAGCTTGCCGAGACAATGCCACCGCTGGAAGCATTGCGAGCCTGGCTATTGTTGTTCGTTGATGGTATCGCAACGAAACAGCTCATCGCGCCCGCAGTGAATACGCTGGTGGGCGATCCCAAGAAGGTGTTCGAAGCTTCCTATGCGCAGGTTCAAGAAGCCCTGCGTGCCTTGGTGAAGCGCGCGGTCCGGAGCGGCGACATCCGTAATGACCTCGACCCACTTGATCTACTTCGAGCCCTTGTCGGCGTCGCCAACGTCGCGGCCAGCCCTGACTGGCAGCAAAGCGCCAAAAGGCTGGTGGACATCCTGATCACCGGCTCACGCCCGCCGAAATAGGCCCCAGGACTCAGTCCCGGATGAAGGGGAACCCGGAAGTTGCACCGTGCAGCGCGAGCGCATGGCCCATACGGGAAACCAATGCCTGTCGATAACAGCCCCTCCCACCAGTAATCAGCCCTGCGGTCCCCCGAAACGGGGTTCGAGGAAACAGGTACTCCTTTGTCGCGAAGGTCCCTTGGCGTTATAGGGGCACAAGGCCTTGTGCCCCCACTTCGAGAATTGGCGATGCCCGTCCGTTCATAGTAAAGAGTTATAGGGGACAGCGCCTAGCCCACATTTAAGGTGAACGTCATAGTATGGCTCAGGGCAGTTGTTCCCGAACCGGTGCTGCCCGTTACCGTCAGGGTGTAGCTTCCGGCCGACGTTCCGGGGTTATGCGTCGTCGTCACACCTCCGCCCCCGCACCCTGCCAGTGCCAGCGTCAGCAACAATCCTGCGGTAAGCAAACCCACCGCGAACTTCCATCGACTCTTGCCCTGGTGGTTCCTACGTCCAATGGCCCCTGTGATTGCGGCAAGGACCAAGCCGAGGACCATCTGAACTTTCACTTTTGGTGGTAGAGGTGGAGTTGGGGAAAAGGGTCGCGAGCGCGGCACGCTGACTGAAGGAGCGACCGTGGACGCCGTGACGGTAACACTGGTTGTAGAACCTGTGGGTGTCACCGGGTTCGCTGAGAATGTGCAGGGCACGCCTGCGGGAGCGCTGGTGCAGGTGAAGGTCACGGGCTGGCTCAATCCCCCCAGCCCGCCCACACTCAAGGTGTAGGTTGCCGCTTGCCCTGGCATGACGGTGGCTGAGGTGGAAGTCCCGGAGGGCGCTGCCAGGCTGAAGTCCTGGCCAACGCCACTGAGCGTAACCGTTTGTGGGGAGTTCGGGGAGTTGCCCGTGAAGGTGATGTTTCCAGTTCGCGTCCCCCCCGCCGCAGGATTGAAGGCTGCGTTGATCGTGCACTTCGCGCCCGCGGCCACGCTGGTGCCGCAGTTGTTGGTCTGGGAGAAATCGCCGTTCACCGCCAAGCCGGAAATTGTGAGCGCGACGTTGCCGGTGTTGGTGAGGGTAACGTTCTGGACGCTGCTCGTCGCGCCCACCATGAGGGCGGCGAAGCTCAGGGAAGAAACCGAGAGGTTCATCATGGGACCCGCGCCTGTGCCGGTAAGGCTTACCGTCTGCGTGCTGCCCGTCACCCCATTGCCGTTGTCAGTAATCGTCAGCGTTCCGTTGCGGACGCCCGGCGCCGCCGGTGTAAAGGTCACACTGACGGTACAACTCCCGCCTGCTGCCACAATAGTTCCACAATCGTTGGTTTCAGCGTAATCCCCACTGACTCCAATGTTGGAGATGGCGAGTGGAGCATTGCCGATGTTGTCGAGGACCACGGTGCGGGCCGCGCTGGTCATGTTCACAATTTGGTCCGGAAATGAAAGCGTGGTGGTTTCCAGTTGTGCGACAGGCGCCACTCCGGTTCCTGCCAAACTCAAGGTTTGAGGGCTCGCCTGGCCATTGTCGGTGATCGTCACCGTGCCGGCGCCCGCGCCGGTCGCGGTGGGGGTAAAGGTAACATCGATTGTGCACGTGGCCCTTGACGGAACTGTGCCTCCAATATAGGGGCATGACGTGGCCGCTGTGGAAAGGGCAAAGTCGCTGCTCGCGGTAATACTGGTGATGCTCAACGCGGTGTTGGGGCTGGAGTTGGTCAACGTGGCACTCTGAATGTTGCTGGTTGTGGCAAGAAGTTGATTTCCAAAAGAGAGGCTTGTCTGATTCAATTTGACCAAAGGCAGGCAAAGTGGAGGCGGCCAGATTGCCAGTGATATTGCGTTGGAAATGCTCAAGCCCGAGGAAAAGGGAGAGCCCGCTACGGGTGTCAAAGTGCCGTCATCAGCAATGTTCAGAACCGCGACTTCCGGTGAGTACGATGCCAGGAGAAGGAGCGTGCCCGGTTGATTGATCGCCATGCTCATGGGGCAGGTTTCGGCATGAGGACATGAACCGAGGCCTGTGGCAAACGGGGAACCCACGATCGGCGCCAGACCTCCATTTGAGTTGATGCTCAAGCCGGTGATCTGTCCCGAATACTGATTGCTTTCATATAGAGTCAGGCCACCGGGGCTCAGGATACCCATATTCGAATTCAGGCCCTGGTTCTGGAAATTGAACGGTGATCCTGACACCGGTGACAGGACTCCATTGGGCGTGACGTTATCAACCTCAACCTGTGTGGCGTCATTGATTGCGTCGTAGAGAAAGAGTGTGGAAGCGGAACAACTGAATTCTGCCCCTGCTGCTCCCCCTGCCGGAAAAAGCGGGGAACCTGGCGCCACCGTAAGGCTACCGTCCACTCCTATAGTGAAAATCGCAATTTCGTCCAGCAATCCCTCTGAGGGTAACGTGACCGCCAATAAATTCCCGTCAGGACTAACGCTCATGCCATCGATGGAAGCATAGTCAGCAAGGACGCCGGGAATGAGATAAGGCGATCCCGCCACGACGCTCAGCGCGCCGTCCCGACCGATGCTAAATACTGTGATTTCATCGGCGTTGCTATCGCCTGCGTAAAGGAATTTATTGTCGGGAGTGACGGCCAGCGCCAGAGTACCGCTCCCCAAGCTGCCGGTCGCGAACGGTGATCCGGGGATTGAGGTCAACTTGCCGCTGGTTGAGTCGATGGAGAAGACACTGACGTTGTTGGTGCCGCCATTTGCAACGTATAGGAACCCTCCCATGGGGCTCGCAGCGATGCGCGGAGCGGAGTACAGTCCACCACCGGTGCCCTCTCCGCCGGTTACAAAGGGTGAGCCTGGAATTAGCGTTAGCGTGCCACTGGGAGCAACCGAGAATCCCGAAACTGTATTCGTGCCAACGATGTCATCGTTGGTATAGACATACGCGTTCTGGGCGAATAAACGAAAAGACCCCAGCGCCAACAATTCCACTAGACACCAAGAGAGTATCTTTCCAAACCGCTTCACTCTGTGCCTCCTGCCCAATATCGCGGTGCACAAATCCGTCAGTCGATCCTGCGGGTCGCTACATGACAACTATCTATCGGCGGCTGGAACCACTTTCATGAGCTTCACTTGGCGGATTGATGTTTGACCTTGCGTGGTGAGGCGGAAATTTACTTGACTAGGTGTGATAGGCCATTAATTGAGCTTAAAAGATAAGTTGGAAGGGCCGTGACGCTTAAGAGTCCAAAAGTCAAAAAGTCCAAGAGCCATGGTGCGTGGCTTCTTTGACTTTTCGACTTTTCAACTGCCTCAACTTGTATTGGACGCTAATGGTATCGCAAATCGATTTTCGCGCGGAGGGGAATCAGCGTGAAGTCAAATTCCTCAAGCGGTTCGTCTTTTTCGGTGATAACAAGGAGGTACTTCCCGATTTTCGCAATCAGGCCGGCCGATGTAATCTTGGAGCCCACAAAGGTGGTGCCTTCGCGCATGGCGTTGAAGTCGGGGAGTTTCCCACGCGTGGTGCTATGCGCATCTTCCCAATCTACTTGTCCAGGACGGAATCGAACACCTTGAATCACAACACCCTTTGGCCTAGCCATAACCGCTCCATTATATTAGATCCGACAGGGGGCCGCGCAACGCCAGCCCTACTCTTATAAGGCTACTGGCCAATTCGGGCGGTTGCAAGGCTTATCTTCACTAAATGTTGGCCACCTTGGGAATGGGCCGGGCTTGTCGCGAATAAGGGCATTATAATAAGCAGCTTGGGAGGTTTTTGGGCCATCCGAGCGTGACTTGCGGACTGAATGTCGCCCCCTTGGCGTGGTTGCCCAAGTCTGGCAAGCTTCAACGTCCCCCAGCAGCCCTGCCGTAATTTCCATCAGACTGATTATAAGGAAGTTGTCAAGTGACCATCTTTCCGCGCGTTGCTCCCAGCGTAAGTCCGGTAAACTGGACAAGTAGCTGAAATGGAACAGGTTGGTTGAACGGTCCGGGCGATAAGGAAATCAACTTTGCTCTCTTGTGGTGTTCGCCTTTCATGTGGAGCATCACTTCCCGCACGGTAATTCGACTTCTCGAATGCTGCCACTCTTGACCGCACTCGATGAGATTGGGTTAAGATTCTTCCCGGTGCGACGAGTCCAGGTTTAATCTCCGCGATGATGATAAAAGTAATCGCAGGTTTTGCCATCGCTCCACGGGAGGCATTCGGATGCACAAGATATTGGCCTTTATTCTCCTTATTCAAGCTGGCGTAATGGCAAGCGCGCCAGCCGATGCCAAGGACAAAATTCTGCTCGAGAAGATCGAGTGGAGTGACATTTGGGTGGTGGACGCCAACCAGGACGGTTTGCCCAGAGTATTGATGGTGGGCGATTCGATTACGCAAGGATATTTCCGCACCGTCGACGGAATTCTTACGGGCAAGGCGGATTGCGCCCGGTATTCCACATCCATGTTCATGGCCAACCCGGATTATTTTGCTGAGCTGAAGATCATCCTGAAGCGGCACCAGTTCAGCGTGATTCAGGTCAACAACGGCCTGCACGGTTGGGAGTACACGGAGCAGCAGTACGGGCAGTCTCTACCGAAGCTGATGAATTTTCTAAAGAAATACGGCAGGGGAGCGACGATCGTCTGGGCCACCACCACTCCCCGGCGCAACCCGCAGAATCCCGCCCAACTTTCCGCCGACAACGATAGGGTGAAGGAACGGAATCGCATCGCGGTGGAATACATGACAAAGCATGGCATCGCGGTGGACGATCTCTATAACCTGGTCGCCGACCACCCCGAGTATTACCGCGACGACCATACCCACTTCAACGACCAGGGCCGCGCCGTGGAAGGTAAGCAAGTCAGTGAAATTATTCTGCAAGCGCTCAAAGACAGTAAGCGGTAGCCGGTAAACAGAAGGCATAAGGCGGTAGGCAGCCCCGCCACCGGTGGCGGCCGGATTAAACAATCTGTGACTTGGAGCAAGTCACACGTAAGTGGGCGGAACTTGCGACCCCCTCACCCCCGGCCCCTCTCCCCCAAGGGGGCGAGGGGAGAGGTGATTTGAATTTGTTCTCTCACTTGGGAAAAGGCTTGTATGGATTTGATTTTTCACCCCTCGCCCCCTTGGGGGAGAGGGTGGACCGCAACCGGCGCTATCATCAGCCGGGGCGGGACGGGTGAGGGGGTCAAGACCCAAGTGTTGCGGAAGTAGTCACAGGCCAGAAAGCAGAATACGGGGGCTTCGATTCTTGTAGGGACCGGTTTGGAAGCTGGCGGAAAAACGTCCCTCAGCAGGTAACCACCCCGTCCGTCGGCTGACGGACACCCCTCCTGAATCAGGAGGGGAGTTCCTAAAAGCTCCCCGCCTCAGATGAGGAGGGGTGGCGCGCTGAGCGACGGGGTGGTGCTGATCCAGTTTTCTGTTGTTCGTGAAGACAAGCCGCGGACCTACCAAACAGGTTCGCGCTACGTCGACTTTTCAACTGTCGACTATTGACTGTCAACCACTGACTGTCGACGATCGACTGCCTTCCCTACACCTTCAACCCAGTCAGGTCCACGCTGAGCCGTCTATTTTCCTTAATCAACTCAGCCATTGTCAGGCGGATATGGCGGGTGGCGGCTTCGCGGCCCAGGATGCATGCCAGAGCGCTATCCACCGCGCGCCTCACCGTGGAATTGTCGGCGCGCCCCTGGATAACGTTATCGTAAAACGTCGCGATGTTGCGAATGATGCCCTGCTTATAAAGGTCATCCACCTTACCGCTATACTCCCCCGGACCGCTGCGCAGCGATGCCTTGCCCCAATAGGTGATCAGGGCATTGCCGGTGGTGCCGTTCACGGCGCAATCCAGAGCGCCGTCCGTGGCGTCGTTCAGCGCCTGGCCAAAGTGGTTCTGCACAGTGCCGTCGGCGTAGTCATAAATCACCGAGCAAACGCCGTGCGCATCCCCGTGAGCGTTGGGTCGGGCAACCGAACATGAGCCCGCCGCGGCGACGGGCGGCTGCCCCATCACCCAAAGCGCTGCATCCATCGCGTGGATATCGAAATTGCCGATGTAATCGCACCCCAGCTCGATGTTATTTACCCAGATCAGCTTTTGGAGGCGGCTTTCCAAATTGGCCGTCAGCGGTGGATCGCTGCAGCCGTGAGCCACTCCCACGGTGGCCAACTGCACAATCTTGCCCACCGCGCCGTCCTGGATGCGCTTGACCACTTCGATGTTCACGGGCTCGGTGGGAATCTGGTAATCGACCAGGAAGCACAGTCCTTTTTCATGGGCGAGCTTGCCCGCCGCCTGGATTTGCAGGCACCCGGGAACATCCGCCGCCACCGGCTTGGCCATATAAACGTGACGGCCGGCTTTTACCGCCGCCGTAGCCTGGTCCGGCATGAAGGCAGGAATGTTCTCCAGGATAACGACCTCGGCGCCACAGTCGATCAACTTCTGGCAACTCGAAAGGCCGGAGAAGCGCCGCGAGGGGTCGACTCCCAGAGTGTCGCCGGCGGCGTCCGCCACCGTTTGGAAATAATCGGCGACGGCCCACATTTCAAAGCCGCCATGCTTCTTGAAACTGCTGCCAATCAGGCTGCCGCGCCCGCCACAGCCTACCAGGCCGGCCTTGATTTTCTTTTGCGGATTGGTGGTTTGCCCGAGAGCGGAATTTGCCAACACCAAGCCGGCGCCCGCCGCCATGGTTTTGGTAACAAACCGGCGCCGGGAAACAGGACCGCGAAAGCCGAGGAAGGAATAATGGATGTCCATCAGCAACTCCTTGTGCGAGGGGAAAACGTAATGGGCGGCAAGTCAAAACATTGCAAGCCGGGCGGATTGTACACCCAAATATGCCACCGCATGGCGGATTTGCAAGGTTAATTCGGGTGGGCGACGCGGCTTATCACTCTTGAATTTTGAATCTTGAATTTCAAAAATTCCTAATTTTACTTGAGGGCACGGTAAAAGCCGCGGATTGGCAGATATTTGCGTTGATCGAAACAAAAGACTCGTGTGCGCTCTGCGTCAGCCAGCCTTTGCTGTACTAGCGCCTATGCGGAAACTGTGTTAATAATTGGACGATCCTGGAGGGC
>Ga0181517_10003563_pt1 | contig 14767 bp, 13 predicted proteins | sample PEATcosm2014_Bin_31_FD_119748 | JGI IMG/M metagenome (GOLD analysis project Ga0181517, IMG submission 119748) | Peatland microbial communities from MTU Mesocosm Facility, Houghton, MI, USA - PEATcosm2014_Bin01_30_metaG | ecosystem: Environmental > Terrestrial > Soil > Wetlands > Peat | place... | reverse complement strand
TCTGCGGTAAACTCAAATGAGTCAAACACTTGCTGGAGTGGCGGAACTGGCAGACGCACGGGACTCAAAATCCCGCGGCCTTCACTGGCCATGAGGGTTCGACCCCCTCCTCCAGCACCACATGTAGCTCTTTGGAGTTTTCGGAGACGCGCCGGGCGCCAATCCGCCCGAGAGCGAAGTTGCGAGCCTCTTCACCGCCCTCCAGGAACAGCTCGGGCTGAAACTGGAGCAGAAAAAAGGCCCGCTGGATCTGCTGGTGATCGACCACTCCGAGAAGATGCCGGTGGAGAACTGACCGGTTCCGAATGTGGCGCACGCACTCGTGCGTGCCGCGTCGGCACTCCTGCCGGCGCAGGGTTTCCCACCCGAGTGGGTGTCGATAAGAGTCTCGACACGGCACGCACGAGTGCGTGCGCCACCGAAAGCCTACGCCTGCTGTTGGGCGAGAGGACCGATCAGCGGCAGAACGGTTGTCTTCCCCTGGAAAGTCGTGATCAACAGATACACCCACAGCACGAAGCACGCCAGGCTGTAGAGAGAGTGGATGCCGAAGCCGATGAACCACATGTGCAGGATCCCCAGCACGATGCCGAGCGCGATGGAGCAGACCACCATGGCCACGAAGAGAAAGATGGATTGAAACGCGTTGAAGCGGACGGTCTTGTTCTGGTTGTAAGGCGCGATCACCAGAAACACGATCGCCGGTATCAGCAGATAGCAGAGCGCGGAAGCGGCGTTATCCGCCATCGGTGCAGCGCTCGCCACGGGTGGCGCGCCGGATGGCGGCGGAGCCGCGCCGGTGCCCACCGGAGCGCCGCACTTGGGACAGAACGCTCCCTCAACTTGAGTACCACAGCTTGCACAAAACGGCATGAGACATCCTCCTTAATAACTCGCACCAAATCAGGCTGGATAGGAGCAGCCTATTTTCCCAACCCGCCATGCAAGGCGTTCAGGAATTGCGCGGTCCACCCGCCCAGCCACAGTACCACAGCCGCAGCCCCGTAGGCCAGACCGCCGCGCGCGATCCACCGCCGCGCGGTTGCCCGCGCAGCCGGCCGCCCGCTCGGTAACACCGCGTACCCGAGCAGAGCCACCGCGATCCCCAGCGCGCCCAAAACCAAAACCGGCCCGGCCGGCATCGCGTGCCAGGCGGCGCCCAAGTTCCCATGCAATGCCAGCACCGTGCTGCGGCTGAGGCCGCAGGTGGGGCACGGCAGCCCGGTCGAGCGGCGAAAAGCACAGGCAATCAGAATCGGCTTGCCCAGGAAGTAGACGCGCTCCAGGTCGGCGGACAGCACGACGCGCGCCAGCGCGGCATCCGCCAGAATGGTCACGCCAACCACCGCCGCCAAAGGGGACCGCGAACCAGCCGAATCCATCACACCCCCTGCGGATTGTTGACCACGTAACAGTTCACGGCCTTGTCGTGCAGCGTCTGGCCCCGCTCATCCCACAAAGGCCAGAGCATATCGAGCATAGGCAGGAACGGCACAAACGACAGCCCGACGCGCACTGCCAGGCGGACGAACGCAGTCCCCTGCGTGAGCAGGTTGCCGGACGCGTCCACCACCTTGATGTGCACCACGCCCTGCCCGATCGAGTAACCGCGCAGCGCAACCAGGTACACGCCGTTATAGAGGCCGACCAGCAAAGTCGCGACGGGAAACAGGAGCAGGAACATGCAGCACATGCTGGAACCGGCGCCGTGGCCGGCCAGCCCGGCGATGCTGGCCAGCATCGCCGCGGCGAAGAAATACAGGATTGCCATGCCGACTCCCACCAGGAGGGCGTCGATGAGGTAACCGACCGCGCGGTTACCCCAACTGGCGTATCCAGCGGCGAATACCGCGGGGTATGAACCGGCCGCCGCGGCCGGCGGCGCTGGCGGCGCTGGCGCTGCGGCAGCCGGCTGCGCCGCGCCGCATCTTGGGCAGTAGGCCGTGCCATCGGCCATGGAAGAGCCGCAATTTGAGCAGAACATGTTTTTTCGCTTACTGAGGATTTACATTACCTCTTTTGCGGCCCCGAGGGAAGCGAAATCAGCGGCCGGGTGCGCCCAACACGACCAGCGGGATGATGGCGCCCAACACCGCGCCGACGATCAGCGCCGCGTTGCCGGCGCCGAGGAACGAAGCCAGCAGGCCGGCCAGCGACCCCAGCCCCGCGCCTACCACGGCGATCATGATTCGTTTGCCCATGGATTGTCAGGTTTCGTCGGCCGCCTTAGGCAGCGGAACCAATCCCGCTTATTTCTTGTCCGGCTGGCCGGTGACAAAAACCGTATCCCCCGGATGGACCAGCTTGTAGCGGTCGCGGATTTCGAGCTCCTGCTCGGACGCGTCGTTGGTCAGGCGGCGGATGTGTTCGCGCTTGCGCTCGATCTCGCGGGCCAACTCGGCATTGCGGTCTTCCAGGCGCTGGATTTGCTTTTGCCGGGCCCGCACGGCGGGAATACCGCGCGCTCCGCCGAGGGTCGCCACCGCGTACGTGGTGGCCATCAGGAAGACCACGATATATGCAGTTCGACTGAACGGCGCTTTCATTCAAACAGTGCCCTGGAAGATAATAGTAACACCGCGGTGAATTTCTTCAACGCACTTTTTTCATGACCGACAAAATCGTCGTATTCAGCACCTGCGCTTCCGAGGAAGAAGCCGAAAAGCTGGCCCGCCTGGTGGTGGAGCGGCGTCTGGCGGCGTGCGCCAGCATCGTGCCGAACGTGCGCAGCTATTACCGCTGGCAGGGCGCGGTGGAGACAGCCGGCGAGTGCTTGCTGGTAATCAAATCGGCGCGGCGGCAATTCGCGGCCCTCAGCGCCGCGCTGGAGCGGGCGCATTCCTACGAAGTGCCGGAGGTGCTGGCGGTGCCCGTGGTGGCGGCGTCCGCCCCTTACCTCGCCTGGCTCGAAGCGAGCCTTGGCGGCGGGACCGAGGACGATTCCCGGTGACGGCCGCGGGCTCCGGCCGCCTCGATCCGCGCCTGGCGCTGATCTTCGATATGGATGGAGTGGTGATTGATTCCAATCCCGTACACCGGGAGGTCTGGACGGCATACAATCGCAGCTTCGGCCTCGAGACCACCGAGGCGATGCTCGAGCGGATGTACGGCAAGCGCAACGATGAGATTGTGCGGGATTTCTTCGGCGAACATCTCTCTGACCAGGAAGTGGCCCGCCGCGGCGCGGCCAAGGAGCGGCTGTATCGCGAGACGATTGCCGGCCGGGTGGAGCAGATGCTGGTGCCGGGCCTGAAGGCGTTCCTGCGGGAGCACGATGGCGCGCGCATGGCGGTGGCCACCAACGCGGAACCGGAAAATGTGGCGCTGGTGCTGGATCAAGGCGGTATACGCCCGTATTTTCAAGTGATCGTAGATGGCCACCAGGTGCGGAAGCCGAAACCGGATCCCGAGATCTACCGGCTGGCGTCACAGAAGCTGGGGGTTGCCGAGGCGAACTGCATCGTCTTTGAGGATTCGAAGTCGGGGGTCCAGGCGGCCCGCGATGCGGGAATGAGGATAGTAGGAGTATTAACTACGGAAGATAACTTGCCCTATGTTAACATCTGTGCCAATAATTTCTTAAGCGAGAATTTGGGAACATGGCTCGCTGGTCAACAACCCGTGTCTTGAGAGGTTTAGCGCTCCTGCTGGTGGTCTTGCCGGCATCCCGAAGCGGCCTGGCGCAAACTGCGCTGACACTTGCAGAGCTCAACGCCCGCACCCCGCGGGATTACGGCGCGGTGCACGCGCGGCAGGAAGTGTCGATCCGCGGCGCCGTAAACGCACCGCCATTTCATTTCCCCGAGTACACGATTTTGACCATCCAGGATGCCACCTCGGGCGCGGCGCTGCACACACCCGTGAATTCGGCACTGCTGGACGATTTCCTTCCGGGGGATGTGGTGGAAGCCAGCGGAAGCGTCATCACCCTCGGCGGCATGGTGATGGTGGACGTGGGGCGCCTGAAAAAGTTGCGGCGCGCAGCCGGGTTCCAGGCAGCCACGTCGACCCTCGATGATCTCCATCGGTTTGCGGCGTTCGGCAGGTTGGTGCGGACGAAGGGACGCCTGGTCGGACGAGGCTCTACCACCGCCGGCCCCTTCCTGCTGATCGGATCGGACAAGGATTTCTACAAGATTTTCTTCCCCGTTCGGGAGGAGCGTTTCTACCCGGCGTTGCCTCAGATGCAGCCTGGAGATGAAATCGAGGCCGTGGGCGTCGCCTTCCAGTACGCCGCCGGAAGGCCTCCCTACAACCGGGGTTACGAGTTGCTGGCGACCGAGCCGCCGGTGGTCGCCGCCGCGGTTTCCGGGTGGTGGTGGTCGCCGCTGGCGGTGTTGTCGGCGATACTAGCCGTGGGGTGCGGGGCGCTGCTGATGGCTGCCCGCGAGCGGCGGATGCGCCGTCAGCGGGAGCTGCTGAGAAAGACGTATCAACTGGGAGAAGAGATTTTTAGCGCGGCATCCACCGCGCAGGTTCAGAAACGGCTGGACGATGCCTTGCCCGCGATATTGGGCGTGACGCGGGTGCGTCTGTACCGGTACGACCGGAGCTCCAAGCAGCTCGACGCGGTGAGCGCCGGGTCCGGCGAGCCGGTGACGATTTCGCTCTCTACTCCAACCGACGGTCCGCAAGCGGGGGCGGTGGCCTGCTTCCACTACCGCAGCCTGCTGGCGATACCGGACGTGAGCCGCAGCCCTTTCCCGATTGCAGCGGGCGAAGGACGGCCCAATCCCAAGTCGCTTTTGTTCGTCCCGATGATCGCCCAGGGCGAGGTGGCCGGTGTGCTGGAGCTGGACCAGGACGACCGGGTGCGCGATTTTTCGGCCGCCGAGCAATCGCTGGCGCAGCACCTGGGCAACCAGGTTGGCGTGGCGCTGCGGATGCTGGATCAGCGCTCCGTGCAGGAGCAGCTTTCCCGCACCGAGAAGCTGGCCGCGGTGGGCCGGCTGATTTCGAGCATCGTGAACGAGCTGGAGGCGCCGCTGGCGTCCATTCAGGAACTCGCCGGACAGGCGCGGGAACGCGTGCGGCAGGCGCCGGTCGAGCGCGAACTGGCGGCCATCGAGGCCGAGACGCAAAAGGCCGCCTCCATGGTGGCCCGGCTGGTCACCTTCGCCTCTTCCGAACAGGTGGAAGCGCGCCCGGTTGCGGTGGGTGACCTGCTGCTGCGCCTGATCGATTTCCGCCAAGGCGATTGGCGGGCTTCCGGCATCCGCGTGCGCGATCTGGTTTTCCGCGAGCCGCTGAAGGTGCTGGGGTCGGAGGGACAACTCGAGCAGGTGTTTCTGAATCTGCTGGTGCACACGGAACAAGCCCTGGCCGGCGCACAACAGAAGACGCTGACCATTCGCACCAGCGTTCTCGCCAAGCGGCTGCTGGTGGAGATTTCGTTTTCGGCGGCGGGCGAGTGGCGCGACGTGGAGGAGACCGCGTCCGTGCTCGGGCTCACGCAGAGCGTGGTGGCCGGCCACGGCGGCGAAGTGCGCCTGATCGACAAGAACGACGGCGAGCCGCGCTTCGAAGTCGAGTTGCCGCTGGCGGGGCGCGAACGCCCGGCGGCTGCCGCCGGTGCAGCCGGAGCCGAAGACGCTCCGCGGCGCCTCACGGCGCTGGTGATCGAGCCCGACGGCGCGGTCGAGCGGCAGTTGGTGGCCCTGCTCGAGCGCAGCGACGCGCGCGCGATACCGTTGAGTAATGCCGATACGGCGCTCGAACTGGCAGGCCGCGCCCGCATCGACGTCGCTTTCTGCTCGGTGCATGCCCCCGGCTTGAACTGGGTCGAGCTGTCCGAACGCATCCGGCCCCGCGTGGGTGCCTTCGTTTTGATGCCCGACCGTTATGACGCCGAGCTGGCAGCCGACTTCGAGGGCGAGAACTGCTTCGTCCTTCCCAAGCCGATCCAGGAAGCGGAATTGGCCGACGTCCTGGCTTTCGCCGAGCGCGCCCCGCTGGCCAAAGTCATCTCCATCAAGAACGGCGTCGCGTAGAAGCTCGAGCGCCGGTTCTCGTCCGCCACACCATACCCCTCACAATCTGCGCCGCACCCTGCGGCCGGCTTCGAGCGCCGGCGCAACTCGCGATCTGGGAAGGGCCAAAAAGGTCCTGAGAGGGGACGCGCCGACAAGCAACCTTATATTCGATGGCGTCCACGAAGCCGACCGAGCAGCGTCCAGTGGTAGGAAGCAGAGCACTCCCTCTCGTCCGGATCTGGCTCGCGCCGCTCACGTACATGTGCCTGGCGTCGCAGCTCGGTGCGCAGCCTCCGTTGAGCGGCCCAGCCTGGACCGAGCAGGAGTTGACTGCCTCCGATGGCGCGACGGGCGATCAGTTCGGCAACTCCGTGTCTGTGAGCGGCGACACCGCGCTGATCGGGGCGGCGGACAAAAACGCCTACCAGGGAGCCGCGTACGCGTTTGTCGAGAGCGGCGGCGAATGGAGCCAGCAGCAGACGCTGGTTGCTTCCGATGGCGCGGCGAACGACGCTTTCGGCAGCTCCGTGTCGTTGAGCGGGGACACCGCGGTGATCGGCGCGTCCGGCAAGAATAGCGGCCATGGAGCTGCCTACGTATTTGTCCGCACCGGCGGCGTATGGAGCCAGCAGCAGGAACTGACCGCTTCCGATGCCGCGGCGGGCGACAATTTCGGCTGGTCCGTGTCGCTGAGCGGGAACACGGCGGTGATCGGGGCTTCCGGCAAGAGCCAATACGTGGGGGCCGCATACGTGTTTGCGCTCAGCGGCGGGACGTGGATCGAGCAGCAGAAGCTGACTGCCTCCGATGGCGCGTTGGGAGATAAACTCGGCAGCGCTGTGTCGTTGAGCGCGGGCACGGTGATCGTCGGAGCCGTTGGCAAGAGCAACTCCACGGGAGCCGCGTACGTGTTTGCGCAAAGCGGCACAGCCTTCGCCCAGCGGCAAAAGTTGACTGCTTCCGATGGCGCGCCGGGCGACTGGTTCGGTGGTTCCGTATCGTTGAACGGGAACACCGCGCTCATCGGGGCTTGGGCCAAGACCATCGATTCACAAGCCAAACAGGGGGCCGCGTACCTGTTTGTGCAAAGCGGCGGATTGTGGAGCCAGCGGCAAGAGCTGACTGCTTCCGATGGCGCGGCGGACGACTCTTTCGGCAATTCCGTCTCGTTGAGCGGGGACGCCGCGGCGATCGGGGCTTCGGGCAGGACTGCCTACCAGGGAGCTGTGTACGTGTTTGCGCAAAGCGGCGCAATCTGGGACCAGTTGCAGGAGTTGGCTGCTTCGGGTGGCACGGCTTACGACGAATTAGGCTATTCCGTGTCGCTGGTCGACGGCACGGTGGTCGTTGGCGCTCTCAACAAGGCCGTCAATGGGCGAGGGTTCCAGGGAGCCGCGTACGTGTTTGCCGTGCCGCAGCCCACCATCGGCGGCGTGATCGGCTTGAGCGACTTCGGCGGCTTTGCCGCCGCCGCGCCGGGGACCTGGATCGAGATCTACGGATCCAACTTGGCATCCACCATGCGCCCCTGGACCACCGCGGATTTCACCGGCAACAGCGCGCCCACTTCGCTCGACGGCGTGCAGGTCGCCATCGGAGGTCAATCGGCGTTCGTCGAGTATATCTCGCCCGGCCAGGTGGATGCGCAAGTGCCTTCGAACATCGCTCCGGGTTCCTTGCCACTGACCGTCACCAGCGCGGGCGTCACCAGCGCGCCGGTGAACGTCACGGTGAATGCCACCGAGCCGGGCTTGCTGGCACCGCCCGAGTTCAACCTCGGCGGGAACCAATACGTGGTGGCGCAGCTTGCCGACGGGACCTATGTTCTTCCGGCCGGCTCTATCCCCGGTGTCGATTCACGGCCGGCCCAGCCCGGCGAGACGATCGTGATCTACGGCATTGGCTTCGGCCCGGTTGCGCCCAACATACCGGCTGGCCAGATCGCGACGGGCGCCAGTCGGCTCTCGGCGTCCCTGGATTTTCTTTTCGGACAGACCCCAGCGCCACAAGTGTCCTACTCCGGCCTGGCGCCGGATTCGGTCGGGCTCTATCAGTTCAACGTAGTAGTGCCGGCCGTGCCGGACAATAACCTGGTGCCGCTCACGTTCAATTTGGGCGGCGTGCCCGGCACGCAGACATTCTATACAGCCGTGCATCGGTAAGCCGAGCCCGCGATCGTCAGGCTCGGAAGTCGGTTCTCGGAAGTTGGAGCTTCCGGTTAGGGCCTGCCGATTCTCGCCTCACGGGGATTGGGTACGCCCAGCCGCCCCGACTGTCACACCCACCAGGCGGCGGCGGGCTTCTGGCGCATGACGAGACCGTTCAACAGCTCGGCGGCCTTGGTGAGGCCTTCCTCGGGTGAGAGCAGGCTATCCTCGTGCTCGATCGATAGCACGTAGTCGTAGCCGAACATGCGCAAAGTGGACGCGAACTCCTTCCACCAGCCGGCATCGTGACCATAGCCGCAGGTGCGGAAGATCCAGGCGCGATTGCGCTCGTCGGTGTAGGATTTGGTGTCGAGCACGCCGGTGAGCGGCAGGTTGCGGTCGTAGATCTGCGTGTCCTTGGCGTGAACGTGGAAGATACAATCGCCCAGCACGCGGATGGCGGCGATGGGGTCGATCGACTGCCAGAACATGTGGCTGGGATCGTAATTGCAACCGATGGCGGGTCCCGCGATGGAGCGCAGCTTGAGCATCGTCTCCGGGCTGTAAACCACGAAGCCGGGGTGCATTTCGATGGCAATTTTGACGCCATGATCGGCGGCGAATTGGGCGCGCTTGATCCAATAGGGCGCCACCACTTTCTCCCACTGCCATCGGAGGATCTCCAGGTAGTCGGGAGGCCAGGGGCAGGTGACCCAGTTGGGCCACTTGGCATGCGCCGAGTCGCCCGGGCAGCCGCTGAAATCCACCACCACCGGAACGCCCAGCTTCTCGGCCAGGCGGATGGTCTTGCTGCTGACATCCTGGTCGTGCCGGGCGCGTGCCGAATCGGGGTGCAGCGGGTTGCCGTGGCAGCTCAACGCGCTGATCGAGAAGCCGTGATCGGCGAGCTTCTGCTTGAATTCGCGAAGCTCGCCCGCACTGGACAGCATGCTCAGCTTGCAATGCGGATCGCCAGGGTAATTTCCGGTGCCCAGCTCCACGGTATCGATATTCAGGCTCTTGAGCTTCTTGAGAACGTCTTCGAGCGACAGTTGCGCCAACAGCGGTGTGAATACGCCGACTCTCACGGTATGTCTCCTTAACTCGCGAAAAACCATCCACAGAATATCACGGGGACGAGTTGCGGGGGGTCTGTCGGCGCCGAATGGGGCCAGCGCCCTATTGGAGTTGAGGTTTTCGGCCGATCATTCACTTACGGAAATGTTATTTGTCACGATGATTCTCGCAGTGCTGAGCGCGCAGGGCGCGGATCGCGCTCCGCCGGCCGTGGTAGCCGCGCTTCGAGCAGGTGCAAGCTGCGTCTCGACGGTCGCGGTGACGAACCTCAGCGGGCGCGAGTTGGCAGCCGAGATTCAGGCGCGGCTGGACACAGGCGCGCTGGCGCCGTTGGAGTCTGTCGATCCGGCAAGCGAAGCGCAGGCCAGAAGTGAACCACGCGGCGAACCGCGCGGCGAACCGCGTGGCCAACCATCAGATGCCGCAATCGATCGCTCGGACCGGTCGTCAATCGCAGTGGCCGTGGAGGACTTGATGTTCGCACCGCACGACCGCAGGAGCTTTCGTCTCGGCGGCCAGCGGGAGACCGGGGACGCCTGGGTGGGCGTGTGGGAGGCCGATCCACCCGGCACGCTGCCGGCGTTGGCGGTCGAAGGATGGATCGAGTGCCTCGCCGGCGATCAACTGCGCACGGTTCCCCGTTCTGCCGCGCTGGCCATGCGGAATCCCTGGTTTGCCGGCCAGACGGCGGATCTCGCCGGCGCGGTGATGGCGGTGGTCAACGCGTCGGCCGAGGCGGCTCGCGCGGACCTGTGCTACTCGGCGGGCAACCTGTATTTCGTCCCGGCTGAGATGCCGGATGGACGTCTGGCGCGGTTATGCTCCTGGTCGGAGGAAGTGGCCATTCCACCGTTCGGCAGCCGCGAATTTCCCGTGGAACGCGAAGGTGCCAATGAGTTCGCGCTGCGCACGCGAGGCGAATCCATCGTGCTGTTGCTGTTGCGTCCGGTAGCCGCGGGCCTGCGTGTGTACCGTGTGGACTCGACCATCCGCTTCGGCAGCGAAGTTCCGCCGGCTCGTTCCGGCCGATAGCGTATCGCACAATTTGACAAGCAGCCGTTCGGACAACGTGACGCACAGTATTTCCGCGGCCAGGGAATAGTCTGGATACCGGGGGGGCAAGCCTGCTCGCCCGACTCGGCGTTCGACCCAGCAGCATCCGACTCGGCGCGCGACTTGGCGCCCGACTCGGCGCAGCGTCGCTCTCAGGATCTTTGGAAGATTGACATTCGCCTGCGTGAACGGTTTTCGAATCGCACTCGCCAATATCCGGTTTCCATCGACTCCCGCCGGGTCGGTAGAGCTCGCCGAACAGGCAATTGATCGAGCATCTGTCGAGCGCGCTCGAATCATCTGCTTTCCGGAATGCTTCGTTCCCGGCTATCGAGGAATGGGCAAGACGGTGCCGCCCGCCGATCCGGTGTTCCTCGAACGCGCCTGGTCCGCGATTGCGTCGGCTGCCGCGAAGGCGAATCTCGCGGTAGTTCTCGGCACCGAGCGCGTTGTCGATGGTGCGCTGTTGATTACCGCCCTGGTCATCAATCGGGACGGGACGATGGCCGGTTTCCAGGACAAAGTGCAACTCGACCCCTCCGAGGAGGGCACCTATTCGCCCGGCTCCGGGAGGCGCGTTTTTGAGACCGGCCCTCTGACATTCGGTGTCGCAATTTGCCACGAGGGTTTTCGTTACCCGGAAACGGTCCGCTGGGCCGCCCAACGCGGCGCACACATCGTGTTCCACCCTCATTTCCACGAAGCCGAACCGGGCGGCTACGTGCCTTCGACATTCGCCGATCCTGCGAACTCGTTCCATGAGAAGGCAGCCCTCTGCCGCGCCGCGGAGAATACCTGCTATTTCGCGACTGTAAACTGTGCCATTGCGGGCTCGCCGACCACCTCTGCGGTGGTCCGGCCCGACGGGACTCTGCTCAGCTACCAGCCATATGGTGAGGAAGGGTTGCTGATCGCGGATATCGATATCGCTTCGGCCACGCGAGTGCTGGCGGCGCGCTATAAGGCGGTCTGAGACCGTTTCGGAAACGGCGGGATTCCCCTCCACCTTTCCTGCCGCTCGATCCGCCGTGGTGGTCCCCGTCAGTTCTGGTTGATATCCTGAACGGTCGCGAAAAGAGGCTTCCAGAATGACCAGCCAGAAACTCACACATTCATTGCGCCGCTCGGCCGCCGTGCTGTTGCTATTCCTGCCGGGAGTGCTGGCGATGGGCCAGGAACCATCCAGGCAGGCGGACGGGATTGTGCTCACCTTGCCCGCCGGACTGCTGAAGGTGCAGGTGCTTTCGGAAACCGTGGTGCGCATCGCGTTCGCCAAAGACGCGAGCTTCTTCACGCGTCCGGCGCTGGACGTGGTTCCGCAACCTGCGACGTTTCAGGATTGGAAGCTGAGCGGCACGGCGGATGCGACCACCGTGAGCACCGCGCGGCTGCAAGTCGTGGTGGACCGGCGCACGGGGGCGGTTCGCTTTCTGGACCCGGCGGGCAATCCCATCGCCTCCGAAGTGCCCGGTGGCCGCGTGCTCGAACCAGCCGAGGTGCAGGGCGAGCGGACCTGGCACGTCCAGCAGCGTTGGGCGGAAAACGACGAATCGCTCTACGGGCTGGGGCAGCGGCAGTTCAATGCGCTCGATATCAAGGGCTATGACCTGGACCTGTGGCAGCGCAACACCAACATCGTGGTGCCGTTCCTGGTGTCGAGCCGCGGTTACGGCGTACTGTGGGAGAACACGTCGCTGACGCGCTTTGGCGATCTGCGGCCGTTCACGCCCATTCCACCCGAGTATCTTTTCGACACCACGGGTGCGCAAGGCGGCCTCTCAGTCCAGCCGATGGATGGCTCCGAGCCGGCGCGGTTCTCCTCCGACTTGCAGTTGGACTTGCTGCCGCAGGATCAGCCGCAGCCGGCGCCGAAGAACACCCGCTGGGAAGGCTCGATCGCGGCGCCGGTCACCGGCGACTACCAGTTCCAGACATTTGCCAACGGCGGGCTCAAGGTGTGGATCGATGGACGGCTGGTCTTCGACCACTGGCGGCAGGCGTGGCTGGCGGCGGCCGACCAGGTGAAGATCCCGCTCGAAGGCGGGCGGCGCTACCCAATCCGCATCGAATGGAACACCGAGCAGGGAACCACCATGAAGCTGGCGTGGAAAACGCCGGATCAGGATCATTCGACTTCGTTGTGGTCCGAGGTCGGCGACGGGATCGATTATTACTTCGTGTACGGGCCGAAGCTGGACGACGTGATTGCCGGATACCGCCAGTTGACCGGACGCGCGCCGATGATGCCGGCCTGGGCTTTCGGCCTTTGGCAATCGCGCCAGCGTTATGAGACCGCCCAACAGAGCCTGGATGTGGTGCGCGAGTACCGGCGGCGGCAAATTCCCTTCGACAACATCGTGCAGGATTGGCAATACTGGCCGATTGATTCCTGGGGCTCACACCAATTCGATCCGGCGCGCTTTCCCGATCCCGACGGTTGGATCAAGGCTATCCACGATCAGCACGCGCACGCGATGATTTCGGTCTGGCCCAAGTTCTATCCGTCCACGGCAAACGCGCAGGAATTGCAGGCGCACGGTTTCCTGTACCAGTCGAACCTGCGGCTGCAGGTGCGCGATTGGCTGGGGTACGTCGCCACCGACTACGACGCATTCAACCCGGAAGCGCGCAAGCTGTACTGGTCGCAGATCGACAAGAACCTGTTCCGGCGGGGCATCGACGCCTGGTGGATGGATGCCAGCGAACCGGACTGCACGCCGTCTCCCACGTCGGTGGAAGATCAGCGCCGGTTGATGAATCCCACCGCCCAGGGGACCGCCTCGCGCATGCTGAATGGATTCGCGCTGATGAACAGCGCGGCGATTTACGACGGACAGCGCCGGGCCGCCCCCAACCAGCGGGTGTTTCTGCTCACCCGCTCCGGCTATGCGGGGCAGCAACGTTACGCGGCCGCAAGCTGGTCGGGAGACATCACATCGACGTGGACAGCGCTGGCCAAGCAGATTCCGGCTGGGCTGGGAATCAGCCTGTCGGGAGTGCCGTACTGGACCACCGACACCGGCGGCTACACCATGCAAAACAAGTTCTCGACCGCCGATATGACGCCTGCCGATCGGGAGGAGTGGCGCGAGTTGAATGCCCGCTGGTTCGAATTCAGCACCTTCACGCCGCTGCTGCGCGTGCACGGGGAACTGCGCTTCCGCGAGATGTGGACCATGGGCGACGATGCGAGCCCCGCCTACCAGGCGGAAATGAAGTTCGACCGCTTGCGCTACCGCATGTTGCCGTACATTTATTCGCTGGCCGGCGCGGTGACCCGGCGCGACTCGACCATCCTCCGTCCGCTGGTGATGGACTTCCCCGGCGACCGGCAGGCGCGCGAACTGGCTGACGAGTATCTGTTCGGCCCTGCGTTCCTGGTGGCTCCCATCACCAAATTCCAGGCGCGCAGCCGCGGCGTCTACCTGCCGCCCGCCGCAGCGTGGTACGACTTCTGGAGCGGACAAAAGGCGCAGGGCGGCGCCATTTCTGATGCAGCCGCGCCCTATGACCAGATACCGGTTTATGTGCGGGCCGGCTCCATCGTCCCCTACGGGCCGGACATCCAATACACTGGCGAAAAGGCGGCGGATCCGCTCACCTTGTATGTGTATGCCGGAGCCGATGGCGACTTTACGCTCTATGAGGACGAAGGCACCAATTACAACTACGAGCAGGGCGCCTTCAGCGAGATCGCGCTGCACTGGAACGATCAAGCCCAGACGCTGACCGTGGGCGAGCGGCACGGATCTTTCGCCGGGATGCCGCAGCATCGCCAGATCGAAGTGGTGCTGGTTTCCCCCGGGCACCCGGTGGGCTTTTCCTTTACACCGCAGCCGGCGCGCCGCGAGGAGTACGACGGCAAAGCGATAACGCTATCCATGAAGTAAGGCTGCGGGGCGGACGGTTCTCTCTGGGGCCGTCCGCGCGCGACCCCCTGGCCGCGCTGCGCGTCGAGTAACTGCCCCATTCTGAATCAGCAGCTTATAGGCTTATCCGGCATTGTCCTTGACAAGTAGGTTGAACTAACCTAACCTTAAGTTAGTGACTGGACACTTCCGCCCAATCTACGGTTGATCTGAACTAAGTCAGCTCACCTGGGTCCCCTTCTTAGCCTAACCATTTCGGGAAGGGTAACCGTGTTTCCCAGTTTCATTTCCACTCACTCGACGGGCGCGATACCCCTGTGCAGTTTGATGATTTGCCTTGCCGCATTGGGCAGGCTCTGGGCAGACTGGAAATCCCATCCGCTGCGGGCCGAGTTGCAGAATCCCGGCCGCGAGTCGGCCGAAGATTTCTATTACTGAAGGAAAGCCGGACCATATGGCGGTTCTGATTTCTCAGCCGGGCGAATCGTGGACTCATCGAATCCTCTCGTGGATTTACCCGGCCCGCGAATGGGCGAGCGAGCAGCGGGTTGACGAACGGGAAAGCGGAGTCAATCACGCAGGTGCGGTTAGACCCACCGTGCGGAAACCCGTAATTCTTCGGGCAGGAGCAGCCAAATAGTGCCTTTCG
>Ga0181517_10003560_pt1 | contig 14778 bp, 12 predicted proteins | sample PEATcosm2014_Bin_31_FD_119748 | JGI IMG/M metagenome (GOLD analysis project Ga0181517, IMG submission 119748) | Peatland microbial communities from MTU Mesocosm Facility, Houghton, MI, USA - PEATcosm2014_Bin01_30_metaG | ecosystem: Environmental > Terrestrial > Soil > Wetlands > Peat | place... | reverse complement strand
CTCGGTGGCGCTGGGCGGCTGCAACCTGCGGTGCCTCAACTGCCAGAACTGGGAGATCTCGCAGGCTCGACCGGGCGACGTCGCGCGCCACGAGCTCTTCCCCGCTGGCCTCGTCGAGGCGGCGCAGAGCAACGACCTCACGGCGCTCGCGTTCACGTACAGCGAGCCGCTGGTCGCCTTCGAGTACGTCCGCGACGCTGCGTCGCTCGCCCGCTCGAAGGGGATCCGGAACGTGCTCGTCACGGCCGGCTACGTGAACCCGGCGCCGCTGCGCGAGCTGTGCCGATCGTTCGACGCGGTGACGCTCGACCTGAAGGCGTTCGACGAGGCGCTGTTCCGGCAGCTGTCGGGGGGGCGGGTGGCGCCGGTCCTGCGGGCGCTCGAGATCTTCCGCGAGGAGCGCGTCTGGGTCGAGGTCAGCTTCCTGATGGTCCCGACGATCTCCGACTCGCCTGCGCGGATCGGCGCGTTCGCGGCGTGGGTGGTGAGGACGCTCGGACCGCAGACCCCCTTCCACGTGCTGCGGTTTCACCCCGATCACCGCCTGCGCAGCCTGCCCTCGACCTCCGTCACCGCGATGCAGGAGGTGCGCGCGCGGTGCAGGGACGCGGGCCTGCAGTTCGTCTACCTCGGCAACGTCCCCGGGCACGACTCGAACCACACGCGCTGTCCGCGGGATGGTCGCCTGCTCATCGAGCGCCAGGGCTGCGTCGTCACCCGCAACGAGCTCGTCAACGGCCGCTGCCCTTGCGGCGAGCCCATCGCCGGAGTCTTCTCATGAGGAGCATGCGAGCGTGGAGCCTCAACCGAGCCCTGATCGTCGCCATCCTCTCGCTGGGCCTGGCCTGCAAGTCCTCGCCGCCGCCCGCGCCGCCGGAGCCGAGGCGCGTCCGGCCGCCGGCCGCCGCCGGACAGTTCTACCCCGCCGATCCGGGCGAGCTGCAGTCCGAGGTACGCGGCTTCCTGGGCAAGGCCACGCGGACGGCGACGGCCCCGGTGCCCATGGTCCTGACGCCGCACGCGGGGCTGCGCTTCTCGGGTCAGGTCGCGGCGTGGGCGTTCAAGCAGCTGTCCCCCGGCTTCAACCGGGCGGTGATCGTGGCCGGCAACCACAACAGCGACGCCCGCTACGCCGGCGTCTCGTGCGACCGGTCCACGCACTACGACGTGCCGGGGCTGGAGGTGAAGGTCGCGGCGGCCAACGCGGAGCTCTGCTCGCACCACGGGTTCACGGACGTCCCGGCAGCCCACAGCATGCACATGATCGAGATCGAGCTGCCGTTCCTCGACGCGGTCAACGGCGCGCCGTTCGAGATCGTCCCGCTCGTCATCGGGTCGCTGTCGCGCGGAGAGACGCGGGCCGTCGCCGCCGAGCTCGCGAAGCTCGCCGACGGCAAGACCGTCTTCGTGTTCAGCATCGACCTCTCCCACTACTACCCGTACGACCAGGCCGTCGCGCTCGACCGGCCGTGCCTCGCGGCGCTCGAGCGCATGGACGCCGACGAGGCCGCGCGGTGCACGACCGACGCGACGCAGGCCCTGCTCGTGATGACCGAGCTGGCCACGATCCTGAACCTCGCGCCGAGGCTCGTCACGTACGCGAACTCCGGCGACGTGACCGGGGACCGCTCGCGAGTGGTCGGCTACGGCGCCATGGCCTACGAGGATCGCTTCGACCTGGGCGACGCCGAGCGCGGCGAGCTTCTGCGCCTCGCGCGGCGGTCGATGGAGTCCCACGTGCGCGACGGCCGAGACCTCGAGGCTCCGCCCGAGCTCATGTCTCGATTCCCGCGTCTGGGAGCCGTCCGCGGCGCGTTCGTCACCCTGAAGGAGCACGGCGAGCTGCGTGGCTGCGTGGGGACGCTCTACGCCCAGAGGCCGCTCGCGGAGGACGTCGCCGAGAACGCCGTGTACGCCGCGGTCCGCGACAACCGCTTCCCGCCGGTCTCGCCGCAGGAGCTCAAGGACATCGTCGTCTCGGTGTCGGCCCTGGAGACGCCGCGCCCCGTGAAGGACCCGGGGGCGGACGGCATCGTGTCGCTGCTGCGGCAGAGCAAGCCGGGCCTCATCCTGACCTACAAGGACCGCCGCTCGACGTTCTTGCCGGAGGTGTGGGAGGATCTGCCGGAGCCGGTGCAGTTCCTGTCCCACCTCTGCCAGAAGCAGGGGTCGCCCGGCGACTGCTGGCGCGACCTGTCCACGCGCTTCGAGACCTACGGTTCGCTCCACTTCGGCGAGGGGCCGTAGGTCACGCTACGGCGTGGCCCCCGAGTGCAGGAGCGCGATCATCATGTACTCCTCGGCGGTGCGCTTCGGGCCCTCCACGCCGGTCAGCGCACGGTAGTGCGCCTTGACGCGGCGCTTCTTGTAGCTCGTGTAGAGCGCCTGGGCGTCGTCCATGGTTGGCTGCATCGACAGCGGCGTCCGGCCGAGCAGATCGCGCACCGAGTCGAGCGTCACGACGTCCTTCGCGTCCTCCTGCATGTGCTGGCGCAGCCGCGAGATCTCCTCGAAGGACAGGCCGAAGAGGAACTCCTCGAACGCGAGCAGCTGCTCCTCGGGGACGTCGTCGCCGCCGAAGTAGTCGAGGAACTGGAGGTTGCAGGCCGCCCGCAGCAGCTGGAACACCTCCGACATGCCGAGCATCGTCCCCATGATGGGCGACAGCTTGCTGCGCGCCTGCCAGACCGACTCGAGGAGGCGCGCCAGGCTGTCCATGGCGACGTCCAGGCGCCTGTCCCAGATGCCCGCGAGGTGCCTCGCCGCGTTCCTCTTGACGTCGTCCGGGGTCGTCGGGTCGGTCACGATGGAGACGAACAGCTCTTCGGCGAGCTTGGAGTAGACGGCCCTGGCGAGGTCGTTGGACAGCCCGGTGGTGAGCTCGTCGGGTGCGTCGAGAGACGCCAGGGCGTAGCGGACGGCCTTGAAGAAGTTGATCTTGGTGATGAGGTAGGTCTGGCCGAGGATGGCCTTGGTGGGGATGTTGAGGTCGAGGTCGTAGTCGGGGACGCGGCAAAGCAACTCCACCAGGCTCTCGCCGGAGAAGTTGCGCCCGCCGCGCGCCCGCCACGGGGCGGCCACCGACGGCGTGTCACGCACGAGGCTCGCGGCGCGCTCGAGCCGCGCGAGCGTGGCGCGGAGGTCCCACGCGTCGTCCGCGTCCGCATCCGCGACGGTGCGGAGCGCCGCGTCCACGTGCGCTGCCTCGGCCGCATCGAAGAAGAACCAGTGCAGGGACGCCATCACGGCGCGCAAGGCTAGCGCGCGCGTCGTCCAGGTGCGACATTCGCCGTCATGAAGCCCCCGATCTGGGCCCCGTGGCGGATGGAGTACATCGTCGGGCCCAAGCCTGACGCCTGCGTCTTCTGCGAGATGACGCGCGTCTCCGAGGCTCGTTTCCGCGAGCTGCTCATCCTCGTGCGCCAGCCGCACGCGTTCGTCTGCCTGAACCGCTTCCCCTTCGCCTCGGCGCACCTGCTCGTGACGCCGCGCCGCCATGTCGCGGATCTCTCGGAGCTCACCGAGGAGGAGTACGTCGCCCTGATGCTCCTCGTACGCGCGACGGCGGCCCGGCTGCGCCGCTCGGTCTCCGCTCCCGCGCTCAACATCGGCTGGAACCTCGGGCGCGCCGCCGGAGCGGGGATCGCCGACCACCTCCACAGTCACGTGGTCCCCCGCTGGGACGGGGACACCAACTTCATGCCGGTCCTTGGCGACGTGCGCGTGATGCCGCAGCACCTCGAAGCCACGTTCGCGCACCTCGAGCTGGCCTTCGCAGACCTGCCGGGCGAGCGATCGCCTGCCCGGGAGCGCGAGCAGCCGTGACGCGGGGACGGGTGCTGGCGGCGTTTGCGAAACCGCGGGCCTGCGAGTAAAGCCAGCGCGTGGCTGAATCCAACCCGACCCCGGCTCCCGCTGCCCCCGCCGCGAAGACGAAGAAGAAGAAGCAGACGCAGGCGACCCTGCGTCAGGAGCTGCGCGAGCTGTCGCGGCCGGACCCGAACGCCCCCCAGAAGCCGCTGGTCGATCTGAAGAAGATCGGCATCCGCGTGGGCCTGCTGGTGGCCGTCGTGTGGTCGATCGCCATCGCCGTCCGGCACTGGGTCGGCTTCGCCGTGGCGGGCGCCTTGACCCTCGTGATCGCCGGGTCGGGGGTGTGGCTGCTCCGGTCCATGAAGAAGTCGGCGGCGCTTGGCGCGCTTCTCCGCGGGGCCGACACCGAGGAGGGGAGGCAGGCGGCCCTCACGCACCTCCAGGGGATGAAGAAGGACTCCCAGGCGCTCCTCGCCCGGGCGCAGCTCGAGATGCAGGAGGACCCGCGCAAGGCCCTCGCGACGCTCGAGTCGGCCGATCTCAAGAAGATGATCGTGCCGATGGCCGACCAGTTTCGCACGATGCGGGCGATGATTCACCTCACGCTCGGGGAGACGGCTCAGGGGCGCGCGCTCGCCGACGAGCTGGACCTCGGCAAGCAGCAGGACGCCAAGACGCGGGCGATGTTCGCGACGGTGGCCTCGGAGGCGTGGGCCCGCACCGGACAGGCGAAGAAGGCCGTCGAGACGCTCGAGCTGTTCAACCCGGAGGACCCCGAGTTTGCCGAGCTCCGGACGCAGATGTGGCGCGCGCGCGCCTTCGCCTACGCCGGGGCGAACGACATGAAGGGGGCCGGGCGCGCCCTGCGCAAGCTCGCCGAGGTGAACCCGCACCTGCTCGGGATGTTCATCGGCACCAAGAAGGTGCACCCGCTCCTCGAGCGCGAGGCGAAGCAGATCGTGACCCGGATGGGGGCGGCGCCGAAGCGGATGGTCCGGCAGAGGTAGGGCCTCTCGCGGTCGCGAGGCGTCGCACCTCCGCGCCCTGTGCGCTACGCGCGGAGGTCCCGCGTCGCCGCGACGAGCCGCGTGAGCCCCTCCACGAGTTGCGGCAGGGGCTGGCTCGAGAAGCACAGCCGCGCGTGCTTCGTGAAGTCCTTCCCGAAGCCGGCGCCCGGTGCGACGAGGACCCCCCGCGCGATCGACCGCTCCAGGAGCGCGCGCAGCGGTCGATCCCCGAGCACGTCGCTGAAATCGAGGAACACGAACACTCCCCCCTCGGGCGTCGAGTAACGGACGCCCGTGCCGTCGAGTGCCTCCGTGACGGCCTCGAGCGAGCGCCTGTAGAGGAGCACCGCCCGCTCGGTCCAGCGCGAGCCGGACGCGAGCGCGGCGGCAGCGGCGCGCTGCATCGCCACCGGGACGTTGAAGATCGAGTGGTTCGAGACCCGCTGCGCGACGCGGACGACGGCCTCGGGGGCGACGACGTACCCGACCCGTAGGCCTGCGAGCGCGTGGCTCTTGGAGAACGAGTAGGCGGTGATGGTCCGGGCGGCCATGCCAGGGAGCGATGCGAGCGAGACGTGGGGGCGGCCGTAGGTCACGTCCGCGTAGACCTCGTCGGCGAACACCCAGAGGTCCTCCTCGATGGCCAGCGCGGCGACGCTCTCCAGGTCGGTCTTCGACAGGACCTTGCCGTCGGGGTTGTTCGGCGACGTCAGGTAGATGGCCCTGGTCGACGGCGTCAGTGCGGCGCGGAGGAGGCTGCCTGCGTCCAGCTCGGGTTCGGCGTAGAGCCGCGACGTGAAGGGGACCTCCACGGGGTGGGCGCCGGACGCGAGGATGATGCCGTGTGCGAGGGGCCAGTAGGGGGCCGCCAGGATGACGTCGTCGCCCGGGGAGAGGACGGCCGCGGCCGCGCAGAAGATCGCGTGCGTGGCGCCGGCCCCGAGCAGCACGTTCTTCTCCCCGCAGACGTCGGCGAAGACCCGGCCGCGGCGGCGGAGGTCGTCGGCGATGGCGTCGCGCAGGGGCGAGAGACCTGCCGTCTCGCCGTAGCGGTAGAGGTCGGCCCCGTCCCCTGTGCGCTCCAAGACGCCGGCGAGGCGAGCGGTCTGCGGCGGCTCGAGGTACGTGTCGCCGATGTGGAGGTCGATGAGGTCACCGCCGCGCGCGGCATGCGCCGCGATCTGCCCCTCGAGGTCGGCGAGGGCGAAGGGGCGGAGGCTCGCGCGTAGCGGCGACAGAGAGGGCATCGAGGCCACGGTAACCCGGATCGTGAAGATCATCGATACGGCTGCGTCTGGCGGTAAGGTGCCGGTGGGTCATCGTGGTCTGCGTCCAGTGTTCAGCCAGCCTGGCGGCAGGAGCCCACCTTTGCCCGCAGTGCGGCGCGGTGCAGCCGCTGCGGGTGCACCACGGACCCATCGGGCCCGGGGCGACGATCGACCTTGGATACGGGCGGCTGGTCGTCCAGGCTCGCCTGGGTGTAGGCGGCATGGGGGTCGTCTGGCGGGCCTGGCTGTTCTATGCTCCGACGGCGATCCGCCCCGCGGACCCGCCCCAGCCGCTCGCGCTGAAGGTGCTCCGGCCGCAGGTGGCCGACCAGCCGGCGATGCGCGCCCAGTTCGCGGGCGAGGCCGATGCGCTCAGGGCCCTCCGTCACCCGAACATCGTGGCCTTTCACGACTTCTTCGAGTGGGGAGGGTCCCTCGCGCTGGCGATGGAGCTGGTCACCGGCAGCACGCTCGAGGGGCTGATCTCGCGTCACCGGGCCAGGGCGCGGGAAGCCGGAGCGAGCGGTCGACCGGGCGTCCCGGTCGCGCGTGCCTGGTACTACTTCCAGCAGCTCCTGGGCGCGCTCGCGGCGACCCACGCGATGGGGATCGTGCACCGCGACGTGAAGCCGGCGAACGTGCTCATCCGGGGTGACGGGATCGTCAAGCTCAGCGACTACGGCGTCGCGCGTCTCGTCCAGGCGATGCCGGCTGCCCCGCCGGCGGTGCCCGCGTCGTCCGCCCTGGCGATGTCGACAGCCGTGGGGACGGGAGCGTACATGTCGCCCGAGCAGGTGCTCCAGCTGCCGGTCGACGGGCGGAGCGACCTCTACTCGGCGGCCATCGTGTTCTACGAGATGCTCGCCGGGCGCCCGCCGTTCTCGTCGGACGAGAAGGACGAGCTGACGCTCCGGCAGGACCAGGTCGAGACCGGTCCGCCGCCCCTGCGGACCTTCGTGCCCGACGCTCCTCCGTCGCTCGAGGAGGCCCTCGCGCGTGCGCTGGCGAAGAACCCCCGGTATCGCTTCGCGTCCGCCCTCGAGCTCGGCAACGCGCTGCGCGTGGCGCTCGGCGAGCGCGACACGCCCGAGTGGAGGGCCCAGGGCGAGATCGCGGATCAGGCGGCGGTGCTGCGCGAACCGTCGGGGCGAGGCGCACGAGAAGCGAAGCTCAGGACGCTGCAGGAGTTCGTCGTGAACGGCTATCGGGCGTCGAACCCGGTGCGGTAGGAGAGAGGCGTGAACTTCTTCGCGACGGCTGCACGAGGGACGGAGGGGGCGCTCCGGGACGAGCTGCGCGAGATCAGGCTGCGCCGCGTGCGCGCCGATCGTGGCGGGGTGCACTTCGAGGGGGAGATGGACGACGGCTACCGCGCCTGCCTCCGCTCGCGCATCGCCATGCGGATCCTCCGGCCGGTCGCCGCGTTCCCCGCGGCGACGGGGGATGACCTCTACGAGGGGGTCGCCACGATCGACTGGTCCGAGTTTCTGACCCGGGACCACACGCTCGCGGTCAGGGCCACGTGCGTGAACAGCGCGATGACGCACTCGCTGTTCATCGCCCAGAAGACGAAGGACGCCATCGTCGACCAGCTGCGCGAGAAGAGCGGCGCGCGTCCGTCGGTGGACCTGGAGTCCCCGGACGTCACCGTGAGCGTGCACGTGACGAAGGACCAGGCGACCGTGTACGTCGATCTCGCGGGGGTGCCGCTGCACCGTCGCGGCTACCGGTCGGCCGCTGGAGAGGCGCCGCTGAAGGAGACGCTGGCGGCCGCGATGGTGCGCCTGTCAGGGTGGGACCGGGTCAGCCCGTTCATCGATCCGATGTGCGGGTCGGGGACGATCGCCATCGAGGCCGCCGCCCTGGCCGCGAACATCGCTCCGGGGCTCCTGCGCGAGCGGTTCGGCTTCGAGCGGTGGGCGAGCTTCCAAGGCGCCGGGCGCATGCGCGAGCTGAGAGAGGAGGCGAGGGCCGCGCGCGTGCCGCTCGAGGGGCCCATCTTCGCCGGTGACATCGACCCCGCGATGGTCGCGATGACGCTGGCCAACGCGCGCTCGGCCGGCGTCGACGTCGAGGTGCACGAGCGTGACGTCCGCGATCTGCGCCCGCTGCCCGCAGGTGGGGCCATCGTCACGAACCCCCCTTACGGCGAGCGGCTCGAGGCGGAGGCGACGTTCCTCCGCGAGATGGGGCGGACCCTCATGCGACTCGAGGGCCACGACGTCGCCGTCATCGCCGGATCGCCCGAGATCGCGCAAGCGCTCGGCAAGCCCGACCGGTGGCTCATCGTCTACAACGGCGCGATCGAGTGCCGGCTGCTGTTCTATCGCGTGGCTCGGCGCGCCTCCGGGAGGTAGCCGCGGGGCGGGTCGCCCGGTGTCGACGCCGGCGTCTCAGTCGGGGATGTTGTCCAGCTCGTGCTGCGTGTCGGCCAGGTTGTTTTTGATCCCGGCGGCGAGCAGCGCGTTCAACCGACCCCGCATGAACTGCTTGGTGATCTTGCCGTCCATGGCGGCCGACTTCGTGCCGGGCATGTCGCTGTGAAAGTGCACGGCCGTGTCGTCGAAGTCCACCGACTTGAGGAAGCTCAGCGTGTCCTCGAACTCGGCGTCCGTCTCGGTCGGGAACCCGATGATGACGGCGGTGTGCAGGAAGATGCCGCCTATCCCCTTCATCTGCAGGAGCTTCTCCATGAGATCGCGCCCGTCGCAGGGGCGGTTCATGAGCTTCACGATTCGCTCGTTGCCCGACTGGAACGGCACGCTGAGCCGGTGGATCTTGCCGGCCTGGCCCAGGGCGAGGATGTCGTCGAAGTGCTTGAGGAAGCTCGACGGATGGAGGTCGTAGATGCCCACAGTGAACCTGTCGGGCATGGCGAGGAGCTGGCGGAACAGCTCGCCGAGGTCCGTTCCGATGTCGAGGCCGTAGTCGCCGATCGAGTCGGCCAGCAGCTCGAACTTGCCGCAACCCTTGTCCAGGCTGTCCCGGAACTGCCAGAGCACCCAGTCGAGCGGCTTGCTCCGCAACCGACCGGTCGCGAACCGGATGGCGCAGTACGAGCACTGTCGCCTGCAGCCGGCGGCCAGCAGGATGTACCGCACCTTGTCGGACGACGGCTCGGGGGGCCGCCGCACGCCGGCCATCCTGCACGCCGACCGGATCAGCGACACCGCGGTCCGGGCCAGCCGGTGCTTGGCGCTCGACTGCTTGGTGAGGCCTCGGGCGTCTTCCTCGTCGGAGACGCAGACCGCCGTGTCGCCGTATTTCTTGATGATGGCGCTGAACGGCGTGTGCACCCCGGGCAGAGAGTCGAGCGCGCTGAAGTTGCTCGAGTGGATCACGCGCCCGCTGAAGACGGTTCGCAGGCGCTCCGGGTCGATCTTCGGCAAGCAGCAGCCGACGATGAGCTCGGCGCCGGGCTTCAGCGCCGGCTGAAGACGCCCGAGCTCCTGCAGCATGTCGGTGGTCTTGCTCTGGCAGAACGCGCAGGTGAACAGGACCACCACGTCGGCCGCTGACGCCGCGCTGGCTTCGGTCCAGTGGTTCTCGCGGAAGAAGTGCCAGACGGTCCCGATCTCCTCCGTGCGCCGGTAGCACGCCTTGTTGACGAAGAAGAAGGAGCTCACATCGGCCACCGCCGCCGCGAGGTCCATCGGGGATCGTGGCCCGGGCGTGGAGGCAGTATAGCGCAGCGGGCGGGGCGTCAGGGGTCCGCGATGCCCACGCCGGACAGCATGTAGATGGCGAACGACGCGAGCCAGTGCTCCCCCCCGTAGCCGCTGTCGAACATCTGTTGGAGGGCGTCCTGCCGGTGCAGGGCGCCGATGCGGTCGAACGCCAGCCGCCGCGGATCGCCGTCCGGGAGCGCGGACGCGACGCCGCGGAGGCTCCAGGCCCGCTGCATCCCGAGGCCGATCAGGTGGCCAATCCTCGGGTCCTTCCGGTCCTTGACCGCGACGGGAAGAAGGAGGGGAGCGAAGGCTGCGGACGTCACCGGCGGCAGGAAGCCGTCGAGCCACCTCGCGAAGTCCGAGCGCGGGAGCACCGACCGCATCAGGTCGGCCTCGCTGAGGCACGGCGAGAGGAAATCCTCTCCCGAGGGCTCGTACGCGACCGGACAGGCGGTGTCGGGCAGGTAGAAGTCGCGGGCGCGCTGCTCGATGGTCGCCTCGAGCGCGCGATCACCGGTCGCGCGGGCGTAGGCGAGGCCGTGGGTCAGCGCGAACGCCGTGTTGGAGTGGACTCCGTGACGGACCGGGACGCTCAGCTGCGAGAGGTAATCCGCCATGCGGCCCGACAGAAAGGCCGCGAAGGGCTGCACCGCCGCCTCCCAGGCCCGAGCCTCTCGCAGCGGCGACCGGCGCAGCTCGGTCGCGAGCCTGAGGAGCCACCCCCAGCCGTACGGGCGCTCCAGGAGCGCGCTCGATCTGCGCTGGAAGAAGGACAGCTCGGTGGTCAGGTTCGCGGGCGACAGGTGGCGGTCGAGGACCGCGCGGATCGCCGGCCCCTCCGGCAGATCCGGGAACAGGCCCAGCACGCGGAGCATCGCCCAGTGGCCGTGCACGGACGAGTGCCAGTCGTAGCAGCCGAAGAACGCTGGAGAGTTGACCCGCGACGGCCGGAGCGCCTCGGGGCTCTCGATGACGCTGTCGGGCTTGTTCGGGAACTCGCGGTCGACGCACGCGAGCGAGAGGGCGACCAGACGGGACGCCGTCTCGCGCTCGAGCGACGCGGTCGGGACGTCTGGGGACGGATCGCCCGGCGACGTCGCGGAGCTACCCCCGGATCCAGGAGCCGCCGCGTCCCCCGCGGCCCGCGACGCCGGGCGGCCGCAGCAAACCGCGCCCAGGACCAGTGGCAGGACGCAGTGGAGGATCCTCTTCATGGCGGACGCCTGGAGGGAGCATAGCGCCCCAGCTTGCTCCCTGGCATGGGGTCGCGTGACAGTCCCGCCACGCACGCCGACCTCGACGCTGCGGCCCCGACCACGTGCGCGGCGCGAGCGCTCCGCAGGGCAGCTGCAGGCTCACAGCTGCGGTCCGAAGGCACCTGGTCGCAGACGGTCGCCGCCCGAGCAGCCTCGCGACGCTAGCCGGAGGCCCGGCGTCGCCGACCGAGCGCTGCGAGCGTCAGCAGCGTCGCGACGTACGGCAGCGTGGTCACCAGATCGTGAGAGGCGCGCGAGTGCCCCTGGAAGACGATCTGCGTCGCGTCGAGCAGCGCGAAGGCGGCGCACGCGAGGACGGCCCGTCCGGGTCGCCAGCCCGAGACGATGACCGCGGCGAGCGCGATGAACCCGCGCCCGCCGCTCAGGCCCGACTGGAACTCGTGTTGATCGAAGGCGAGGGCTGCCCCGCCGATGCCGGCGATGGCCCCCCCGATGGTGACCGCCGTGAGGCGGAGTCGGGCGACGTGGAGCCCGAGGCTCGCCGCGGCGGCCGCGTCCTCGCCCGCGGCGCGCAGCTGGATGCCGAGGCGCGTGCGCGCCAGCGCGAGCGCGGTCGAGGCGAGGGCCACGACGGCGAGCAGCGTCAGGGGATCCGACAGCGTCTCGGCCACGAGGGCGATCGCCGAGGTGCTCCCTGTCGCCCCGCCCCGGAAGCCCGGGATGGCGGGAGAGTTGGAGCTCGACCCGTACAGTGCCCGCAGCAGGAAGCGCGTCCCGCCCATCGCGATCAGGTTGAGCGCGATGCCGCTGACGATGGCGTCGACGCCGCGGCGGACGAACCAGGCGTGCGCGGCGCCGAACAGGCCGCCGACGACCACGGCGCCGGCGAGGCCGACGAGCGGGCTGCCGGTCGCGATCTCGAGTGCCACGGCACCGAGCGCGCTCGCGAGGAGCATCCCCTCGAGCGCGATGTTCACGACGCCGCTCTTCTCGCTCCAGATGCCGCCGAGCGCGGCGCACGCGTACGGGACGGTCATCCGCACCGTCTCGGTGCCGAGCGTGACGAGGACGCTGCCGCTCACGGTGTGGCCTCGGCGCCGGTGAGGCCGGTCAGCATGGCTCGCACCCGCGGATCGCCGATCGACACCGCGATGATGACGACCCCCTGGAGAACGTCCACGACCTCGCGCGGGACGTGGGCGTTGATGGCGAGCCCACCCTGCTGGAGCGTCCCGAAGAAGAGCGCAGCGAGGACGAGACCGAGCGCGCTGGATCGACCGAGGAGCGCCACCGCCAGCCCGCCGAAGCCGGCGCCGGCGCCAAGGCCGATCTCGTAGTAGCCCTTGTAGCCGAGCACCGTCCCGGTGCTGGCCAGCCCGGCGCACGCGCCCGACAGCACGAGGGCGAGGGCGAGCCGCCTGGGGACCGGGATGTGCGCTGCGGCGCAGGCGACGGCGTTCTGGCCGACGAGGGTGATCTCCCGGCCGACGCGTGTCCGACGCAGCGCCCACTGCGATCCGAACGCCAGGAGCACCGCGAGCACGAGCGCCAGGCTGGCGGCGCTCCCTCGGAAGGCGGGGACGAGGACGTCCAGCCGCGGCATGTGGGCCGACCGGGCGATGTCCTGGGTCCGGACGCTCGCGGCGACGGCGAGGCCCGCGCCCATCAGCGCGCCGATGACGGCGTCGGCGATCCGGTTCATCATGATGGTCGCGATGACCTCGTGCGCGCCGAACCGCGCACGGAGCAGCGCGGGCACCAGGGCCCACGCGCCGCCGGCGACGGCCGCGACGAGGAGCAGGAGGGGCAGCGCCAGGAGCGAAGGCAACGCGCCCGTCCTGGCGCCGACCACCGCGACCGCGAGGCTGGCGACCGCCAGCTGACCCTCGCACCCGATGTTGAAGAGGCCCGCGCGGAGCGCGAGGTCCACCGCGATCCCCGTGCAGAGCAGCGGCGTCGCCTTGAAGAGGACCTGCCCGGCGCCGTAGGCCGTCCCCCACGTCCCCTCGAACATGAGCTTCATCACCAGCAGCGGCGAGTCGCCGTAGAGCCAGACGAGCAGCGCGAACGCCGTCCACGCCACCGCGAGCGCGGACGTCACGGTGATCGCCTGAGGCATCACCCGGCGCCTCATGAGGCGGCCGTCACCTTGCCGCCGAGCATGGCGGCGCCGAGCGTGTCGTCGTCGGTGGACGGCGGGAACGCGGCGACGATGCGCCCCCTGACCATGACCAGGATGCGCCGGCACAGGCACCGGAGCTCGGTCAGGTCGGCTCCGATGAGGAGCACCGCGGTGCCGCGCGCGGCGGCCGCAAGGATCTGCTCGTGAATGGCGTGGGCGGCGACGAGGTCGACGCCGCGCGTCGGGTGGGCGACGACGAGCACGTCCGGCTCCCTCGCGAGGGCGCGCGCGAGCACGATCTTCTGCTGGTTGCCGCCGGACAGGGCGCGGGCCGGGAGGCGGGGATCGGCCGGTCGGATGGCGAACCGGTCGATTCGCGCCACGGCGGCCGCGCGTACCTCCGTGTCATCGACGAGCCCGCCGTGCGTGAACTGCCTCAGCTCTCCCAGCACGACGTTCTCCTCGACGGTGGAGTCGAGCACCAGACCCGCGGTCTGCCGGTCCTCGTGGACCACCTCGATCCGGCCGGCGACCACCTCCCCCGCGTCGGCAGACAGCACGCCGCCGAGCACACGGATCAGCTCGGACTGACCGTTGCCCAGGACCCCTGCGATGCCTACGATCTCTCCCGCCCTCACCTCGAGCGTCACCCCCTGCAGCGCGCGCCCGCTGACGAGCGATCGCACCGCCAGGCGCGTCTCCCCGAGCGGACCGGCCTCGGCGCGCAGACCGGGCAACGGCTCGCCGCCGATGAGCTCGCCGGCCAGTCGCGCGACGTCAGCCCCTCGCGCGACAGGTCTGGTCCCGCGCGTCTCTCCGCGACGCATCACGGTGACCACGTCCGCGTGCGCGTCGACCTCGTCCAGCTTGTGCGTCACGACGACGACGGCCCGCCCCTCCGACGCCAGCCGTCGCAAGGTGAGGTAGAGGGTTCCGACCTCGCCGGGCGTCAGGATGGCGGTCGGCTCGTCGAGGATGATCACGCGCGCGTCGCGGAAGAGCACCCGCGCGATCTCGAGCCGCTGCTTGTCGCCGACGCCGAGCGTCCCCACCTTCGCGTGCAGGGGCACCGAGGCTCCCAGCTGCTCGAAGACGCGCGCCGCCCTCTGCGCAGCCGTCGCCAGGTCGAGTCGTCCGCCGGCGCGGGTCGGCTCGGCGCCGAGGATGATGTTCTCGAGCGCCGTCAGCCCGTCGAAGAGGGCGAAGTGCTGCTGCACCATCGCGACGCCCGCGGCCTGCGCGCGGCGTGCGTCGTAGCGCGCCGGCCGCTCGCCGAACGTCCAGACCTCGCCTTCGTCGGGCGCGAGGATTCCCGCGGCGATCTTGAGCAGCGTGCTCTTGCCCGCGCCGTTCTCTCCCACGACGGCGTGGATCGCCCCGGTCCTGACCTCGAGATCGGCCCCGCGGACGGCCCAGAGCTCTCCAAAGCGCTTGTGGATGCCAGCGAGGCGCAGCGCGGCGACGGCGTCTCTGCCGCTTGCATTCGCCACGGTCACGCGTCACCCTCCGCCCGGGCTCGCGGCTCGCTGATGCCGAACGCTCCCCGCCACGCCATGGATCGCACTGTACACAACCGCTACCTGCACTACCGCGAGTGTCACGTCTACTTCGGTCGGAGGAAGCCGATGCTCGGCCCCGACGATTTCGTCCGGCTCGACGCGGAGCTCGCGACGCTCACGG